>Ga0335072_10002803_pt1 | contig 26753 bp, 27 predicted proteins | sample Lox_Sample_21_FD_206725 | JGI IMG/M metagenome (GOLD analysis project Ga0335072, IMG submission 206725) | Soil microbial communities from Loxahatchee National Wildlife Refuge, Florida, United States - Lox_Sample_2.1 | ecosystem: Environmental > Terrestrial > Soil > Wetlands | place: USA...
TGGCCGCGACGGCAAGGGTCGTCCGAGCGAGCATTGTGACGTCTCCTGGGGTCGTCTTGTATCACCTATAGCACGAGTCTCGTGGGGTGACGCGGGAATTTGGGTCTCACGGGATTGTGAGGCGGTGCTGCCGGCGGCGCACGCCGGGCTGGCGGGCTGTGGCGAGTGCGGCGCCATGCTCTCTGTCCCGCCGTGCTTCGGAGAGCGACGAGGGGCGGTTATCTCTCGCCCTTCTCCCGCTCGGCCGCCTCGAGCTTGCGCACCTTCTTTACCGGGAGCTGGAAGATCTGGGCGAAGCGGAACACCGTGTCGTCCTCCTGGTCCCAGCAGACATAGCCGCGGCAATCCTTCGGCCGCGCCTCATACACGCCGCACATCCTGTTCGGCTTGAGGAACTGGCAGGTGTCGTAGCCGGACTTGATCCGCTTATCGCCTTTGCGGGTCTTCTCCACGATATGCTTCGCCTCGAACTGCGGCACGGTCAGGCCGAGGAATTTGGCCAGCCGCCGGATATCGGCGCGGCTGACGCTGACGTAGCCCGCCATGCGGCAGCAGAACGCGGGGCATTTCAGGCAATCGAGCTTGTCGGAATCGGAGTCCATCCGCTGATGATCGGTTGCTCAGTCTCCGGGCGCAAGCGATTCGGGGCGGCAGCGGATGAAGTTCATAGGCCGCATCGTCAGCACCGGCTCGCCGGCCTCGTTCAGCACCTCGACGAACGTGCGCACGAGGCCGCGATCGGGGCGGGAACGGGAACGTCGTGCCTCGGTGACCGTGCCGCGGACATGCAGCCTTTCGTCGGGTCGGACGGGCAACAGCCAGCGCACTTCGTCGATGCCGGGGGAAACCAGGCCGCCGGTGGGCAGAAAGTTGGCGACGATCAGCGGCATCAGCGCCGCGATCGTGTGCCATCCGCTGGCGATCAGGCCATGGAACGGGCCATGCTCTGCCCAGGCCGGATCGGTGTGCATCAGTTGCGGATCGTAGCGCCGCGCGAAAGAGAGCATTGCATGTTCCGACAGCGAGAAGCGGCCGAGTTCGAATACGGCGCCGACGGGATAATCCTCGAAATGGCGGTCCGCGGCAGGGGGCAGGGTGTCACTCATGGGCGCGAGTTTGCCACCGTCGGCGCGGAGGCCAAAACGCCTGGTGTCCCGGGATTGCTCTTAGAACGCCTGACCGGGGGCACCGATGGGCAGCTCGACCGCCTGGTTCAGCGCCGCATCGATATCGTGCTCCCACTGGTCTCGCGGTTTCTCATGGACCAGTTCGATCACGTTGCCATCGGGATCGGTCAGATGAATGCTCTCTGTGACGCCGCGATCGACCCGGCCATGCAGCTTCACGCCGTGGGCGAGCAAAAACGCGATCTGCCGCTGCCAGGCTTCGGGGGTCGGATAGGCGATCGCAACGTGGTTGAAGGTTTGCGGGCGCGGGGCGATCGATAAGTCGGTTTGCTCCACCAGCGCGATATCGTGGTGGCGCAGCCTGCCGTCGAGTTCGCCGCTGTAGAAGCGCATGCGCGGAGGCGGCCTGCCGTCGGCGCCATCGCGGCGCAGCGTGCCGACCTGCCTGAAGCCCAGGCAGCCGGTCCAGAAACGATGGGCCTCGTCGAGGTTTCGCACGTTGAGAACGAGGTGGTTGAGGCCGCTTGGCGTCTGCGGCGTGGTTGGCGTGTGTGTGCTGGTCATGGTGGCTGTCTCCTTTTGTCGCGTGGCGTGCCGGCGGGGATTTACGTGCGTTCCACACTGGTCGCCGCGGCATCGATCGCGGCGGCGACGGCGCTGGCTTGCTCGTCGCTCAGCGGACCGCGCGCGAGGCGCAAGCGCAGTGCCAGCCGCAGGTTTTCCATGGCGCGCAAAATCTGCGGCGAAGGGCCCGCGCCATGCACGCGGCTGGCCTCCTGCATGCGGGCGAGCAATGCATCCAGTGCCGGGCGATAGGCGTCGATATAGGCTCGGCCCTCGGCGGTGATGGTGTGCAGCTTCTTGGCGCCGTCGCCGGCGCTGACGGTGACGTGGCCGAGTTCCTCCAGATGGGTCAGCGTGGGGTAGATCACGCCCGGGCTCGGGCTGTAGGTGCCGCCGACCTGGTCTTCGATCGCCTTGATGATTTCGTAACCGTGCCGCGGCTTCTCTGCGATCAGATGCAGGATGACGAGGCGCAGGTCGCCATGGGCGAAGAAACGGCCGAGGCCGGAGCGGCCGCCGCGCCCGTGGCGGTGGTGGCCGAATGTGGCTTCGTCGAGCCGGTGTTCGCGGCGGGCGAAGCGCCGTTCGTGGTTGTGGCGGGAGTGTCGATGGAACATGGATCCTCCGAGTGGGTTTCGATATGTCTGACAATTAGATATATCTGATCGGCCGCGGGCGCAAGAGGCGGCGCAAAAAAATCGGCTGGGAGGGGCCGGAGGCAGGCATCGGACGTTGTCGGCCGGGCTTTGCCGCTGCACGGTGGCAGGCAGGGCAGGAAGGAGCGCGCGATGCTGACCTTGTATTTTTCCCCGGGCGCCAGTTCGATGGCGCCGCATATCGCGCTCTACGAGGTGGGCGCGAAATTCGACACGGTGGTGGTGTCGTTGCGGAAGGGAGAGAACAGTACGCCGGGCTATCTGGCGATCAATCCGGAGGGCAAGGTTCCGACGCTGGTCATCGATGGCAAGCCGCTCACCGAAGTGGCGGCGATCCTGTACTATCTGGCGCGGCGCTATCCCGACGCGAAGCTGATGCCGGACGATCTGGTGAAGCAGGCGGAGGTGGTGTCATGGATGTCGTTCGTCGCCGCCACGGTCCACCCGGCCCGGCGACAGGGCATGCAGCGCTGGCACGAAGTATTCGGCATTGCCGAGCAACGGCTGGGACCGCATGAGTGGGCGGTCGACAACTTCTCGATTGCCGATATTCATTTGTTCCGGTTGTTCTGGCGATACTTCAACGCGGTGCATCCGGCGGCGGGCACGTTTCCCAATCTCGAGGCGCATTATCAGCGCATGCTGGCGCGGCCGGCGGTGCAGCGAACCTGTGAAGTGGAGGCGGCGATCGGCTACGACCTGCCGGTGTGAGCGGCAGGGCGCCGGTGGGCCATGATGTTTGGCTGGCTGGTCATACCAGCCAACATTGGGTCTGACTCATCGGTGTCATGGCCGGCGAAGGCCGCGAAGGCCGGCCACTCGCGTCTTGCCGTGAGTTCCGCGGCATAGACGTGGATGCCCGTGCTGATCCCCGGGACAAGCCCGGGGACGGGCATGACACATGGGCCTGGTATACTCGTCCGCGACAGGAACCCGGCGGCGCCACCACGCAAGTGCCTGACGCGATTCAGGAAATTCCAGGCGGCTGCCAGATTCTTTCGGGCAACGGGTATATTAAACGCTCACCGCATCGAGCCACGTGCTTTGGTAGGTCGCACCCGCGCCCATATCGGTGAACGCGTCGCTGCACAGCATGTTCACCGTGCCGTCCACCGTTTCGTCGTCCGGCCGCTGGCCCGGAACCAGCACCACGCCCGGCTGGATTTCGTCGCGCACGTGCAGGGTCAGGGTCACTGCCCCCTGGTCGTTGATCAGTCGCACCGTCTGTCCTTCGGCGAGCCCACGTGCAGCGGCGTCGTCCGGATGCAGCACGCAGCACGGCGTGCCTTCCCGCGCGCGCAGCGGGGCGACGGCGGAAAACGCGGTATGGCTTTGGAAATAGCCGGGGACGGTCAACAGGCGGAGCGGCCAGCGTGGGGTTTGCGCTGCCTCGGCGGGATCGGGCTGCCAGTCCGGCATTGGCGGCAATCCCTGTCGGGCCAGCGACTCGGAAAAGAATTCCAACTTGCCCGACGGCGTGCGGAACTGCTGGCCGTTCCTGGAGGCGATGGAGATCGGGCCGGCTTCCGGCAGCCGGTCCACGTCGATGTCAGCGCAGGCACCGCGTGCGCCAGAGAACAATGCGCGGAGGAGTTCATGCTCTGACATGCGAAACACCGGATCGCGCAGGCCCATGCGCTGGGCCAATGCCTGAGCCAGACGCAGGTTCGACCATGACCCGGCCTGCGGCGCGATGGCTCGGTGGCTGTATTGCATGTAGTAGGTGCCGTAGGCGCGGAAGAAATCCTCGGATTCGAGATACGTCGCGGCCGGCAGCACGATATCGGCATAGCGGGCGGTCAGCGTCAGGAAGGGATCGTGCACCACGGTGAACAGATCCTCGCGGGCGAGGCCGCGGCGGGTCTTGGCGGTGTCAGGACAGGTAACGGCGGGGTTGTTCGCGGCGATGAACAAGGCGCGGATGGGTGGGTTGCGCAGTTCCGACAGCGACTCGCCGAGACGCAGGTGGTTCACGGTTCGCGTTTCCGCCGGGCCGGACGGCTTGCGCATGGCATTATAATTCAATTCGAAGGAGGCGTTGGTCGCGGACAGAGCGCCGCCACCGTAGACGCCATAGGCTCCCGTGACGCCCGGCAACAGTGCGACGGAGCGCAGCGCCTGGCCGCCATGGGTGAGGCGCGTCATGCCCCAGCCGAGGCGGATGAAGGACTTCTTCGTCTTCGCGTAGGTCGCGCCGAGGCGCTCCACGTCGGCTTGCGGGACGCCGGTGATGGCGGCGACGCGATCAGGGGTGAAGCGGGGCAGGATTGCTTGCTCCACCTGCTCGAAGCCCAGCGTGTGCCGCGCCAGATAGTCGCGGTCGCAGGCGCCGTCGCGGACCAGGATGTGCATGATGCCGAGGGCGAGTGCCGCGTCGGTGCCGATGCGGATGGGAATGTGCCAGTCGGCATTCTGGGCGGCGCGGGTGCGCCTCGGGTCGATGACGATCAGCACGGTGCCGCGGCGGCGGGCTTCCTCGAGCTTGGCCCAGAAATGCACATTGGTGGCGAAGAGGTCGGCGCCCCAGCAGATGACCAGGTCGGATTCCAGCACCGATTCAGGATCGGCGCCGCCGATCGCGCCGACCGTGGCTTCCCACGCCGCATCGCTGCAACTGTCGCACACTGTTCCGGCCAGCATGCGGCTGGTGCCGAGCGCGTGGAACAAGCCGTTGGGCAGGCTGCGATTCATCAGGCCCTGGTGGGCGCTGTAGGCGTAGCCCAGCAATGCCAGAGGGCCGGACTCGGCGATGATCGCCTGCCAACGCGTGGTGATCTCGTCGAGTGCGGCGTCCCAGGTGATGGGGACGAATTTGCCTTCGCCCTTGGCGCCGGTGCGGCGCAGCGGCGTGGTGAGGCGCTGTGGCGAATGCACCAGTTCGGCGTCGCGGTTGACCTTGCCGCAGGCGAAGCCGGCGGTGAAGGGCTGGTCCGGGTCGCCTTGCACGCGGACGACGCGGCCGTTCTCGACATGGGCGAGGAGGGAACACATGTCGGGGCAATCGTGCCCGCACACCACTCGAACGGTTGTCATTGCGGTCCTTTGGCGTGGGCCGGCATGGCGGGGCGGTGCCGGCGGGATGGCGATTGTAATCGTTTTGGGCGGCGCCCGCCTATGGTCGTGCGTGCCTATCCGGTTTGCGCAGGAGGATCCCGGCGGCGAATGCATCGGTGACTCCCTGCGCTGAGCGGATAGGGACGTCCGCGGTGCTGGTGCGAGGGAAAGACGTGGATGCCCGGCCTTCGCCGGGCATGACACGGGGGGCTCGGGCATGACACGGGGGGCGGGCATGACACGGGGGGTGGGCATGACAGGGGGGGTTCGGGCATGACACGGGGCGCGGGCATGACGGGGGGCGTCTTCGCTGTCCTCGGCCTTAAGTCAGCGCCTACCGGGCGGCCCCTGGCCTTCTCCGACCCGGCGCGCTAGCCGTGGCGGAGCCTGAACCGAAGGGGAAACGCGCGCATCATGCCTGTCACCGTGCTCTATTCCGAAAACGTCTATCCTGATGACAGCGTCGAGCGGCGCGTTTACGGCAGCGGCGTTCGGGTGATCTTCCCCGCGGCGTCGAAGAGTCTTGCCGACCTGACCGATGAGGACTGCGCTGCGGCCGAAGGGCTGATGATTTTGCGCTACAAGGTCACCGGTGCCGATCTCGCGCGGTTCCCCCGGCTGCGCGCCATCTGCCGCATGGGCGTTGGCTACGACAACCTGGATCGCGTCGCTGCGGCGCAGCGCCAGATCATGATCCTGAATGTGCCGGATTATGGCACCACCGAGGTTGCCGACCACGCCATCGCGCTGGCTTTGACGCTGCGCCGCGGCATCCTGCTGCATGTGGAGGCGCAGCGCGCCGATCCGCCGGCGCCCTGGGCCTATATCATCGATCCGCTGGTGCGCCGGCTGGGGGTACAGACGTTCGGCATCGTCGGGCTGGGCCGGATCGGCACCGCCGCCGCCTTGCGTGCCAAGGCGCTGGGCTTCCGCGTCATGTTCTACGATCCGAACCTGCCGAACGGGGCGGAGCTTGGGGTCGGCGTGGGACGCGCCAAGACGCTCGAGGAGCTGCTGCGGATGTCCGACGTGCTGTCGGTGCATGCGCCGCTGACGCCGGAGACGCGGGGCATGTTTGGTGTGAAGGAGCTGTCGCTGCTGCCGCAGGGGGCGGTGCTGGTGAACACGGCGCGCGGGCCGATCGTCGATCCGGATGCGGTGGCGGAGCTGCTGAAGGCGGGCCATCTCGCCGGCGCCGCGCTGGACGTGCTGCCGGTTGAGCCGCCGGTCGAGCCGGTGCCGGAGCTGGTTCGTGCGTACCGTGCGCGCGAGCCATGGACGCTCGGGCGGCTGATCATCACGCCGCATTCGGCATTCTTCACGCCGCAGGCGTGGGAGGATATCCGGGTGAAATCGGCCGAGACGATGCGCGCGGCGTTGCTGGGGCCGAAGCCGCAGAACGTCATCGCGCCGGACAGCTACTGAGTGCCGATCCGCAGGTTGGCGCCCGCCGTGGCGCCCAGCGCGTTGCGCAATGCGCTGAGGGCCGCGACGATCGATGGTGTCACTCGGGGCGGGCGGCCGGCGGCGGCGCGCTCGGGCGTTTGCACGAGCCATCGCACCGGGCGCAGTTCCGCCGCGGCGCGTTGCAGGGTGTAGCGGCCGTCCGCGGTTTCGATCGCCATGCCGTTGTCGGCGGGGCTGATCTTGCCGGGCGTTTCCCAGACCAGCAGGCAGTCGCGTAGCAGGGCGCGGAGTTCGGCGTCGGTCATGATGGTGCGTCTCGGGGCGGTTGGTCGGGCGGGCGCGGCAGGGCCGGTGGAGCTTGCATCAGGTCCGGCGATGCGGCCAACCGGCGAGGGGTCAGGCCGATTGCAGCACGTGGACGTCTTGCTCTGACCAGACGAAGGTTGCCGGGTCGCCGGGTTCGAGCGGCGCGCGATAGAACGTGGCGTCCGGGACGAGGGCGGAGATTTCGTCGCCATCGTCGATCGCGAGTGCGACACGCACGACGCCGCCCTGATACTCCACCGCCGCGACGCGTCCCGACAGATGCGGACCGTCGCCTGGTGTGCCGAGCCGGCAGCGGTCGGCGCGCACGGCGATCGGACCGCGATCGCCGGACAGCACGTTATGGCCGCCGATGAAGCGGGCGACGAAGGCGCTGGTCGGTTGCTCGAACACTTCGCGCGGCGGGCCGGCCTGGCGGATGCGGCCGTCTTCCATCACCACCATCAGGTCGGCCATCGCCATCGCCTCATCCTGGCTGTGGGTGACGTGGATGAAGGTGATGGCGAGTTCGCGTTGCAGTCGCTTCAGTTCCTCACGTACCTTGATGCGGAGGAAGGGGTCCAGCGCGGACAGCGGCTCATCGAGCAACAGGACGCGGGGCTGGGTGATCAGGGCGCGGGCCAGCGCGACGCGTTGCTGCTGGCCGCCGGAGAGCTGGGCGGGCAGGCGTTGGGCGAAGCCCTCCATGTGCATCAGTGCCAGGAAGGCGTGCGCCTTGCGGTTGCGCTCTGCCTTGCCGATGCCGCGCATTTTCAGGCTGAACGCGACGTTGTCGAGGCAGTTGAGGTGCGGGAAGAGTGCGTAGCTTTGGAACATCATTGCGGTGCCGCGGCGGATCGGCGGTGCCACGGTCACGTTGGCGCCGCGGATGAGGATGTCGCCGTCGGTGACGGCCTCGTGGCCGGCGATCATGCGGAGCGTGGTGGTCTTGCCGCAGCCGCTGGGGCCGAGCAAGCAGCAATAGCTGGCGCGAGGGATGCGCAAGGAGACGTCGTCGACCGCGGTGGCGTTGGCGTAGCGCTTGGTCACCGACACCAGTTCGACGTCGAATCGTGCATCCATGAAGAGGCTCCTTTGTGCCGGTCTATTGTTCGCCGGCCAGTTGGCGGCGCTTGCGTTGCATGCGGAGGACGACCGCCAGAGTGATGCCGATCAGCAGGAAAGAGACAGCGGTGGTCATTGTTCCGATAGCGAACAGAGTGGGCGAGGTGGCGCTGGAGATCAGTGCGTAGATTTCCAGTGGCAGTGTGTTGCGTGTTCCGATGGTCAGGGTGGTGCGCGCGTATTCGTCGTAGGAGAGGGTGAACGCGCCCATGGCGATGCCGATGATGCCGGGCATCAGGATGGGCAGGGTGACGTAGCGCAGGCGCTGCCAGGGGCTGGCGCCGAGGTCGTTGGCGGCTTCCTCATAGGTTCGGTTGAAGCGGTTCACCACGGCGAACATGGTGAACAAGCCGAACGGCAGCGTCCAGGTGAGCTGTGCGCCGAGGGCCGAGGTGAACAAGCCGTGTGGCAGGCCCAGCACCTGGAAGCCGAGGCCGATGCCGAAGCCGACCAACAGGCTCGGCATGACCAGGGATGCGACCGCGAGGTAGAACAACACGCCGGAGCCGGGGAAGCGGCGGCGGAAGCCGAGGCCGGCGGAGACCGATATGATCACGGTGAGGATGCTGACGACGGCGGCGAGTTCGATCGAGCGGAGAAAGGCTGCCGGGAGGTTGGCCATTTGCTCGGGGCGGAAGATGTCGCGGAACCAGGTGAGCGAGGTGCCGACCATCGGGAAGGTCACGCCGCCGTTTGGTCCCTGGAAGGACAGCACGTAGATCACCGCCATTGGGCCGTAGAGGAACAGCAGCCAGGCGCCGAACAATGTGGCGAGGGCGTAGAACGTCCAGGGGCGGTCGGCGCTGGGGCCGCTGATCCGGCCGGATCCTGCAAGCATTGCGGTTTTTCTCTTACTTCACGAGTTCTTTGCGGACATCGACCACCAGCATCATTGCCGCGACCAGGATGGCGACGAAGGCCACCAGCACCATGGCGTTGGCGGAAGCGGGCGGATATTCCATTGCCTGGATCTGGGTGGAGAGCATGGAGACGATGGAGGCGCTTTGCCCGCCGCTCATGGTCTTCACCACGAAGTAGTCGCCCATCACCTGGGTGAACACCAGGATTGATCCGAGTGTGATGCCGGTCTTGGAGAGTGGGATGACGATTTCGACCATGGTGCGCCAGCGGCTGGCGCCTGCGTCGCGCGCGGCTTCGAGGAGTGCCGGGTCGATTTTTGACATGGCGTTGGCGATCGGCCCGACCATCAGCAGCGTGAACAGGTGGACGTAGGTGATGATGACTGCGAAGTCGGAGAAGAGGAGGAAGGTCAGGGGCTGGGACGTGATGCGCAGTGCCATGAGAATCTGGTTGAAGGCGCCGTTGCGGCCTAGGAATGGAATCCAGGCGATGGTGCGGATGATGCCGGAGGTCCAGAACGGGATGGCGATCAGCAGGAACAATACGGTGCGCGTCATGGCGCTGCGGATGTGGTGGATCAGGAACCAGGCGATGTTGAAGCCGAGGAAGAGGGTGATGGCCCAGACGATGAGGGCGAAGCGCAGCGAGCTGAGATAGACGCGGAGTGTTGCCGGGGTGGTCAGCAGGTCGTGGTAGTTGTCCAGCAGGAATGCGGGGTAGATGCCGACGCGGTCGTAGTCGAAGAAGCTGACGACGAGGAAGAGGAAGGTTGGAGTGGCGAAGAGGGTGATCAGGATCAGCGCCAGGGGGCTGACCTGGAGCCAGGAGACATAATGCGCTTTTAGCGGTTTGCGGGAGAGGGGGGCACGAAGTGCCGGGTGAGGGCGAGCGGGTTTGGATTGAAGTGTACCGACCCGATCACCCTCTCCCTCGGCGCTGGCGCGCCTTGCCCTCTCCCGCTCGCGCGGGAGAGGGTTAGTCGGTACATACATCATGCGGCCTGCCTCACCTCGTTCCGGCAGCGCAGCAGCGGCAGGATGCGGGTGCCGAATTGCTCCATGCCGGCGACGAAATCGTCGAAGGTCAGCATCACGCCCTGCACGCCGGGCACCATCGCCAGTTCGTCCAGCATGCGGGCGACCGAGGCGTATGAGCCCACCAGTACGCCCTGGTTGGTGGGCAGCCTGTCGACCTGCAGGGTGCGGCGCTTGTTGGGCTGCGAGAAGGGATCCTTGTTGGGATCGTCCTCGGCCTGTGCGTCGCGCCAGGCGAGTGCCTCGAGGTCGGTGCCGGCCTTGTAATGCTCCCATTTCGCCATGGCGGCTTCGTCGGTTTCGTCGGCGATGATCATTTGCAGGATCAATGCGCCGCATTTCCGTCCGGTCTCGGTGGTGGCCTCGACGAGGCGGGCGACGCTGGACGCGACCAGCGTCGGCTGGTTCACGCCGCCGCTGCCGCAGAAATTGTAGTCCGCGTACTGCGCGGCGAAGCGGGTGCCGTTGTCGCTTTGCGCGGCGCAGATTATCGGGATGGTGTTTGTCGGCAGGGGCAGGCAGCGGCAATCGTCCATCCGGAAGAAGTCGCCGTTGAAGTTGCTGTGGCCGGTTTCCCACAGTTCCCGCATGACGGTGACGTATTCGGCGCAGTACTCGTAGCGGCGGCGGTAATGCTCTGGGCCCGGCCAGATGCCCATCTGTGTGTATTCGCGGCGCTGCCAGCCCGAGATGATGTTCACGCCGAACCGGCCGTGCGAAATCGAATCGATGGTTACCGCCATGCGGGCGGCGATTGGTGGCGGCATGGTCAGGACAGCGCAGGTGGCGAAGAGCTGGATGCGTGTGGTGACGGCGGCGAGGCCGGCCATCAGCGTGAAGGATTCGAGATTGTAGTCCCAGAACTGTGACGGGCCGCCGAATCCGTGCAGCTTGATCATCGACAGCGCGAAGTCGAAGCCGAAGTTTTCCGCCTTCTCCACGATCGTGCGGTTGAGGTCGAAGCTGGGTTTGTACTGTGGCGAGGTCGTGGAGATCAGCCAGCCGTTGTTGCCGATCGGGATGAAGACGCCGAGCTGCATGGGGGGCTCCGTTCGATTTTCCTGTCCCGCTTGGGGGAGGGGGAAACGAGAGGTGCGCATTGCCCCTCCCCCAGCCCCTCCCGCGAAGCGGGAGGGGAGAAGAAGTTACGACGTGATGAATTCGTTCCAGCGCCTTGTCAGGTAGCGGTCTTCGTCCATCACCGAGTTCCACACGGCGATGTTGCCGAGCCGATGCCAGATGTCGCCGCCGTCGCGGACGTTGCCGGCCTTTTCCATCAGCTTGCCGAACGGGCTGTAGATGTCGGTCGCGGCGGGCTTGCCGCCGTACCAGTAATCGTATTCCGCCGGAGTGAGGTATTTTCGCGCGTTTTCCGGCTGCGCCGAGTAATAGCCCTCGCGTGCGATGAAGGAGCCTTCGAACCCGCTGGTGTACCAGTTCATGTATTCATAAAAGCAATCGCGTTTCAGGCCGTCGACATGCTGCATCACGCCGAGCGTGTAGCCCCAGCCGCGGTAGCCCTCCTTCAGTGGCTGGAAGGTGCAGGGAATGCCGCGGGAGCGCACCGCGGCGACGGCGGGGGACCACATCGACTGGATCACCACTTCGCCCGACGCCATCAAGTTGACCGACTGGTCGAAGGTGCTCCAGAACGAGCGGAACTGGCCGCTGCGTTTGATTTCCTGCATGGTGTTGACGGTCTTGTCGATCTCCGACTTGGTCATGTTGCCTTTGTTGCCGTATTTGATGTCGCCGCGGGCTTCCAGCGCCATGGCGACATCGATGATGCCGATGGTGGGATTGTCCTGCACCGCGGCACGGCCTTTGAATTCGGGCGAGATCAGATCCGCCCAGCTATTGATCTTGCGGCCGACGAGGTCGGGTCGGATGCCGAGCGTATCGCCATTGGTGACGGTAGGGATGCCGGTGACGTAGTCGGTGGGGCTGCCGTTGGTGACCTTCTGGCCGTCGGGACCGGTGGCGTAGAGGATCATGGTGGGCGTGATGCCTTGCTGCGGTGCCTTGCGGCCGTCGGGATATTCGCCTTTGGTGAACAGCGGTATCGTTTCGTTCCAATATTTGAATTTCGCCAGCGGGATCGCTTGCAGGACGTTGCGGCCGATGACGTAGCGCATGTAGGTCAGGCTGACGTCGGCGCAGTCCATGGAGCCGGGCTGTGAGAGGAAGCGGTTCAGCAGGTCGGCGTTCTCGACCGCCTGCATCTGGATGGTGAAGCCGAGGTCCTTGGTTGCCTGGGCGGCGATGGCGGGGATGGCGGTGACGGGTGGTCCGGCGTGATGCAGCACGACGTCCTTGATGTTCTGGGCCCAGATGGTGGGGAAGCCGCCGAGTGCGCCGGAGCCTGCGGCGAGGCCGCCTAGGGCGGCGGAGGTCTGGAGCAATCGGCGCCGGGTTGGGCTGCCTGTGGTGCGGCGGTTCTGTTGGTGGATGGTGGATTTGGGTTGATCTGCCATGGCCCTGCATTCTCCCTGCGTGGTTTGCCTGGCCTCCCTGATGACGGTCTTTTCGTGTGCCGGCGGCCCTGTTTCGGCGGCGGCGGCGCTTGCTGCAATGCAGCATGCCTGATTGACCGTGCGATATGCAATAGCCTGAAGGTGTGTCTATTATACAGGCTGTAAGGGACTATAAATTAGGCAAAGGATGATAAAATGATCTGACTGGTAGACGAGAGGTGCCAAGGAAACGTCACGTGGAGCCCGGCGCCTTGTCATCCCCGCCATCATCGCCGCCCGCATCGCCCGTCATCGCCGCGGCGGCGCGCCAATCCCGCAGACGGTGACACGGTTCGATACCCACCATCATCCGATGTTAGCGTGGCGGCGCGCGCCGGCCCGATTCGCAGGGGCGGACGCGGGACTACCGGAGGAGTCGTCAAACCATAATGCCTGCCACCTTCATCGCGGCCGTGCTCGGCGTGCTCGCCGCCTCCGTGCTGCGCGGGTACACCGGGTTCGGCTTCGGACTCTCGGCGGTTCCATTGCTCTCGCTCGCGTTGCCGCCATCGAAGGTCGTGCCCTTCGTCACCGTGCTTCAGGTGCTGGTGGGCGTTACCGGTCTCCGCGAGGCATGGCGGCTGACCAACTGGCGCGCCGTGCTCGGACTGGCGCGGGGCCTCATCCTGGGCGTGCCGCTGGGAGTGATCGTGCTGACCACGCTGCCCGCCAACGACGTCCGGCTGGCGATCGGCGTCCTGATCGCGCTGTCGGTGACGGTGCTGATGGGGAAACTGCGCTTGCCATCCCCGCCGTCGCGTTTCGTAACCTTCGTCGCGGGACTGATATCTGGCATCATGAACGGCCTAGCCTCCATGGGCGGCCCGCCGATCATCGTCTACCTGCTGGCGATGTCGCCCGAGCCCTCTGTCGTGCGGGCCACGTCGATCATCTATTTCCTGTTCGCCGCGGTGGTGACAACGATCCCGATGGCGCTGCACGGCATGGTGGATCGCGAGGTGATGCTGTGGTCGGTCGCCTCGATCCCGGTGCTGGTGGCAGGAACATGGGCCGGCACCTGGGTGTTCTGCCGCGGTGGCGCGCGGTATCATCGCGCCACCGCGCTGGTGGTGCTGTCGCTACTGGCCACGGCGCTGATTGCACGGTCGCTGGCGTTTTGACAGCCTCCGCCCCGCCGTCCAAACATCGCCGCGGACCAGCGGGAGGCAAACGGCATGCGCATCGCCATCATCGGCCAACAGGATTTCGGCAAGGCCACCATGGAGGCATTCCTCAACCGCGGCGACGAGGTCACCGCCGTGTTCTGCGCCCCGGAAAAAGGCCGCCCCGATCCGCTTCGCGTGGCAGCGCAGGAACGCGGGCTGACCGTGCACCAGCTTCCGAAACTCACCGACCCCAATGCGCTGGAGGCGATGCGCGCGGCCAATGCCGATGTCGGCGTCATGGCCTACGTGACGCAGTTCGCGCCGCAGGATTTCGTCAACATTCCGCGCTTCGGGACCATTCAGTTCCATCCCAGCCTGCTGCCGCTGCACCGCGGTGCGTCTTCCATGAGCTGGGCGATCATCCGTGGCCGCCAGGAAACCGGCTTCGCCATTTTCCGCCCGACCGACGGGCTGGACGAAGGTCCGGTCATTCTCAGCCGCGCGGTGAAGATCGAGGATGAGGACACGCTGGGCTCGCTCTATTTCGGGAAGATCTTCCCAATGGGCGTCGCGGCGCTGGTCGAGGTGGCCGAGCTGGTGGTTGCCGGCAGGGCGCCCGCTCTGGCGCAGTACGAACCGGATGCCGGCTACGAAGGCATCATCCGCGACGCGGAAACCCGCATCAACTGGGCCAATCACGTCGATCTGATATTCAACCTGATCCGCGGCGTGAACCCTGCCCCCGGCGCCTGGACCACCGCGCCCGACGGCCGCAAGCTCTTCTTGTTCGACTGTCGCAAGCGCATCGCCCGCACCTTCTCCGAGGTGAAAGGCAAAAAGCTGGGCGAGGTCGTGGCGGTTGGCGACGCCGGCGCCGTTATTCACGGCCAGGGCGGCTTCATCGAGGTGCAACGGGCGCGCTGGGACAGCGGCAGGAAGGTTGTGGCAGGCGAGCTTGGTCTCGAGACGGGAACGATCCTGGGCGGCTGAGCAAGCGCGTTGCCGATTGGCGCCGCGGATTGTAGCGTCCGGCGCACACCAGGAGCGCGATCACCCTGTCCATGCCCGCCCGTACGCTATTACTCGGAGTGGCGATCCTTGCCGCTTGCCCGACCGCCGTGTTCGCGCGTGACCTGACGGTGGTTGCGCGTGACGATGCCATGCCGGATGCGCTGCGCCATACGGCAGCGCAGCCGTTCACCGCGGCCTCCGGCATTCCGCTGAAGATACAGAGCTGGAACGGCGGGACCGACATGCTCAACAAGCAGTTGAAGGCGCCGGCCAACGACTGGGACGTCGTCGAGGTCTCGCCGGACGAACTGGCGGCCGGTTGCAGCGCGGGCTTGTTCGAAAAACTCGATTGGTCGGCGATCGGCGGCAAGGACCATTATCTGCCGCAGGGCGCGAGCGATTGCGGTGTCGGGGCGGCGGTGAAGACGCTGGTGCTGGCGTGGGACCGCGAGAAATTCGCCGCCACGCCGGGCTGGGCGGATTTCTGGGATGTCGCGAAATATCCCGGCAAGCGGGGCTTGTTCAAAGGCGTGCGTGGCAACCTGGAATTCGCGCTGATCGCCGACGGCGTGGCGCCTGCCGATGTTTACAAGGTGCTGGCCACGAGCGACGGCGTGGAGCGTGCGTTTCGCAAGCTGGACCAGCTCAAGCCGTACATCGTGTGGTGGCAGACCGGGAAGGACGCGGCACATATTCTTAGCTCGGGCGACGTGCTGATGACGACCGCGCCGGCGGGCCAGGTGGTGATTGCCGGCAAGGCCGATCACCGCAATTTCGGCATTCAGTGGACCGCAGGGCTGTATGAGGTGGATAGCTGGGCGATCGCCAAGGCCAGCCCGGATCTGCGTCAGGCGGAGCAATTTCTGTATTTCGCCGGCATGCCGGCGCTGCAAGGCAAGTTGTTCGAAGCCGCCGGGATCGCGGGGCTGGCGAAGGATGCGAATGACGGGCTGCCTGCCGATGTCCAGGTGATGTCGGCGAGCTATGCGAAGAACCTCAGTGTCGCGGTATTGCTCGACAACGGGTTCTGGCATGACAACGGGGCCAAGCTGCAGCAACGGTTCGACGCCTGGATGGCGGCGCATTGAGAATTGTACGACGCGTTTTGATGGCGCGGTGAAGGCCGGCGACCCGCGTCTTTTCTGCGGGAAACCCAGCAAAGACGTGGATGGCCGCGACAAGCGCGGCCATGACACAGAACGAAGTCCCCGCCTGGCGCCTTACCACCGCCGGCTCGTTGGCGCTGCCGCCGGCGGGAGCGCTGGCGAAGTAAAGGAATTGCTAACCAACACCGCGCACAATGGCCGGCATGGAGTGGATCCTCGAAGCCGTGCTGGCCGTCCTGCTGGCTGCCACCCTGTTCCATGCCGTACGCCTGGAGCGGGCCCTCGGCGTCCTGAAGCGCGACCGCGCCGCGCTGGAGGCACTGGTCGGCAGCTTCAACGACAGCTCCCGGCAGGCTGAAACCGGAATAGAGCAATTGCGCGCGGCAGCGGATGGTGCCGGGCGGCAAATGTCGCGCCAGATCGACACCGTTGCCCACCTGAAGGACGACTTGATGTTTCTCCTCGAGCGGGGGGAGCGGCTTGCCGACCGGCTGGAGGCGCAGATCCGCTCCGGCCGCCCGTTGGCGGCGGAACCGCTGCGTCCGGTTTCCCTGGCCGTGGCCGAAGATGGCGCGCCGGAAATGCCGCGCGTGCGCAGCCAGGCCGAACGCGACTTGCTCAAGGCATTGAGGATGGCGCGATGATCCTGCAACTCCGAAGTCCACGGCTGCTGCCTTTCACCATCACGGCGCTGTCCGCACTGCTTGCGATCAAGGCGGTCGATCTGGCGCGTTATGTCGTTGCCGCGCATCGCGACGCCACGACCGTCGTGGCGGCGGCGCAGGCGGCCGCGCCCGAGCCTTCGCCGGCGGCCGCGGTTGCTGGCGGCGCCAAGGCGGCGGGTCCGGCGGCGCCTGGCGCCGGTGCGCCGCAAGCCAAGCCGGCCGCCGGATCAGCCGCGGCATCGGCTGCGGCGCCGGCACTACCCTCGCGCGATGCCACGCAGGGCGAGACCATCACCGACAGCGAACGCTCTGTCCTGGTGGACCTGCGGCAGCGCCGCCAGCAGCTTGACGGGCGCGACGCTGCCCTCACCGCGCGCGAAGCCATCCTCACCGCCGCCGAGCAAAAACTGGAAGCGCAGGCGCAGGCGCTGACCGCGTTGCAGAAAAAGCTGCAGGACCTGGAAGCCGCGCGCACGCAACGCGAGGAAGCCGGCTGGCAGGGGCTGGTGAAGCTCTATGAGAACATGAAGCCGCGCGACGCCGCGACGATCTTCAACGACCTCGACATGCCGGTGCTGCTTTCGCTGGTCGATCGCATGAAGGAATTGAAGGCGGCGCCGATTCTCGCCGCGATGAGCCCAGACAAGGCGCGTGACGTCACGGCCCGCCTCGCGAACTTGCGCACCCGCCGCGAGGCCGCGGGTGGCACCGCCGCTTCGGGCGGATGACACGAAAAGCGGAGAATGACCCCCATGTCCATGGACAAATCGATCAACGTCCTGATTGTCGATGACTACAAGACCATGCTGCGGATCATCCGCAACCTGCTGAAGCAGATCGATTTCCAGAATGTCGAGGAAGCCACGGACGGTGCCGAGGCCCTGGCCAAGCTGCGCAGCGGCAATTTCGGCCTGGTGATCAGCGACTGGAACATGCAGCCGATGACCGGTCTGCAACTGCTGCAGGAGGTGCGCGCCGATACCCGGCTGAAAGGCATGCCGTTCATTATGGTAACCGCCGAAAGCAAGGTCGAGAATGTGGTGGCCGCCAAACAGGCGGGTGTCTCCAACTACATCGTCAAGCCGTTCAACGCGGAAACGCTGCGCGAGAAAATCGAGAAGGTGCTGACCCATGGCTGACCGGCAAGCCAGTGCCGAGGCCGCGCTCACCGAACGGCTGGCGGCGATCCGGGAGCGCTACATCGGCGGCGATCCCGAAATGGTGGCGGATGTCGTGCGCGCCATTCTGTCGACGATGAGCGGCGACCTGACGGCGGGAGAAACCACATTGCTCTCGGAAGTGGAATCGCTTGGCCAGATCATTGCGTCCGCCAAGGCCGAGATCGCTGCCCTGCGCATGGACGATATCACCGCGAGCGACATTCCGTTCGCCACCGATGAGCTGGACGCGATCATCCAGCACACCGCTTCCGCGACGCATGCGATCCTGGAAACCTGCGAGACGCTGGATGCGGTGGCAGAGCACTTGGCCGGCGAACCGGCGACGCAATTGCAGGACGCCACCACGCGCATCTATGAAGCGTGCAGTTTTCAGGATATCACGGGGCAGCGTATTACCAAGGTGGTGACTACGTTGAAGGCGATCGAGGCGAAGGTGTGCCAGCTCGTGCAGACGTTTGGCGACCAAGCCGGCGAGCCCGGGGCGGGGCCGGTCGTGCAAGGCGAGGCAGTGCTGCTGAACGGTCCACAGCTTCCAACGATGGCAATGGACCAGTCCGACATCGACAAATTGCTCGCGAGCTTCGAATGACGCGCAACGCTGTCATCGCGAGGAGGACAGCAGCCAACCACCGCGGATCATGCCTGGCCGGGTTGTGCGCGGGCGCTCGTGGGCGGCATTGCTTCATAAGCGCACGGCCTTGGACCGTGGGCGGAACGAGCCCGGCGGTTTTCTGGCTGGTGCTGCTGCTGGCACTGCTTTTCCCGCCGGTCGCGTTCGGCGACGCCACGTCAGGAGTTACCATCCGAACAGGCAATCATCCGGACTTCGGGCGGGTCGTGTTCGATACGGCGCCGCATGTCACGTACCGCGTGGTGCGGGACGGCGATCGGCTGACCGTGCAATTCGCTCCTGACGTCACGGTGCAGGGCAGCCCGCCGCTGCCGCGCAATGTTTCGGCGCTGCACGCGGACGGCAGCGCGGCCACGCTCGTGCTCGCCCCCGGCAGCACCATCCACGAGACGCGGCTCGGCGAGCATGTGGTCATCGACGTGTTCGATCCTGCCGCGGGGACAGGGCAATCGGCGCCGCCGCCTCAGGCCCAGCATGCGTCCGCCGTCACCGCGAGCGCCGCGGGTCCAGCGCCGGCGGCCCAACCGCCGGTCCGCCTCGCCCCAGCGGCGGCGGTCCAACAGCCGGTGCGTCTCGCCACTGACGCCGTCCAGGTACAACCGTCGCCGGTCGCGGCGCCGGCGCCGTTGCCACCGCCGCCGCCGCTGCCGTCCGAGGTGCCGGTGGCGACGTCCCAGGGTCAGCCGCCGTCCCAGCCTGTAGCGACGTCCGCGGTCCAGCCGTCGTCTCCGGTCCAGCCGTCGTCTCCGGTCCAGCCGGCGTCCGCGCCGCAGCCCGTGTCCGCGCCGCAGACCGCGTCCGCGCCGCAGACCGCGTCCGCGGCGTCGGGAGCAAGTCCGTCCGCCGATACCACGGCCGGCCAATCGCCGGCGCCCGGTGAGACGGCCGACGCGCAGGCGCAGCAACCCCTGGAGCAAGCGCCCCTGCAAGCGCAGCCGGTTGCGCTGCCGCAGGACCAGCAGGGCGCGGCGTTCTCCTTGCCGCTGCCCGCCGATAGCGCCGCCGCCGTATACCAGGACCACGGCCAGACGCTGGTGGTGTTCGACCGGCGCCAACCGCTCGACCTGAGCCCGTTGCAGGCGGTGGCGGCATTCGCCTCCGCGCGCGCGGAACTGCTGCCCGCCGCGACCGTCCTTCATCTGGCACCTCCGGCCGGAACAACGATTGCGTTGGCAAAGACCCCGCAGGGCTGGACCGTCGCGGCCGTGCCGCAGTCGGCCGCGCCGCAGGCGGTGGCGATTGGGATTGGCGAGAGGTCGGTCAGCCTGGACGTGAAGGCGCCGGGCAAGGTCGTCAGCATGCCGGATGCCTCGACGGGCGCCAGACTGCTGATCGGCACACAGTCCGAGCCAGGGCAGGCCGTGCTGGTGCCGTACCACACGCCGCAGTTCGATCTGCTGCCCACGACGCAAGGGGTCGTGGTCTATCCGCGGGCCGACACGGTGACGCTGCGTCCCGGGCCCACCGGCCTGGTGCTGGCCACCGCGCCCGCGCCGCTGTGGATCTCGCGGCTCAGCACCGACATGCTGAGCGATCCCGCCGTGCTCACGCGCCGGTTCGATTTCCCCAACCAGCGGCCAGAGCAATTGACAGAGCAATTGGCGAAGCAGATCGCCGCGGCGGCGGACCAGCCGCTGCTGGACCGAGGACCGGCGAGGCGCGCGGCGGCGGTCACCATGATCAGCCTGGGAATGGATGCCGAGGCTGAGGCGTTGCTGCAACTGACCGCCACTGACGATCCGCGCCAGGCTGCCTCGACCGATCTCGCTTCGCTGACCGGCATTGCGGCCTTGCTGGCCGGGCGTCCCGCCGAGGCGGGCGCGATCGACGACCCGCGGGTGACCGGGACGGATGAAATCGAGCTGTGGCGCGCCTTGCTGCAAGCGACGCGGGACGAGGCTTCGCCAGGCGCCGCGGCGATGCTGGTGAGCACTGCCAGCCTGCTGCTGACGTATCCGCCGGCAATCCGCGACAAGGTGCTGCCACTCGCTGCCGAGACGATGGTGCAGGGGGGTGCCACCGCGGCGGCCCGTGAGCTTCTGATGCGGAGCAAGAGCCTGCCCGGGCTCGATCTGGCTCAGGCCATGTTGAGCCAGGCGGAGGGCAACACGAATGAAGCGCTCGCCCGCTACGATGCCCTGGCGGCGGGCCGCGACCAGTTCGTCAGCGCTCGCGCCGCGGTGCGGGCGGTCGATCTTCGCCTGTCCAGCGGCAAGATCGACCAGCGGGAGGCGGCGGAGGCACTGGACCGTTTGCTGTATGCCTGGCGGGGCGATCACCGCGAGCTTGCGTTGCGCGAGAAACTGGCAACGCTGCGTCAGGGGCTGGGCGAATGGCGCCAGGCGCTGGCCCTGTTGCGTGACAGCGAGACGCTGTTCCCGGACGACAAGGCCGCCATCCACGCGCGTCTCCAGCAGGCGTTCGATGCGTTGCTACAGAACGACGCGGCGGACGGGCTGCCGCCGCTCGAGTTTGTCTCGCTGATCGATGAAAATGCCGACCTGGTGCCGAACACCCAGCAGGGCGACGCGCTGGACGAGAAGCTCGCGGACAAGTTGCTGGCGCTGGACCTGCCGGATCGGGCTGCCCCGGTGCTGGACAAGCTGATGCGGGGCGCTCCCGCCGGACCGGGCCGGGCCTCGATCGGCCTGCGTCTGGCGACGCTGCACTTGCATGAGGGCGATGCCAGCGGAGCCCTGGCCACGCTGGACGCTTCCGAATCATCCGGCCTGCCTGCGCCGCTGAATGAACAAAGATCGCTTCTGCGGGCCAGCGCCCAAGCGCAGTCGGGCAATGTCACGGGGGCGGTGAACCTGCTTGCGGGCCTGGATTCGGCCGCCGCCGTGGCGGAAACCGCCGATATCCTGGAGCGTGCGCAGGATTGGCGGCGAGACGACAAGGTGCTGGCCGGCTATGTGGCGAAGAATGTTCCGCCGCAGGGCGGGCTGAGCGACGAGGCCCGTCATCTGCTGCTGCGGCTTGCCACCGCCGCCTCCAAAGCCGGCGATGAGCAAATGCTGGCGGCCTTGCGCGCCCGGGACGATGCCCGGATGGGCACCGGTCCGCTGGCCGACATGTTCCGGCTGCTGACGGCCGGTCCGGTCCGTGGCATCGCGGATCTGGCGCAATCGCAGCGCGAAGTGGGGTTGGCGAAGACGCTGCCCTCGGCGCTGGAGGCGATGCAGCCGCGGACGAGAACGCCGTAGGCCGATATTTTCTCTTGCACCTCGGGTCCCGTTTCCCTATGTGCCGGTCCTCTTGGCCCCAGGGGACGCTCGCGCGGGCTGTTTGCGTGCGTCCAACAGGCCGTCTGCTGGTAGGAAAGGGGAACGCGATGGACGGATTCAATCCATCACTCGATCCGCTGGGGATGGTCTCGGAACTTCCGAGCAGCAACCAGGAAGCGATAGGGCCGGACGCCCAGAAGGATTATTTTGTCGAGAAGGATGGCGTGAAGTTCGCCGGCACGCATCTGCTGCTGGACTTTTGGCGTGCCCACAACCTGACCGATCCGGCGATGATCGATGCGGCGCTGTGCGAGGCGGCCGAGGCGGCAAACGCGACGATTCTGCACAGTCACTTCCATCATTTCGGGCCTGATGGCGGCGTGAGCGGCGTGCTGGTGCTGGCGGAGAGCCATATCTCGATCCACACCTGGCCGGAGCGCGACTTTGCCGCGATCGATATTTTCATGTGCGGGGCTTGCAATCCGTACGATTCGCTGCCGGTGCTGAAGGCTGCGTTCAAGCCGGCGCAGGTGCTGCTGGCGGAGCAACGGCGGGGGCTGATCGCGTAGGCTCTCGCCTGCCGCGCGCGGAATGGTTCGTGCCGCGCGCGGGGGAGAAGTCGGGAGAGCGCCGGCGGCGAGGGGTGGATTGTTCGCTCCGCCGGCTGCTTTGCCGCGAAACCGCCGTTCTCGCGCCGTCGCGCCTCGACGTTGCACATGGCGCCGTCGCGCCTCGACGTTGTACATGGCGCCGTCGCGCGTTGACCTTGCACCTGGCGCCGTCGCGCCGCGACCTCGCACGCTTCGTTGGGCGAGGGCTTGTGTTTCCCGGGGGGGATTCTGCGAAATGGCCGCTGATATCTGGCTCAATGAAACGCTGTATCCCGAATGGGGGCAGCGCTTCCGCGTCAAGCGCGAGCTTGCGCATGTGCAGAGCACTTTCCAGGACATCATGATCTTCGAAAGCCACACGCATGGGCGGGTCATGGTGCTGGACGGCGTGATCCAGATCACCGAGGCGGACGAGTTCGTCTATCAGGAGATGCTGGCGCACGTGCCGCTGCTGGCGCACGGCGCGGCGGCCAACGTGCTGATCATTGGCGCGGGCGACGGGGGCGTGCTGCGGCGCGTGCTGCAGCACAACACGGTGCGGCGCGCGGTGATGTGCGAGATCGACGGCGAGGTGATCCGGCTGTCCAAAGAGTTCCTGCCGGGGATCGCGGGCGAGGCCTGGGATGATCCGCGCGCCGAGGTCATCGTGGGTGACGGCATCGACTACGTGAAACGCGCGCCGGATGCGGCGTTCGACGCGATCATCGTCGATTCCACCGATCCGATCGGCGTCGGCGAGGTGTTGTTCACCGACGAGTTCTATCAGAATTGTGCCCGCATCCTGACGCCGCGCGGCCTGGTGGTGAACCAGTGCGGCGTGCCTTTCATGCAATCCGACGAGTTGCGCGAGACCAGCGCGCGGCGTCGGAAGTTCTTCGCGCATGTCACGGCCTACGTGGCGGCGGTGCCGACCTATGTCGGCGGCTGGATGGCACTGGGCTGGGCCGCGAAGGACGCGACACTGACGCGGCTGAGCGTCGATGAAGTGCGCAGTCGCGCGGGTGCTGCCGGCATCCTTGGGACCACGCGCTATTGGACGCCGGAAATCCACGCCGCGGCGTTCAACCTGCCGCCCTATATCGCACAGCATTTGTAATCCTGCGCTGATGCCGGCGGCAGTCGGCAGGCGCGCCCCGGTCTCTTATGCGGAGAGATCAGTCGAAGGCTTGCGACTCGCGCGTTGTTGACCGCGGCAGGGTGACCGGGGTCGCATTCTGTCGTAACATCTTACCACCCCAATAACAGGAGGAAACGATGGCCGAGGAACCCAACCCGACCGCCGTGGCACGCCGCGCCATGCTGAGCATTGCCGGGGCAGGCGGCGCGTTCGCCGTGCTGGCCGGCATGCGCGAGGCCAGGGCGGCCAATCCGAGCGCGTTTCCGCCGCATCCGCATTGGCGTTTCGTATTTGTCAATCACGTCACCACCAATCCGTTCTTCGTGCCGACGCAATACGGCATCCAGGATGGCTGTGCTTTGCTGGACTGCACCTACCAATGGACCGGGTCGGCCAATGCCGACGTGGCCGAGATGGTGAACGCGATGAACGCCGCGATCGCCGCCAAGGCCTCGGCCATCGCCGTGCCGATTGTCGATCCGCACGCCTTCGATGCACCGGTGCAGCGTGCGCTGGACGCCGGCATTCCGGTGTTCGCCTACAATGCCGACGCGCCGGCCGGCAGCGGCAACAAGCGGCTCGCCTATATCGGGCAGGATCTTTATCAATCCGGCTACCAGATGGGCGAGCGTATCGCCTCGATGGTCGATTCCGGGCTGGTTGCCTTGTTCATCGCCACGCCAGGACAGCTCAACATCCAGCCACGCCTGGATGGCGCGGTTGCCGCGATCAAGAAGTCGGGCAAGAACATTCAGACGCAACAGATCGCCACCGGCGCCACGGTGAACGAGGAGCTGGGCAAGATCAAAGCGTTCTATCTCGGCCATCAGGATCTGAAGGGCATGTTCGCGGTGGACGCCGGAAGCACCCAAGGCGTCGGCGAGGTCATGCAGCAGTTCAAGCTGGCATCGAAAGGCGTGCACGCCGGCGGCTACGATCTGCTGCCGCGCACCCTGGAACTGATCAACAGCGGCGATCTGGATTTCACCATCGACCAGCAGGCCTATTTGCAAGGGTTCTATACCGTGATGGAGATGTTCATGTTTGTCGCGTCGGGCGGGCTGACCGGACCGTCGGACATCAACACGGGGCTGAAGTTCGTCACCAGGGACGGCGTGGGTCCGTATCTCTCCACCAAGACGCGCTACGAAGGCAGTTCGAGCAAAGAGCAATACGTCCCGCACTCCGGACCGATCAAGGCGTGACCGCGGCATCGATCGGCGTCGCCTGCATGGATGGCCTGAGGGCCTGCGGCGAATTGGGCGCTTCGATTGGCGCGGTGGCCGGGGCAACGTGGCAGCGGGGGCTGGGTGGCTTTTCGCGAAGTTCGTGCGGCACGCGGGGAAGACGTGGATGGTGCGCCTGCGCGCACCATGACACGGGGCGGCCTACGCGCACCATGACGCGGGGGCGGGCTGCGCGCACCGTGACAAGGGGCGGCCTGCGCACCATGACGCGGGGCAGCCGGGGCGGGCCGGCCATTCGCGAGTTTTGTGCGGCACGCGGCAAAGACGTGGATGGTGCGCCTACGCGCACCATGACACGGGGCGGGCTGCGCGCACCATGACCCCGGTGCACCGTCGTGCGCTGGAAGCGTTCGCGCGCTGGCAGGAAGCCAGCATTCTGATCGTCGCGCTGCTGCTGATCGCGTGGTTCGAGAACGCCAACCACGACTTTTTGCTCACTGGCGCGAGCCTGGAGAACCTGTCGCAGTTCGTTGCTCCCGCCGCGATCATCGCCTGCGGCGAGATCATGCTGATGATCGGCGGCGAGATCGATCTTTCCGCCGGCATGGTGTTCGCGCTCGCGCCGTTCGTGATGTACTTCGCCGCCGATGCCGGTGTGCCCGTGGTGCCGGCGCTGCTGCTTGGGCTGGTTGCGGCGGGCGGCGTCGGGCTTGTGAACGGTGTCGTGACCCTGGTGCTGGGGATTCCCTCCTTCGTCACCACACTCGGTACATTGTTCTTGGTGAACGGCCTGACACTGACGATCTCGCACGGCACTCCGGTGACGCCGCCGGGCGGTCAGATGCTGGCGCAGATCATGGGCGCGTGGGGCTATAGCGAGATCCTGTGGGCGCTGGCGGTGGTGGCCACGCTGCACGTCGTGCTGCGCCATACGCGCTGGGGTCTGCACACCATCGCCTCCGGTGCCAACGAGACCGGCGCGCGCGAAGCCGGCATTCGCGTCATTCGCATCAAGATCGGCAATTTCGTGCTGACCGGCGTGCTGGCAGGATTGACCGGCTGCCTGGAAGCATTCCGCATCGGCTCGATCGATCCGCAGGCGGGCGGCAATCAGATCATGTTCCTGGCGGTGGCGTCGGGTGTGATCGGCGGCACGTCGCTGGCGGGCGGCTCCGGCACCATGATCGGCGGACTGATCGGCGCGCTGGTGCTGGGCGTGCTGAACGACGGGTTCACGCTGATCGGCATCAATGCCTTCGTGTTCAACATCATTCTCGGTGCGGCGATTCTCGCCGCGATGCTGTTCAACGGCTACATCACGCGGCTCGCGCGCCAGGGAGGCCGCCGATGAGCATTGGTGCCGAGACGCTGCGCGCCGATAACATTGTGAAGCGCTTCGGCGCGGTGACCGCGTTGGACGGCGTGTCGCTGACGCTGCGGCAGGGCGAGATCCTTGGCATCCTGGGTGACAACGGCGCGGGCAAATCGACGCTGATAAAAATCCTCACCGGCTATCAGTCGCCGAGCAGTGGGCGGCTGGTGATCGATGGCAGGGAGGTGACGCTCGGGTCGGTGGACCATGCGCGGTCTTTGGGAATCGAATGCGTCTACCAGGATCTGGCGCTGGCGAATTCGCTGAGCGTCTATCACAATATGTTCCTCAACCGGGAGCTGCTGTACGGAGGTCCGCTGCGGCTGCTTAATCATCGTGCCATGCGCCGGCGGGCCGCCGAGAGTCTCGCGGAACTGGGTGTGAACATTCCCTCGGTCGACCTGCCGGTGGAGCGGCTGTCGGGCGGGCAGCGGCAGGCGATCGCGGTGGCGCGCGCGGTGACGTCCAATGCACGCATCCTGCTGCTGGATGAGCCGCTGGCCGCGATGGGCGCGCGCGAGGCCGGGCTGATCATCGATCTGCTGCTGCGGCTGAAGCGGGACGGGCGGCATTCGATCGCGATGATCATGCACAACTACGCGCAGACGCTGGATATCGCCGACCGCATCGTGCTGATGCAGCACGGGAAGGTCACCTATGAGAAGGCGGCGGCGGCGACGTCGGTGGAGGAACTGATGGAGATCGTGCGGCGGGAGTATCGGGCGGTACGGACGGGATAGGAAGGCGCCGGCGAAAATCCGCCGGCTGGGCGATCCCGAATTCGACCGAAGGATCGGACAAAACGCCACGATATTGTGGGAATGCAGGCACCGCGCGCTGACAATATAGCTGTCGCGGGTTCCAGGTGTGGATGACCATGCAGCAGTCCCCAGAC
>Ga0335072_10002804_pt1 | contig 26752 bp, 24 predicted proteins | sample Lox_Sample_21_FD_206725 | JGI IMG/M metagenome (GOLD analysis project Ga0335072, IMG submission 206725) | Soil microbial communities from Loxahatchee National Wildlife Refuge, Florida, United States - Lox_Sample_2.1 | ecosystem: Environmental > Terrestrial > Soil > Wetlands | place: USA...
GTCGCCATACCGCACCGGGGAGGCCGTGATGTGCGGGCCGGGCAGCTGCCACGAATGCTGTTGGCCCGCAGCGTTTTCCCGCCCGATGGCGCCGGAAGCGAAGGTTTCGGCGACCAGCGGCAACCGGTCGGCGGAGACGACGGTACCCACCGCGTCGGTCTGCAGAACCGTCGGCGCCGTATTCGGCCGGCATTGAGCGACGCACACCAGCACGCTGTCGTCGCGGCGGACCCACATCAGGTAGTCGGCGAACGAAAGGTCGGCGAGCAGCTGCCACTCCCCGACGACCGCGTGCAGGTGGTCCACCGCATTGCCCGGCAGCATCGTGTGCTCGGCAAGCAGATCACCGAGAGTGGACATCCGCTACTCCCGAGTCGTTCCCGGCGGCACGTATGAAGGGTCCAACGGCTAGCTGATCACGGCGATAAGGTCGCCGGCCTGAATAACATCGCCGACCGAGACACTCACCTTGCTGACGGTCCCGTCGATCTCGGCCAGGACGGGGATCTCCATCTTCATCGATTCCAGCAGCACCACGATGTCGCCCTTGCCGATCTGGTCGCCCTCGTTGACAACGACTTCGAGCACGCTGGCCACGATCTCGGCGCGAACATCCTCGGCCATCTTCACCCCACTTGTTTCGGCCACTGGCGCATGCCGGCTACTGGTCCATCAAGCTTCTACCAGGATCCTGTATATCGAACCACAAGACGGGTCGACCCCGCGGCGCGCGGGCTGTTGACACTACGTGCCGCGTCGCGTGAGAGACTGGGCGACGATCTGACGGGTGCCGTGCGCCCGGCACCCGAGCAACGACGGAGGTTCGACAACATGGCCAAGCGTGGCCGCAAGAAGCGCGACCGTAAGTACAGCAAAGCCAACCACGGCAAACGGCCCAACTCGTAGCCGCAGTGGGCGCTAGTCGATTCCCCGGATGATGGTGGTCCGGCGGATTTCGAGTCTGAGGCGCTCCCTCAAGCCCTCGGGGGCCTTCTCGCCTCGGCATTTGGTCGCGATCAATGCCTTGATCCGCTCCTCCAGCCCGTAATGCTTGAAGCATCCCGGGCAGGCCTCCAGATGCTGGCGCAGCCTTTCCTTGGCCTGCGGTGTGCATTCACCGTCCAGCAGGGTCCATACCTCGGCGATCACTTCGGCGCAGCCGATGCTGCCATGGGAATCGTCGTCGGGGCACGCGTCGACCGGGCCGGAAAACTCGCTCATGACGACACCTCCTCGTGCGCCTCTTGACCGCGGGTAAACCCTCGCTCCTTGGCCACATCGGCCAATAGACCGCGCAGCTGACGTCTACCGCGGTGCAGCCGAGACATTACCGTCCCAATCGGCGTGTCCATGATCTCGGCGATCTCCTTGTACGGGAAACCTTCGACATCGGCGTAGTAGACCGCCATCCGGAACTCTTCCGGCAACGCCTGCAGCGCTTCTTTGATCTCGGTGTCCGGCAGCGTCTCCAGGGCTTCGACCTCGGCCGAGCGCAACCCGGTCGAGGAATGCTCGGCGTTGGACGCCAACTGCCAGTCGCTGATCGCCTCGGTCGGATACTCCGCAGGTTGGCGCTGCTTTTTGCGATAGCTGTTGATGTAGGTGTTGGTCAGAATCCGGTACAGCCACGCCTTGAGGTTGGTGCCCGCCCTGAAGGAGCGAAATCCCGCGTAGGCCTTCACCATGGTCTCCTGCAGAAGGTCCTCGGCGTCGGCGGGATTGCGTGTCATGCGCAGCGCACCGCCGTAGAGCTGGTCAAGCAGCGGAATCGCGTCGCGTTCGAAACGCGCCGTCAGTTCCTCGTCGGTCTCGTGGTGGGACCCGGGCTCCGGATTCTCTGACCCTGTCACGCCGTCTCGGACATCTTCAGAGTCTTCAGAGTCGGCCATCTCGATCAACACGGTCCCTTCTGCTGCGGTGTCGCGGGGCAGCATCGAAAGCGCCAGCGGACTCGCAAGAAAGCGAGTCAACTGCTCCGCGCCCACTGGACTGTCCAATAGGCTCGTCGCCGTTGACACCAGACTGCTCCTTCCAATCTAAAGGCTGCTTCCGACACTGTCTGCCCGGGCTTTCCCAGGTGCATCAGTAACCGACTGATTTAACAGCGGTAGCCGCCGTGCTATTTCCGACCCGAATCCATCCCTGCGGTCCCCAGTCCGGCCGGCTGCAGCAAAGGGTTAGTGTGACGCCATGTCTCTCAACGGCAAGACCATGTTCATCTCTGGGGCCAGTCGCGGTATCGGCCTGGCGATCGCCAAACGGGCCGCACAAGACGGCGCCAACATCGCCCTGATCGCCAAGACCGCAGAGCCGCACCCGAAGCTGCCGGGCACGGTGTTCACCGCGGCCAAGGAACTCGAAGAGGCAGGTGGACAGGCGCTGCCGATCGTCGGGGACGTCCGTGACCCCGACTCGGTCGAGTCCGCGGTCGCCAAAACCGTCGAGCAGTTCGGCGGCGTCGACATCTGCGTCAACAACGCCTCGGCGATCAACCTCGGGTCCATCACCGAGGTGCCGATGAAGCGGTTCGACCTGATGAACGGAATCCAGGTGCGCGGCACGTACGCGGTGTCGCAAGCGTGCATTCCTCATTTGAAAGGCCGGGAAAATCCGCACATCCTGACGCTTTCGCCGCCGGTGCTGCTCGGCAAGGAATGGTTGAAGCCGACGGCTTACATGATGGCCAAGTTCGGCATGACGCTGTGCGCGCTGGGGATGGCCGAAGAGCTGCGCGACGACGGCATCGCGTCGAACACGTTGTGGCCGCGCACGCTGGTGGCCACCGCCGCGGTGCAGAACCTGCTCGGCGGTGACGAGGCGATGGGCCGGGCGCGCAAGCCCGAGGTGTACGCCGACGCGGCCTACGTCATCCTCAACAAGCCCGCCCGCGAGTACACCGGCAACGTGCTGCTGTGCGAGGACGTGCTGGTCGAATCCGGCGTCAAAGACTTGTCGGTGTACGACTGCGTGCCGGGTGGGCAGCTGGGCGTCGACTTCTGGGTGGACGGCGTCAACCCGCCGGGGTACACGCAGCCCTAGCGCGCGTGGCGTTACGCTCGCGGGGAATTCAGGCGAACGCGCTCTGCCCGGTGATGTGCCGGCCGACGATGAGCGTCTGGATCTCGGCGGTCCCTTCGTAGGTGACCAGGGCCTCCATGTCGCACAGGTGGCGCATGATGTGGAAGTCGAGCATGATCCCATTGCCCCCGAGGATGTCGCGGGCGAGCCGACATACGTTGCGGCCCTTGACCGTGCAGTAGTACTTGGCCAGCGCGGCCATCGTCTCTTCGACCTTGCCCTCGTCGATGAGCCGCCCAAGACGGATGCTGTACAGCTGCATCGCGGTGAGGTCGCCGAGCATCTCCACCAGCGTCGACTGGATCATCTGGAACCTGGCAATCGGCTTGCCGAACTGCTTGCGCCGCTGCGCGTAGTTCAGCGCGATCTCGTAGGCGGCGAGGGCATTCCCGGCGGCGCCCCACGCGACGAAGTTGCGGGTGCCGGCGAGTACCCGGCCAACATCCTTGAAGCTGGTGCAATTCTGCAGCCGGGCGTCCTCGGACACCCGGCAATCGGTGAGGGTGATGTCCGCGTTCTGCACGATCCGCAGCGACATCTTGCCGCCGATCTTGGTCGCCGCATATCCGGGATTGTCCTTCTCCACGACGAAGGCCATGACCTGGTTGTCCGCGGTGTCACGAGCGTAGACGACGATGATGTCGCACCACACCGCGTTGCCCGGCCAGCGCTTGCGGCCGTTGAGGATCCACTCGTCGCCGTGACGCTCGGCGTTGGCTTCCAGGATGACGGCGTCGGAGCCGTGCTCGGGCTCGGTCAGCGCGAACGCGCCGATCTTTTCCATGCGCGCCATCGCCGGTAGGTAGCGTGCTCTCTGTTCTTCGGAACCGAGCAGGTTGATCGACTGCATCGCCAGCCCGACGTGCACGCCTAAGAACGTGCAGATGCTCCCGTCGATGCGAGCGAGCTCGTAGGTGATGAGTCCGTTTGCGACGGCGCTCATCGGTGTGCATCCGCAGTCGCCGAGGTTGTAGTCGCCGACGATGTTCAGCGCGCCGATCTTCGGGACCACCTCGAACGGGAACTCGCCACGTTCCCAGTATTCGTTGACGATCGGCAGGAGCTCGGCCTCGCCGAACGCCCGGACCTTGGCGTGGATCTCCTTTTCGTGATCGGTGAGCTGGTCCTTCATCAGGAAGTAATCGGTGCCCCGGGCACAGCCGATGTCCTCGACAAGCGCGGCGGTGGCCGGATCGGCGTCCTTGGCGCCTCGTGTCTCAAACGGGCTGACTGACTTTGGCATCGTTGTCATGGTCGTTCTCCCGGTTCACTCAAAAATTCGTCGATGACGGGAGCGAGCGCGGCCGCGTTGTGCACGAGGTCGATGTGCCCGCCGGGGTGCAGGTACAGCCGCGAGTGCGGCAGCAACGCGTTCATGATGTGCGCGTTGGCCACCGGGATGATCGGGTCGTCGGTGCCCGCCACGATCAACGTCTCCTGCCGCACGGCGGGCAGCGCGAACAGACTGGTCCACACCGCGCCCGCGAGCAGCTGGTGCAGGTAGCCGATCTTCGATCCCGCGTGCAGTTGCCGCACAAACAGTCGCGCGACGTCCTCGCCGTGGGCGCGAACGGTGCCGCCGTAGAGGTCACCGGCGATCGATGCGGCGTAATCGGGATCCGAAAACCGCCGCGGGGTAGCCATTTTCGCCAAGACGCGTGGGTGGGCCGGCACCATCAGCGCGCCGGTACCGGTGGCCACCAGCACCAGTCGCCGGCATCGGCGCGGGTTCTGGAAGGCGAACTGCTGCGCAAGGGCACCGCCCCAGGACAGCCCCAGCACATCCACGACGCCGATTCCCAGTTTGGAGAGCACCCGGCCCAGCACCCAGGCCAGGTACGGAAACCCGTAAGGGGCAAGGGATGTGGGTGATCCCCCGGTCCCGGGAACGTCGAACCTGATCACCTCGCGATCCGGATCCAACTGCTCCACCAGCGGATCGAGCACTTCCAGGCTGGCCCCGATGCCGTTGCACAGCACCAGCGGCACACCGGTTCCGGGGCGCACGTTCGCGCGGATCCGCTGCCCGCCCGCGGTGATGTAGCGCTCCTCGCCGATCATGCTGGGCGATGCCGCCAAGAGGGCCCTCCGGCGTTGAGCGCTAGGCATGGCTCACTTCTCCATCACATAGCTGCCCGGAGCCGGGCCGAGCGGCGGAAGGTCTTCCCCGCCAAGCGCTTTCGGCGCGTCGACCTCCGACCCGCTGCGCTCGGCGAGCCAGCCCACGTAGTCCGGCCACCACGAGTCAGCGTGCTTCTCAGCAGAATCCAGCCACTCTTGCGGATCTTCGGCATCGACCGGACCGGTCCGGTATGACGCCTTGGGATTGCCGGGCGGATTGACCAGCGCCGCAATGTGGCCGTTGGTGGACAGCACGTAGCGATTGTCCTTGCTGCCCAGCAGGCGCGCGCTGCGATAGGTGGCCTGCCATGGCGAGATGTGGTCGGCGATGCCACCGACGACGTAGGCGTCGGCGGTGATCTTGGCCAGGTCGACCGGGCTGCCCAGCATGCTGACCCCGCCCGGGGTGACCAGGGCGTTCCGCAGCCCCATCAGCACCAGGTCGTGGTGCAGCGCGGCGGCCATCCGGGTGGTGTCGGCGTTCCAGAACAACACATCGAACGGCGCCGGCCTGCGGCCCTGCACGTAATTGTTCACCACGTACCGCCACACCAGGTCGGTGGGCCGCAGCCAGGCGAACATCTCCGCCATGTCACGCCCGTCGAGATAGCCCTTCCTGGCCGAAACCCGAATCGCCGCCTGTGCGGCGCGGTCGCTCATCGCCGCGGCCGCGAAACCGGCCCGCGTCTCGTCGAGCACGGTGACCGCCAGATTAAGCCCGGCGACCCGATCGCCCTCGCCGATCTCGGCGAGATGGGCCGCCGTCATCGCCGCCAGGATGCCGCCCGAGCAGGTCGCCAACAGGTGGGTGCTGTCGGTGCCGGTGATTTTCTGAATCGCGTCCATTGCCTCGACGATCGCCGCACCGTAGGCGTCGAAGCCCCAATCGCGGTGGCGCGCTTGCGGATTACGCCACGAAATCGCAAAGACCTGCTGGCCTTGCTGCACGAAGTACTCGATCATGCTGCGCCCGGGCGCGATATCCATGATGTAGAACTTGTTGATCACCGGCGGGACCATCAGCAACGGAATGCTGCGTACCTTCGGGGTCTGCGGGGCGTATTGAATCAGTTCGAACACCGAGGTTTGCAACACCACCGCCCCTTTGGTGATGGCCAGGTTCTCTCCGACCGCAAAGGCGTCGGGCTCCACCATCGCAGGCACCCGAGGCTTCGAAAGCATGTCTCGGGCAAAGGCCCTGACGCCCCGCACCGCACTCAGGCCGCCGGTGTCGATCAGCGCCTTCCAGCCCAGCGGACTGATCAGCGGGTTGTTGCTGGGCGCCAGGCCCTCCACAAAGTTGTCCACGACGAACTGCATCTTCTCGTTGTCGCGCCAATCCAACTGGGCGTCGTCAAGCAGCCCCTCGGCCGTCTCGGAACCTGCCAGATAGGCCTGCATGATTCGGTGCAGCAGCGGGTTTTCCTGCCATGCAGGATCGGCGAAGCGCTTGTCCGCCCGCGCCGGAACGCGGTGCGACTTGCCGATGGCGATATCGCCCAGTTCACGGGTCAGCGTGCCGACCCGGTCGGCCACCGCCCCGGGGTGCTGAGCGAGGTTGGCGGCGAAGCGGGCCCAGGTGGCGTTCGGCATCATCCGGCTGGCGAATGGCTTGGTCGCGCTGGTGAGGAGCAGGTCCAGCGGCGCAGCCAGCTCGTCGGCGGCCTTGGGAGTGCGACTGGCGGAGCTTGCCATGGTTATCGCGTGCTTTCGCTGGTCGGAATGGTGACTTCACGCTTCAGCAGCTTGCCGGTGGGCCCCTTGGGCAGGGCGTCGACCAGCCAGACCAGGCGCGGGTACTTGTAGGCGGCCACCCGGGCCTTGACGTAGTCGCGCAGCTCCTCGGCCGTGGCCGTCTCCCCCTTCTTGAGGGCGACCGCGGCGCCGACTTCCTCACCGAGGGAGTCATGCGGGATGCCGATGACGGCGGCCTCGGCCACCGCCGGATGCTCGTAGAGCACCTCTTCGATTTCGCGTGGGTAGACGTTGTATCCGCCGCGGATGATCATGTCTTTGGTCCGGTCGACGATGTAGAAGTAGCCGTCTTCGTCGACGCGTCCGACATCGCCGGTGTTGAGCCAGCCGTCGGCGGTGATCGTTTCCTTGGTGGCGTCGGGAAGGTTCCAGTAGCCCTTCATCACGTTGTGGCCGCGAATCTGGATTTGGCCGGCCTCACCCTGCGGAACCTCGACTCCGTCCAGGTCGACCACCCGCATCTCGACGCCTTCGATCGGGGTGCCGATCGAGCCCGCCTTGCGCTCCCGGTCGGGATGATTGAAGGCGGCGGCCGGCGAGCTCTCGGATAGCCCGTAGCCCTCGAGAACGGCACAGCCAAAGGCCTTTTCGAAGTCGGTGAGGACCTGAACGGGCAGTGCGGCGCCACCGGAGACACATGTCCGCAGACTTCGCATCGCCTGTGGTGTGGCCTGATCTGCGACGCTGAGCAGCGCCGAATACATCGTCGGCACGCCCTCGAACACTGTGACCCCGTCACGCTCGATCACTTCGACAGCCTTGCGCGGGTCGAACCGGGGAATGAGGGTCAACATCGCACCGGCGAGGACGGACCCGTTGAGCCCACAGGTCAGGCCGAAGACGTGAAACAGCGGCAAGCAGCCCATCACCACGTCGTCCGGGCCGGTTTCGACGAGGGTGCGCATGCTCACCTCGCAGTTTTGGATCAGATTGCTGTGGGTGAGCATGGCGCCCTTGGGCTTACCGGTGGTTCCGGAGGTGTGCAGGATGACCGCGACGTCATCGTCGCCGCGTTCCACCGGGGCATGCTCAGGCAGGTCGGCGATCAACTCCATCAGCCTGGCGTCGTCGACGACCCAGCATCGAGCACGCACCTCGGCGGCCCCGGCCGTGGCCTCGTCGGCGAACGCCGGCGTCGCGAACAACGCCTTGGCGCCGCTGTTGGACAGGTAGTACGCGACCTCGCGAGACTTGAGCAGGGGGTTCATCGGGACCGCGACGGCGCCTCGGTACATGATCCCGTAGAACGCGATGGCGAACGCCGGCGTGTTGGGCAGCATCAGACCGACCCGGTCGCCCGGCTGGACTCCGGCCCGCTCCAGCAGGGTCGCGACGCGGGCTGCCGCGGCGTCGAATTCGGCATAGGTGAACTGCAGATCATCGCAGCGCAATGCGATGTGGTCTCCGAGGCGATCTTTTGATGCGACGAGGTTGGTGCTCAGGGCGGTCACAGTGTGCTCCGGGATGACTTGAAGTGCCTGGTTGTAGGCTAATCGGCCCGGTTGTCTATGTTGCTCCAACGGCATCGCACATGCAATGTTGCTGTGAACAACAGCCAGCTCGCTTTGGTGTGACTGCCCACAGAGCGCAAACGGTGCACTCAATTCGGCCTCGCGAATCACGCCGCGCACACCCGCCGCCTCGGTTGTCAAAGCGACTAATCTGCGCTCGACGATGATGTGTCAGCGCACAATGTCTGGCGCGCATCCGGCGCCTACGATCATCTCGCGGCGGATTTTGAACCCCTGGCCATGGTGATGGTTCACGATGAGCCTGCCTCTTAATGAAGGAGTTGCTGTGTCGAACACCGATCTGAGCACAGAATTCGAGAAGATCTCCGAAAAGGCAAAAACGGCCACCCAGCATCTCCGTGCGGCCGGTCAACACACCAGGGACCAGCTTGCTGCCGACGCCGCCAGCGCACGGGAAAAGGCGACCGCAACAACTAATCATTTGAAGGACGAAGCGGTCGATGCCCGCAACAAAGCGTCGTCTCACTGGCAGGAGATTCGCGGCAAGTGGAAGGCCCACGTCGCTGAGATGCAAGGCCGCCTTGACGAAAAGGCGGACAAACTCGACGCTCGCGCCGCGGTCGCCGACGCAGATATCGCAGAATCCCATGCACGCGATGCCATCGACTTCGCGGAGGCCGCCGTGGACGAGGCCGAGTCCGCGGTGCTCGATGCGATGTATGCGCGCGCCGACGCTGACGAGCTTCAAAGGGAAATGCGATGAGCGACAATTCGGTTGGTCATTCAAGCCTGATGCGAGACATCTGGGCGTCAGCAATCTTGTCCGGCGTCTTGGCAGTAATTCTCGGCGTTGTGATCCTGGCGTGGCCACAACCGTCGGTCGCTGCGGCTGCCGTGTTGTTCGGTGCGTAGCTGGTGGTGACCGGCGTCACGCTGGTGTTCCTCGCGTTCAGCCTGCCTTCCTCGGGCGGCACCAGGTTTTTGAACCTGATCAGCAGCGTAGCGTCAATCGCACTGGGGATCTTGGCGTTTCGTCATTTCGGTGAAGGATACGCAGTCCTTTGCTCGCCGTCTGGGTTGCGACCGGATTCATCATCCGCGGTGTGTATGTCAAGGCATCGGCGATCAGCATTCCACAGTTCCCCGGTCGAGGGTGGGCCATCATCTTTGGAATTATCTGCGTCATAGCCGGTTTCGTGATGCTTGCATACCCCTTCGATTCGATCGAGACGCTGGCTCATGTGGTCGGAGCGTGGCTGATCATCCTCGGCGCCATGGAGATAATCTCAGCACTCGGTATGCGCAGCGACGTGCAGAAGGTCGAAAAGATGACCGGCACCGTGGCCGCCGCGACGCCGTGACGGCTCCTGAGCAGGGCAGCGACTTATTCGGCGCCTTCCAGCGTTGTCAGCTCATCGTCGAACCATGCGCTCACGTAGCGGATCGCGTCCTTGGCATCAACTGGCCTCTCTGGCCGCAATCCCAGGCTTTCGACGATCTCCCCGGCGACATGGCGCGCATGATCCGATAAGTCTCCCGCCCCGCACCGACACGAATGACCGCTCGCCGCAGTGGAATCCGCTACGTGGTGACGTTCGATGATGTCGCTGATGCGATTTACCAGTTCAGTCATTCTCGTCAGCTCCTTCTCAATCAGCCGCCAACGCACCACAATCGTAGGCACCCGGTCCCGCTGAGAGGGAGCCCCTTTGATGCGACCGCTCACATCCACCAGTGCCCGGGCATAAGGTTTTGAGTATGAGCGCCCCGCCCTCCCCCGCCGGCGCCCGGCATGGCGCGACAGCCGACCCGCATGTCATCAGGCTGGGCAAGCTCATGCTCGCCCGCGCCCCGAGGTTGGGAACGGCGATGGCGGACCTGCTCTGCCGCGAGATTGACGCGTACCGCGACGGGACCGTCGTCACGAAGGAGCAGGTAGCCGAAAGTTGCGTGGCGAACGTGACGTTCATCTTCGACTCGCTCGCCGGGGACGCCGACGTCGATGTCTCGCCCGCCGAGCACACCGGCACCGCCCGCGCGCTCGCCGGTGTGCCGCTGCCGGCGGTGATGACGGCCTATCGGATTGGTTTCCGATTCATGTGGGAGGAGACCCTTGCCGCCGCGCGCACGGCGGCCATACCCACGGACTCGATCCTGGACGCCACCGCACGCGTCTTCCTGGCGCAAGACACCTTTACTCAGGCGATGGCCGGCGCCTACCGTCAGCAGCTGACCACCCAGATTCTGGAGCGGGAGGAAGAACGATCGGCATTGGTCGAAGCGCTGTTGGTCCACCGGATCACCGACAGTCAAAGCCTTTGGGAAGCAGCCGATTTGCTGCGGCTACCCACCTCCGGACCCTACGTCGTCGTGGCCGCCGAGCTGCCCGCGATCGGAAAGCTGGGACTACCGAAAATCGAAAACAAACTGTCCATCCGTGACATCCGGTCGGCGTGGCGGCTGCTGCCCGACCTACAGGTCGGCATCGTGCACCTGCGGGGACCCGCGACGTCAGAAACCCTGGGCACGGTCGTCGGGGTGCTCCGAGATGCCGCTGCCGCCCGGGTCGGCATCAGCCCGCCATTTCAGGAGCTGGCGGAGACCAGCGAGGCGCTTCGATTCGCTCGGCTGGCGGTCGCCGGAAAACCGCCGGCCGACTCGCTGGTTGCCGTCTTCGACGACACCCCACTTGCCGTCGCAGCGGTCAGCGCGCCCGATGTGATGGCTCAGATCAAGTCGGCGGTGCTGGGCAGACTGAAGGCGCTGCCGGCCGAGGAGTGCACGGTGTTGCTCGACACCTTCCAGGCTTGGCTGGACGCGGGCGGTTCAGCCAACGACACCGCGGCAAAGATTTTCTGCCATCCCAATACCGTGCGGCACCGGCTGCACCGCATCGAGGAACTGACCGACCGATCACTCTCGCGGCCCAAAGACGTCGCCGAGCTCTGTCTGGCGTTCGAGGTCGAGCGGCGACTGCCTTAAGTGCCGTGAACGACGCGGTCCACTCGTTGGTCTACGCTTTTCAGCCGGTGGCGAACCTGGAATGCGCTGATCACGTCCATGATGCCGATCGCGATCAGCCAGCAGCCGGCCACCAGGGTCAGGATCTCGATCGAATCGAGCGGGTAGATGATCATCACCCCGCCGCCGATGATGATGATCAACCCGGCGAGCGCCTGCCAGCCGCGTCCGGGCAGATGGTCGAAGGACAGCGCCGCGGCGAGCAGGGTCATGCCGCGGAAGACCCAGGCGATGCCGATCCACAGGGCCAAAAGCAGGATCGACTCGAATTTGTCGCGGAAGCAGAAGAACCCCAGCACCAGCGACACAGCGCCGGTGATGAACGAAAGCACTCTCATTGCGGCACCGGCGTTTGAGCCGAAAGCAGCGAACATGTAACCGACGCCGGAAACCACCAGGTAGATGCCGAACAGGACGCCCGCCACCACCAGTGACTTGCCCGGGTAATAAAGCACGATGACACCGATTGCCACGGCCACGAGGCCGATGAGCAGCAGCAACTGCCAGGTGTTACGCGCGAGCTGGTGCAATGGACCTTCGAAAACGGTCTTTTCGCTGGTTGTCATAGGAAAACAATAGTTACAAACGCGACGCGTAGGAATTGTTTTCCGTAACAGAGTTACCTGCCTTGGACAGGTATGGCGAACACTACTGCCCGGGGCGGTCCTTTGTCGCCGGAAGACAAGAACTCCGCGCAAGTTGATCGGCTGACGACATTCCTGCACCCGGGCGATGTCACTACATTTCCTACCCAAGCGCAGCGTCGCGCTTCAGCAAGCCAGCTGATCTCGAATTCGACCACCCCGGGCCGAATTACCGCGTACCACAACGTATCCCAACGTACCGCCCTGCGGAGAAATGTGAGCGAATCATGATCACCACCCTCTTGGTCCTCGCCAGCATCGTTGCCATGGTGTTGTCCCCGCTGCTCGTCCCGGCGATCATCACCGCTGCCCACACCCTCCGTGGGACCAACCGGCCGGCCACCACAGTCGGCAACCTGCGGCCCGCTCTGGCGTAACCGCCCTCAGCACCCAAACCGGGGCCCACACCTACCCAGGTGCGGCCCCGGTTTTATGTCTGCAGAACCGCGGGTCCGTACCAATGACAGGCAAGCAGCGCGAGTTCGACGTCGAGCCGGTCGCTGCCGATCTCCCTGCCCCGGCGTTCGACGGCGCGCGCCACGCGATACTTCACCGAATTGAAGTGCATGTTGAGTTCCTCGGCGGCGACTTTGTAGCTGCAGCCGCAACCCAGATACACCCGCAACGTCTCTCGCAGCCGCGCGTCGTTCTCGTTATCCCCGGCAAGTTTCCCCAGCACGGTGGCCACCCACTCACGGGTGGTGACCACGTCGCCGCCGAGGCGGACCACGACGGACAACCCGGGATCGGTCGCGGCGACGACTGTGGGCATCGAAGCATCCGGCCGCTGACTGACAATCGCGACGCCGCGGGCCTCTTCTGCTTCCCGGTGAGATCGGCGGAACCCGTCGGCTCCGTCAGCCATTGTCCCAATTGCCACGCTCGGCGAATCCGGTCGGTTCAGCGCGAACCGGCGTACCTTCTGCACGGCATCGGTCTGCACCGCGCGATAGGGCAGCCACCCCCAGCCACTGCTTTGATCTGCGGCGACGAACAGCGGACTGGCAGAGGCGCCGACAGCCTCCGCTAGCTCGCGCAGAAACCGCTGCAACCTGCCGAGTTCGTCACCTTCGCTGCCCGGAGCCCGGTACCACAGGACAAGCCCGACGTGGTGCCACCGCAACGGGTAACGGATCGACGTGGATGCCGCATCGATATCGATGGCCTTCTTCTGAGCCACTACCTCACGCACCCGGAGGGCCCGAAGACTGTTCTGGTTTTCCAGCCAGCGGTCGCGTTCGTCTTCGTACACACCGACGACTTCTTGCGACATCCAGTCGATGTAGTCGAACATCGTGCCGGTGATCGCCTCGATCACCGCCACCCGCATCGGTTCCGGGATGTCCATCGCGCGCAGTTCGGCGAAAACGACCTCATTCATCTGGCGCTGACCGAGCCGGTACGCCCGGACTAGCTCGTTGACCGGCACCCCGTGCTGCGCCAATCGGCGGGCGTACTCCATCGCCGCGGTGGGCGCCGCGACACGCTCGACCGCGATGTCGTAGCGCAGCGAGTGCAAGATCGTGTCCACGTTGCCCTCGACACTGTTGCCGAGCAACTCCACGAGCCGCGCATCGCCACGCAGCTCGGGGATCTGGCCCTCGAGGGAACGCCGTACGTCCGACGACACCTCGGGCAACCGATCATGCAACCGGCCGGCGACCTCGGCGACGTAACTCTGCACCCCGACATCGCTGTCAAGCGGCGGTTTTTTCACACCCACGACGTTAGACGCGGTTGTCGTGCAGCGATAACACCGCCGCGCGGTTTTGTTGTTCCACAACTGTGTCGCGCGGCGCACAATTTCTAATGTGGTCGCCACCTCGGCAAACAACTGTCAAAAGGAGCCACTCAAATGGGATTCACCAAGCCCTATCTGCCGGACTTCGATCCTGACAGCTTCCTGAGGAAGCCGCTGATGGAGCGGATGCGGATCCTCGTCGGAGAGTGGGCCGAAAATGGCTTCGGCGCACCGCGGATGGTCCACACCATCTACATCGTGAAGCTGATCCTCTTCGCGATCGGCGGCATCACCATCGCGAACGCGACGTCCGGGCTGCCGGCATTCTGGCACGTGGCCGAATGGTGGAACCAGCCCATCGTCTATCAGAAGGTCATCCTGTGGACCGTGCTGCTGGAGTCCATTGGCATCGCCGGCTCCTGGGGCCCTTTGGCCGGCAAGATCAAGCCGATGACCGGCGGGATCCTGTTCTGGGCCCGACCGGGAACCATCCGGTTGCGGCCGTGGAAGTGGGTGCCGTTCACTAACGGCGACCGGCGCAACTGGTTCGACATCGGGGTGTACCTGGCGCTGCTCGTGAGCCTGGCCGTCGCGATGCTGGCACCGGGCGTGCACAGCGATTCGCTCTCAAAGGCGTTGCCGCACAACATGTCTGGTCTGGTCAACCCCGCCCTGTTGGTGGGGCCGATGGCGCTGCTGGTTCTGATCGGCCTGCGGGACAAGACCATCTTCCTCGCCGCGCGCGCCGAGCAGTACTTCCCGGCGCTGTTCTTCTTCAGCGTGCTGCCGTTCGTGAACATGATCATCGCGCTGAAGATGCTGATCGTGGTGGTGTGGATCGGCGCCGGCTGGTCGAAGTTCGGTAAGCACTTCTCCAACGTCATTCCGCCGATGGTGAGCAACATGATTTTCGCGCCCAAGTTTTTGCGACGGGCCCACTATCGCGACTTCGGGCGCGACATGCGGCCGTCGCGACTGGCGGACTTCATGGCACACGTCAACGGCACCACGGTCGAGATCCTGGCCCCGCTGGTCCTGTTCTTCTCCACCAACAAGTGGGTGACGCTGGTTGCCGCGCTGCTCATGGTCGGCTTCCACCTGTTCATCATCTTGACCTTCCCGCTCGCGGTGCCCCTGGAATGGAACGTGGTCTTCGCCTACACCACCATCTTCCTGTTCCTCGGCTTCCCGAACTGGAACGGCTACGCCCCGTGGAACATGACGCCACCCTGGCTGGCCCTGATCATCGGCGCCGCACTGCTGTTCTACCCGGTCCTGGGCAATCTGCGACCGGACAAGGTGTCCTTCCTGCCTTCGCTGCGGCAGTACGCCGGCAACTGGGCCTCGGCCGTGTGGTCGTTCGCACCGGGTGCCGAGGCGAAGCTGAACCGGGTCACCCGTTCGGCCGGGAACCAGGTCGACCAGTTCGTCGCGTTCGGTTACGAGCCGGCATGGGCGGAGGTCACCTCTCAGAAGACGATCGCGTGGCGGAGCATGCACAGCCAGGGTCGCGGGCTGTTCTCGCTGTTGGTGAGCCACCTGCCAGACATCGACACCCGCACCGTGCGGGAGGGTGAGTTCGTCTGCAACTCCATCATCGGATTCAACTTCGGCGACGGTCACCTGCACGACGCGGACATGATCCAGGCCGTGCAGAAGGAAGCGGCCTTCGAGCCGGGCGAGTGCGTCATCGCCTGGGTGGAGTCGGAGGCCTTCGGCAGCGGAGTGCAGCACTACCAGTTGATCGACGCCGCACTCGGGGTGATCGAGCGCGGCACCTGGAAGGTCGCCGATGCGGTCGCCGAGCAGCCCTGGCTGCCCAACGGCCCGATCCCGACCGAGGTGACCTGGTCGCTGAAGGGCACCAAGCCGGCCGTCCGCGACGAGGCCCGCGAGGACCAGGAGCACGCTCACGGAGCGCTGGCATGACAACCGCGGTGGTGGTAGGCGGCGGGCCCAACGGGCTCGCCGCCGCCCTGTCCCTGGCCGCCGAAGGCGTACAGGTCACCGTGCTCGAGGCCGCCGAGGAGGTCGGCGGTGGCGCCCGCAGCAGCGAGGCGATAATACCGGGCCTGCTGCACGATCACTGCTCGGCGATCCACCCGATGGCCGTCGGCTCGCAGTTCCTCAGCAGCTTCAACCTCGACCGGTACGGCCTATCGTGGCGCTGGCCGGAGATCGATTGTGTCCATCCCCTCGACGACGGCAGCGCCGGCGTGCTGTACCGATCGGTGGAGCAGACCGCGGCCGGTCTCGGTCGCGACGGCTCGCGGTGGCAGCGCGCATTCGGCTACCCGGCGGCCCGGTTCGACGCACTGTCCGAGGACATCATGCGACCGCTGCTGCGGTTCCCGAACCATCCGCTGATGCTGGCCCGGTTCGGTGCGCCCACCGTGCTGCCGGCGTCGACGTTCGCCCGGGTGTTCCGCACCGAGCAGGGCAGGGCGTTATTCGGAGGCGTTGCGGCCCATGCCTTTCGGCCGCTGCACTACCCGATGACCTCGGCCATCGGGATGGGCATCATCGCGGCCGGCCACCGGCACGGCTGGGCGGTGGCCGAGGGAGGATCGCAGTCGATCACCAACGCGATGGTGGCGCTGCTGGGCGATTTGAGCGGCAAGATCGAGACCGGCATCAAGGTCCAGACGGCGTCGCAGCTACCGCCGTCGGACGTCACGATGTTCGATCTGGCACCGGCTGCGGTCGCGAGGATCCTCGGCGAGCGTCTCCCCCGTCGAATTTCTCGCGCCTTCACCAGGTTCCGGCGTGGTCCGGGCGCGTTCAAGGTCGACTTCGCCGTCGAGGGCGGCGTGCCCTGGACGAACCCGGACGCGCATCGGGCCGGCACGGTGCACCTGGCCGGGACCTACCCCCAGCTGGCCGCGACCGAGCGGGATATCCATGCCGGACGCATGCCCGAACGGCCGTTCGTGCTGGTTGGGCAGCAGTATCTGGCCGATCCGCAACGCTCGGTGGGCAACACCCACCCGGTGTGGAGCTACGCGCATGTCCCCAACGGCTATGCCGGCGACGCGACCGAGGCGATCATCGCCCAGATCGAGCGGTTCGCACCCGGTTTCCGCGAACGCGTCGTCGGCCAGACTGTTCGCACGACGACGCAGATGGCCACCTACAACCCCAACTACGACGGCGGCGATATCATGACCGGCGCCAAGGACATTCGCCAGCTGACGTTCGGGCCGCGAATCACGTTGTCGCCATACACCATTGGGGTGCCGGGCATGTACATCTGCTCGGCGGCCACCCCACCGGGACCGGGCGCCCACGGCATGTGCGGCGCCAACGCCGCCAGCCTCGCGCTCGCTTACCTGGCTCAGCGGGCGTAGCGCTGGCGGCGTGGCTTGCGCAGAGTGTAGTCAATTGACTACACTCTGCCTTGATCGACGCGCCGCCACAGGAGGATTCGATGAAAACCAAGCGATCGGCCCGAGGCCGGACGATTGTCGCCGCTGCCGCAATGGCTTTGGCCGGGTTGATGACCGCCGGCACTGGCATCGCCAACGCCGACACGATTCAGACCGAAGGTAACTATCCGACCCGAGAAGCTTGTCAGAACGCCGGCCCGGGCGTGAAGGCTTCAACGCCGGGGAACTGGAACAACTTCTGGTGCGTTCCGGATCGCATTGCCGCCGGCAACTGGCGCTTGGTGCTCAGCAACTGAAGCGGCGGATACCGCGGCTCAGGACCCCGAGTACGTATAGAATCCCTCGCCGGTCTTGATGCCGAGCTTGCCCGCATCGACGTAGGTCTGCAACAACTCTCGCACGTTTTTCGGTAGGTGCGGAAACTCTTGCGCATAGTGATTCTCGATGTCGAGCACCACGTCCAGGCCAACCAGGTCCATCATCTGAAACGGCCCGGCCGGCACACCCCAATTGATCTTGAACATGCCGTCGACATCCTCCGGGCGGGCCACGCCCTCGGCAACCACGGCCAGCGACTCGCGCTTGATGGCGGCCCAGATCCGATTGAATATGAACCCGGTGCATTCCTTGCGCGCCTCGAAGGGATGCACGCCGAACTCGGGCAGCACGGTCAGCAAGGTGTCGAGCAGGCCGCGGTCGGTCTCACCGTCGGACATCAGATCCACCGCATTGATCTCAGGTGGCATGTAGAAGTGCATGTTGCACAAACGCGTTTTGTCGCGCACCTTTTCGGCCATCAGCCGCGAGGGGTAGGATGAAGAGTTCGTCGCAAAGATGGTGTCCGCCGGTGCCGCTTGGTCGATCTGGCCCCACAGCGGAATCTTGATCTCGAGCTTCTCCGGGGCGGACTCCACGACCAGCCAGGCGTCGTCCAGCGCCTCGTCGAGCGACCGCGCGGCCACCGCACCACCCACTTCGCCGAAGCCCCGGTCCGACACCATCGTCGGGAGCGACTCGGTGACGTACTGTGTCGCGTCGGCGAGCTGTTCGGCGCGACGGGCATAGAGACGCACGGTTCCGCCGCGGCTGGCGAATATCAGCGCGACGCGGCGACCCAGCGTCCCCGCCCCGATCACCGCGACCGGGCGGTTCCGGATGTCGTCGAAAGTGTAGGTGTAGGAGCCAGTCACACACGCATGTTACGGCCCTTCCGCATGTTCACGTGAGTCGCCAGCCGATATTCTGTGCTTGGTAACAAGAGGTCAACAACCTTCCCCGTGAGATAGTGACCATTGATGGCCGACGTCGATCAGCATGCGTCGCAGCGGGATCTGGTCCCTGACATTCCCGCGGAACTGCGCGACGCGGGCTTCGAGGATGCGGCCGAAATCGGGCGTGGCGGCTTCGGCGTCGTGTATCGCTGTGCCCAGCCGCTGCTGGACCGCTCCGTGGCCGTCAAGGTGTTGACCGCCGACCTCGACCCGGAAAATCTCGACCGCTTCCTGCGCGAACAGCACGCGATGGGTCGGCTATCCGGTCACCCCAATATCGTGACCATATTGCAGGTCGGCAGCACGACCACGGGTCGGCCGTTCATCGTGATGCCCTTCCACGCGAAGAACTCGCTGGAGGCGCTGATCCGCCAGCACGGGCCGCTGGATTGGCGCGAGACGCTGCGCATCGGTGTGAAGCTGGCGGGGGCGCTCGAAGCCGCCCACCAGGCGGGCATCCTGCATCGTGACGTCAAACCGGGCAACGTCCTGCTGAGCGAGTACGGCGAACCGGAACTGACCGACTTCGGTATCGCCAGGATGGCCGGGGGCTTCCAGACGGCGACCGGCGTGATCACCGGTTCGCCGGCATTCACCGCACCCGAAGTGCTCGAGGGCCAAGAGCCCACGCCCGAATCGGACGTGTATTCGCTGGGCGCGACGCTGTTCTGCGCGCTGACCGGCCATGCCGCATTCGAGCGCCGCAGCGGCGAGAAAGTGATCGCGCAGTTCCTTCGAATCACGTCACAACCGATACCGGATCTGCGTGAGCAAGGACTTCCGGCTGACGTGGCCGCGGTCATCGAACAGGCCATGGCACGGACTCCCGCGGAACGTCCGGTGGGGGCAGCGGCGTTCGGCGAGGAGTTGCGAGAGGTTCAGCGCACTAGCGATGTGGTCGTCGACGCGATGGCCCGCCCCGTTGAGTTGGGCGTGGAGCGCCGAACATCACCGGTGGCCACGTCACAGGTCACGCGGGATACCCGGGCCACATTCGGGGCCACATCCGGGGCCACATTCCAGGCCACGCCGACACCCCCGACACCGGCGACGAAGTACCGACCACCGGAGCCGACCCGATCGCTGGTTGCCCGCGATCGGCTCATTGACGTGCTGCGGGCCGGTGGTCGGCGACGGCTCGTGCTCATTCACGCGCCCTCGGGCTGCGGCAAGAGCACGCTGGCGGCCCAGTGGCGGGAGGAACTTTCGCGTGACGGCGTCGCGGTTGGCTGGCTGACGATCGATGACGACGACAACAACGTGGTGTGGTTCCTGGCGCATGTGCTCGAGTTGATCCGGCGGGTCCGTCCCGCACTCGCCGCGTCTTTGGGCCAGGCGCTCGACGAGCACGGCGACGACGCCGTCCGCTACGTCTTGACCACCCTCATCGACGAGATTCACGAAAAAGACGATCGGATGGCACTGGTCATCGATGACTGGCAACGGGTTTCGGACCCTCAGACCATCGCGGCTCTCGGTTTTCTGCTAGAGCACGGGTGTCATCACCTGCAAACGATCGTGACCAGCTGGTCGCGCGCCGGACTTCCGGTGAGCAAGTTGCGGATTCGTGACGAATTGGTCGAAATAGACTCTGAATCATTGCGTTTCGACATCGATGAGGCTCGTTCGCTGCTGAACGATGTTGGAGGTTTGCAGCTGTCGGAAAGCGAGATAGAGGCGCTGTGCACATCGACCGACGGCTGGGCCGCCGCTCTGCAGCTGGCTGCGCTCTCCCTGCACGGCGGCGCCGACGCCACCAGCCTGGTGAGCCGACTATCCGTTGCCAACGAGATGATTGGTGAATTCCTCGCCGAAAATGTCCTGGACACACTGGAACCGGAGATGGCCGAGTTCCTGCTGGCAACATCGGTCACGGAACGGACCTGCGGCGGCCTGGCGTCCGCGCTGGCAGAAGTGTCCCGCGGGCAGGCGATGCTCGAGGACATCGAGCACCGTGGTCTATTCCTGCAGCGGATCGACGACGATCCGAACTGGTTTCGCTACCACCACATGTTCGCGGAGTTCTTGCGCCGGCGACTCGAGCGGGACCATCCCGACCGGGTCGAGCGACTGCACCGCGCCGCGTCGATGTGGTTCGGTCAACACGGCTACCTCAACGAAGCCGTCGACCACGCACTGGCTGCCGGAGACGCCACCCGCGCGGTCGACCTCGTCGAGCAGGACGAGACAAACCTGCTCGAACAGTCGAACATGACGGCCCTGCTGGAAATCGTCAAGAAGCTACCGCCACAGATGGTGGTTTCGCGGGCGCGGCTTCAACTCACCATCGCCTGGGCGAATATGTTGCTACAGCGCCCGGCACCGACCTACGCCGCACTGAACCGATTCGAGGCGGCAATAGACCACGCTGACCTCTCCAGCGCCATGCAGGCGCATCTGCGCGCCGAGGCCGACGTGGTTCGCGCAGTCGCCGAAATATTCGCTGACCATGTGGACGCCGTCGGCGATCAGGTCGCCGTGGCCCTGTCCAGGCCGGAAAACTTCCACCCGCGGGTTGCAGGGGTGGCCCATAATGTCGCGGCGTTCGCGGCGATCTACCACTTCGAGTTCGACACCGCGCGCCGCTTGCTCGAATCGGCGGCGCCCTACCACGAAATGCTCGGGCCGTTCGCCACCGTCTACGCGCAGTGCTTCGGAGGCATCGTCGCCAGATATCAGCTCGACATCCCGGCCGCCCTCATGCAGTTCCGAGAAGCGTATGAGCTCGGCACCGGAATGGGGGCGCACTCATACGCCGCACGCCTGGCCGGTGCGCTGCTCGGCGAACTGCTCTACGAGACCGGCGATTTGGCCGAGGCCACGGGTCTTTTGGACGAGAGCTACGAACTCGGTTCCGAGGGCGGTGGAGTGGACTACCTGACCGCGCTGCACGTGGTCGGCGCGAGAATCAGTGCAGCGCACGGGGATCGGGGCTCCGCGGTCGAGCGCCTCGCCGACGGCGAGAAGGTGGCGGAGCAGTTGCGGCTACCGCGCCTCGCGGCCGCCATCAACAACGAGCGGATCCGGCTGGGCATCGAGATCGAGCCGGCGGTTGCCGCCCGGTTGCGGGCGGTCCGCACAATTCCGCACGACGACGGAATCGTCATGATGACGGCGGAACTCGACGAAAACTCCGGGATTCGACTGTTGTCGGCGAGCGATTCGGCCGGCGACCGCGAGCAGGCGTGCCGACGCGCGGCCGAGCTGCTCGCCGGAATCGATGACGAGCTAAGACCTTTGGCAGCGTTGACCGCACAACTGCTGCTGATCGAAACGCTGATGGCGGCGGGCAGGGTGGATGACGCCAATGTCGTGTTGCCGGGTGCCGCGAAGCGGTGCGAGGAAGTCGGATTGCCCCGTTTGCTCGTCGACGCCGGACTCGGATAGCGGCAGCACCGCCGCCCGACACTTCATCGGACCCCGGCCCGTGGCTTGATACCGACCCTGCGCACGCCGCGCGCCGCCGCCGCGCGCAACACGCTCGCCGCGAGCTTGGCACGCCGCCGCGACGCCGGATACCACAGCAACTCCTTACTTTGGGTCGGCACCCGCGGCGAGGTGATCGCTTGTGCCCGACAGTATTTGCGCAACCCAGCGGGACCTCCCAAGCGGGCACCGATGCCGGATTGCTTCCACCCACCCATCGGAATATCCATGGCGAACCCGTTTGACATGACATCGTTGACGTTGACTGCGCCGACATCAAGCCGGCGAGCGATCTTTTCGCCACGTTCCTTGTCGCGGGTCCAGACCGTGGCCGATAACCCGTACACCGAGTCGTTGGCCAGCCGGATCGCCTCCTCTGCGTCGGCGACCTTCACCAGCGGGAGGGTGGGGCCGAAGGTCTCCTCGGTCATGCAGGACATCGATTGGTCGACGTCGACAAGTACCGTCGGCTCGAAGAATGTCCCGGATCCGGTCGGCTTGCCGCCAACCACCGCGCGGGCGCCGGCTCGGACTGCGTCATCGACGTGCCGTTGCACGATGTCGCGCTGCGCGCTGGTCGCCAGTGGCCCGACGTCGAAGGCGAAGTTGCGCTCGTCCTGGCCCTGCCGAAGCTCGCGGACCTTCTCGGTGAGCTTGGCCACGAACTCGTCGTAGACGGGAGCTTCGACGTACACCCGCTCCACCGACACGCACGCCTGGCCAGAGTTGAACATGCCACCCCATGCGATCCCGTTGGCGGCGCGGTCGAGGTCGGCGTCGGCCAGTACCAGGGCCGGGTCCTTGCCGCCGAGTTCGAGGCTGTAGGGAATCAGCCGCTCCGCGCAGGCGACAGCCACCTTCCTGCCCGTGGCAGTCGATCCGGTGAATTGCACGAAATCGGCGTTGGCGATGACGGCCGCACCGGTGGCGCCGTAGCCGGTCGCCACCGCGAGCACCGGCGGGGCACCGATCTCGGCCCAACCGCGGGCGAACTCGACCCCGGAAAGCGGTGTGACTTCCGACGGCTTGAGGAGCACAGCGGCCCCGGCCGCCAACGCGGGCACGATGTCGATTCCCGGCATCATGAAAGGGAAGTTCCACGGGGTGATGACTCCGACGACCGGATACGGCCGGTATGTGGTGGTGAGTTTCTTCGTCACGGCGAGCGGGCTGAAGGAGCGGGGATGCTCGTCGGTCAGGAACCGCTCCGCACGATTGACGACGTAGTCGATCACCGTGGCTATCATGGGCGCTTCGAGGCTGGCGTCCGAGCGCGTCTTGCCGGTCTCGGACTGCACCACGTCGGCGATGTGCTCGGCGTTGTCGAGCACCCAGTCCTGGTACCTCAGCAACCAGCGTTTGCGGCCACGCGGACCGAGCGCTTCCCATTCGGGCTGGAAAAGGTGTAGCTCACGGGCTTTGGCGGCGACTTGATCGGAGGTCTCGATCGGTACGGTGCCAACAACCCGTCCATCCGCGGGGTTACACACTGTGATCGTGGAGACTTCGGTCTTTGGCTGGACTGCGGTCATCATCGACCCCTTCTTCAAGGCGCGTCCCGACTGCGCGCCGTTGTAAGAGTCTCCCACCGGCCCAGCTAGCTGACTAGGGTGCGCAGCCAACTATTTCTGCTGATGAGCGCCTACAACAGCGTCGCCTGCTGGGGTTGCTCGTCGGCCGGCCGCAGTAGCTCGGGGCCGTTGTTGCGAACGCTGTTGACCAACGTCGACACCTCGCGCAGCTCGATGCCTGCCGCATCAGGCGGGCGGGACAGCAGTTCGGAATCGAGCGCGGAATCGGGGTTCAGCCAAGTGTCCCAATCGGCTTGAGCGAGCATCAACGGCATCCGGTCGTGGATCTCGGCAAGCTCGCCCACGGCGTCGGTGGTGATAATCGTGCAACTCAGCAGTGGCGCAGCATCTTTGGCGGGCTTCCACACCGACCACAAGCCGGCAGCGAACAGCGGCTCTCCATCGCCGCGGAACATGTAGAACGGCGTCTTGCGAGACTTTTTACCGGCCTTCGAGCCAGCCTCTGCATCGGCATTGGCGCGCCACTCGTAGTAGCCGTCCATCGGCACCAGGCAACGTTTGCTCTTGGCCGAACCGCGAAAAGCGGGCGAGGTGGCGACCTTGTCGGCCCGGGCGTTGATCAGCAGCGGACCCTTGTTCTCCGGCGCGCCGTCAGGGCCGGCTTTGACCCATGGCGGGATCAAACCCCAGCGCATGAGCCGCACCCGCCGGGTCGGTTCGTCGTCGGGCTCGCTGTGCCGAGTGACGACGGTGGCGATCGTGGCGGTGGGAGCCACGTTGTAATTGGGCCTATCGGTATCGGGCGCCGCGCCGGTGGCCTCGTCGATCGCCTTGATCTTCTCGGCCAGCTTGGCCGGATCCGTCGTGACCGCAAACCGTCCACACATGACTTCCATGGTGCCTGGTGGCCACGACAGCCGCCGACACGGCAGGATAAAGCGAGTGAGCGGTACCGATTCATGGATGGCCCCACCTGCGACGGCGCCGGTGCACGCGACCGTGACCGTGCCCGGCTCGAAGTCACAGACCAACCGGGCGCTGCTGCTGGCGGGGCTCGCGGCCGCGCAGGGCCGCGGCACGTCGAGCATCAGCGCAGCGCTGCGCAGCCGGGATACCGACCTGATGATTTCAGCACTGCGCACCCTGGGCTTGTCCGTCGACGGGGCCGGGTCCGAGCTGACCGTCAATGGCCGCATCGACCCCGGCCCGGGCGCCCGGGTGGACTGCGGCCTGGCGGGCACGGTGTTGCGCTTCGTTCCGCCGTTGGCGGCGCTGGCCCACTCGGCGGTGGACTTCGACGGCGACGAGCAAGCCCGCGTGCGGCCCATCGCGCCGCTGCTGGACGCGTTGCGGGGTATCGGCGTCCGGATCGACGGAACCGGTTTGCCCTTCCGGGTACAGGGCAGCGGATCGGTCGCCGGCGGCACCGTTGCGATTGATGCCTCGGCGTCGTCGCAGTTCGTGTCCGGCCTGCTGTTGTGTGCCGCGTCGTTCACAGACGGCCTGACCGTGCAGCACATCGGTTCGGCACTGCCGTCGGCGCCGCACATCGCGATGACGGTGGTGATGCTGCGGCAGGCCGGAGCCGACGTCGACGACTCGGTCCCCAACCGCTGGCAGGTGCGCGCCGGCGCGGTCGCGGCCCGGCATTGGGACGTCGAACCCGACCTGACGAACGCCGTTCCATTCCTGGCGGCCGCGGTAGTCAGCGGCGGAACGGTGCGGATCACCGGCTGGCCTGCCACCAGCGTTCAACCCGCCGACAACATCCTGGACGTCTTCGCGAAGCTGAATGCCGTTGTCACCCAAACCGATTCATTCCTCGAAGTGCGGGGCTCGGCCGGTTACGACGGGTTCGACGTCGACCTGCGTGCCGTCGGTGAACTGACGCCATCGGTGGCGGCGCTGGCGGCCTTGGCTAGCCCGGGGTCGGTGTCACGCCTCTCCGGCGTCGCCCATTTGCGTGGGCATGAGACGGATCGCCTCGCCGCGTTGAGCGCCGAGATCAACCGCCTGGGCGGCAACTGCGCTGAAACCCGCGAAGGCCTGACGATCACCGCGACGCCGCTGCGGCCCGGCATCTGGCGCGCCTACGCCGATCACCGCATGGCGATGGCCGGCGCGATCGTCGGCCTGCGGGTGGCCGGCGTCGAGGTGGACGACATCGGCACCACCAGCAAGACGCTGCCGGAGTTTCCGCAGCTGTGGGCCGAGATGCTCAAGGGTTCCAGCGTTTGAGGCCCGGCGACTACGACGAGTCCGACGTCAAAGTCCGATCCGGCAAGGGATCGCGACCGCGGACCAAGACTCGTCCCCAGCACGCCGACGCCGAGGCCGCCATGGTGGTCGGCGTCGACCGCGGCCGCTGGGGTTGTGTGCTGGGCGGCCGCCCCGATCGCCGGGTCACCGCGATGCGGGCCCGCGAGCTGGGCCGCACGCCGATCGTCGTCGGCGACGATGTCGACCTGGTCGGCGATCTGTCCGGGCGGCCGGACACCCTGGCCCGCATCGTGCGCCGCGGGGAGCGCCGAACGGTGTTGCGGCGCACCGCCGATGACACCGATCCCACCGAGCGAGTGGTGGTCGCCAATGCCGACCAGCTACTGATCGTGGTCGCGATGGCGGACCCGCCGCCACGCACCGGTCTGGTCGATCGGGCGTTGATCGCCGCGTATGCCGGCGGGCTGACACCCATTCTGTGCCTGACCAAGACCGACCTGGCGCCACCGGAGCCGTTCGAGCAGCAGTTCGTCGATCTGGACTTGACGGTGGTCGCCGCGGGCCGCGACGATCCCCTGCTCGCGGTCGCGGACTTGCTCGCCGGCAATATCACCGTCCTGCTCGGCCATTCCGGGGTGGGCAAGTCGACATTGGTGAATCGTCTTGTGCCCGAGGCTGATCGGGCCGTCGGCGAGGTCACCGAGATCGGCCGGGGACGGCACACCTCCACGCAATCGGTGGCGCTGCCTCTAGAAGGTTCCGGCTGGGTGATCGACACGCCGGGAATCCGCTCGTTCGGGTTGGCCCACATCCAGCCCGGCGACGTGCTGATGGCGTTCACGGATCTGGCTGAGGCGATTCAGGATTGCCCACGCGGCTGCGGGCACATGGGCCCGCCGGCCGACCCCGAATGCGCGCTGGACACCCTGTCCGGGCCCGCCGTTCGCCGTGTCGCGGCGGCCCGGCGGCTGCTGGCGGTGCTCAGGGAGCAGTGACGGCCCGCCGAGCGTGCGTGTCTGTACATAGACACGCCGCGCAACGCGAACATCTGCGCACCCTCGCGCTGACCCGACAAGCCGCCGCGG
>Ga0335072_10002806_pt1 | contig 26746 bp, 21 predicted proteins | sample Lox_Sample_21_FD_206725 | JGI IMG/M metagenome (GOLD analysis project Ga0335072, IMG submission 206725) | Soil microbial communities from Loxahatchee National Wildlife Refuge, Florida, United States - Lox_Sample_2.1 | ecosystem: Environmental > Terrestrial > Soil > Wetlands | place: USA...
TGTTGCGGCAAGTGGAGTGCGGATGGGAAGTATTTCATCTTTCAGTCGGGAGGCCAGATCTGGGCCTTGCCAAATGAAAGTCGCTGGCATCCGGGGAAGCCGAAGGCGGTTCAATTGACCGCTAGCCCGATGCAGTTGCAGTCGCCACTACCCGGCCGGGACGGAAAGAAACTGTTTGTGGTGGGAATGACATTTCGTGGTGAGCTGACCGGCTTCGATCTCAAGACTGGGAAGCCCGCGCTCTTTCTGGGCGGTATTTCGGCCGACTGGATGGAGGTTTCACACGATGGCAAAAAGGTTGTGTATGTCTCCTATCCGCAAGGGGACTTGTGGGTCAGCAATATAGATGGGACAGGGCGGGTTCAACTGACGTTCGGCGCCGTCAAGCCGGTGTTGCCGCGGTGGTCGCCTGATGGGCAGACAATTCTATTCTTTGATTTTCCAAGCGGGCCGAATCGTCCGGGGAAAATGTACGAGATTCCCTCGGGCGGAGGATCATGGCGCGCCCTGCTTCCCAACGACCCTCAGAACGAGCAGGACCCGACATGGTCTGCGGACGGCAAGCAAATCGCATTCGGCGGCGATGCCAACGATGCGAACGCTATGAACGGGCCGGCAATCAGGATCCTTACTCCGGGGACGGGACAGATTGCGCCAGTGCCGGGTTCGGAGAAGATGTTTTCGCCGCGATGGTCTCCCGACGGCCGCTACCTTGCCGCCATGACCAGCGACTCGAGCCGACTGATGCTCTATGATTTCGAAACGCAGAAGTGGCGCGAGATCGGGAAGGGAACATTGAGCTGGATTAACTGGTCGCACGATAGCCAGTTCGTCTACCTCAAAGATCTGACCGGCAAAGGCGCGGTCGAACGCATTTACGTTGCCGATGGCAAGGTCCAAAAGTTGGTCGATCTGAAGGATTTTGTGTTTACTGGTCTGGGTGGCGGGTCGGTATCGGTTGGACCTGACGACTTAGTGCTTCTTTTGCGCGATCGCGGAACGCAGGACGTCTACGCGCTGGATTGGATCGAGCCTTAAGCAGCCATGTTGAATGTTCGCGTAGCAGAGCGATTCGCGAATCTTGCCCTGGCATGCGTTCACAAGGAATATCCGAACAAGATCACACATAGCTTAAACAGCGACGGGGATGTGTCGCCGCCGCGGAAACTGACTCCTGCGTTCTACGGCTGCTACGACTGGCATTCTGCGGTGCATGGACACTGGTTGCTTGCGCGGCTGGTGAGGACATTCCCAAAGGCTGCGTTTATTACGCGGGCGCGGAAGTTGCTGGGTCAAAACTTAACCGCACAGAATCTCGTTCAAGAGGCAGCGTACTTGCGCGCTGAGGGACGCGCGAGCTTTGAACGCCCTTATGGGTTGGCGTGGCTGCTGCAATTGGCGGCGGAACTGAGGGAGTGGGAGGACCCGCAGGCTGACGAGCTGGGAAAAAACTTGTATCCGCTGGAGCAGGCAGTGTGGCAACGCCTGAATGAGTGGCTTCCCAAGCTCTCGCATCCAGTACGAAGCGGTGAGCATTCGCAGACCGCTTTCGCGCTCGGCCTGGTGTGGGATTATGCGCGCTCCGCGGGAGATGCGAAATTTGCGAGCCTGGTGAAGTCGCGAGCCCGGCATTTCTACTTACAGGACAAGGACTGCCCACTGGCATACGAACCTTCCGGCGAGGATTTCCTTTCGCCCTGCCTCGGCGAAGCGGACCTGATGCGTCGAGTGTTGAACCGCGTCGAGTTTGCGCGTTGGCTGCGAGCCTTTCTGCCGCAGATCTCTGCGCCGAAGAGAGGGATTCCATGGTTGCGGCCGGTAGTCTCGCCGGACCCGGGCGATCCCAAGCTTGCCCATCTGGACGGCCTCAATCTGAGTCGAGCCTGGATGCTCGAAGGCATTGGTTCAGGTCTGCCGAAGGGAGACAAGCGGCTTTCGATGCTTGAGGCTGCTGCGGCCGAGCATCGCCGCGTTGGGCTTTCGGCAGTGACCGGAAAGCACTATGAAGGCGGGCATTGGCTGGGAAGTTTTGCCGTATATCTGGTTACGCGGCGAGGAATTCGCGGCTAAGGCAGGGCAAACGAGAAGACATCACTTCCTGCAGCAATCGCGAAGTATTGTTTGCCATCGATCGCATAGCTCATGGGAGATGCGTGCACCAACTGTCCAACGTTGAAATGCCAGAGAGGTTTTCCGGTGCGGCCATCGGCGATAACAAAATTCAGCGCGTCGTCTCCATATGCGATGAGCCCAGTCTCGGTTGACATCACTCCGCCCCAACCTTTGTAGGATCCGATTAGGGGATCTCGCCAGGAAAAGTCGAGGTTGTCGAGATCAAAGGCGTTGATGTAGCTGTGACCAGTCTGCGGCACAACCTCCGCTCCAGTGGAATAGAAGGCGTGGCCCTCTTCGAAAGACTCCGTCTTCGCGCGGAAGACCGCGCATGCTTCATACGAACGGAAGTAAAACCGGTGCGTCAGCGGATCGAAGCTGGACGAGTACCAATTGGTCGCTCCTCCATTGGCCGGACATACGCTCACTCCATTCTCATCCGGAGTGAGCCCGGCAGAGATCGGCCGGCCATTGGGATCGATGCCCTTTGCCCAGTTCTGTTCGATCGCGAATTGTTTTGCGAAGAGAAATCTTCCGTTGGTTCGATCGAGGATGTAGAGGAAGCCATTGCGATTTGCCGTCACGATCATCTTATGTTCTATTCCCTTGAAATTTGCATCGACAACCACCGGTGTCTGCACCGCGTCGTAGTCGTAAAGATCATGGGGGCTGAACTGGAAATACCACTTCAATCTTCCGGTGTCGGGGTCGAGTGCCAGCAGACAGCTTGTGTAGAGATCGTCTCCGGGACGGACACTGCCGTCATAATCGGGAGCAGGATTTCCGGTGCCCCAGTAGAGTGTGTTCAATTCCGGATCGTAAGTGCCGGGCATCCACGTTGTTCCGCCGCCGTGCAAATACAGGTCTGAAGGCCAGCTCTCGTGGCCGCGCTCGCCAGGGCCCGGAATTGTCCAGAAGCGCCATTTCTCCTTGCCGGTCTTGGCGTCGAATGCAGCGAGAAAGCCGCGAACCCCGTCGTCACCGCCGGACGTTCCTACAAGGATTTCATCCTTAACTACGAGCGGCGCGCTGGTAGCGCCGTAGTTTCGATTGCCGTTGGCATACGGCACGTCCCAAATCAGACTTCCGGAACGGGCATCCAGGCAAAGCAGGTGGGCATTGTCGGTTTCCATATAAATACTGGTGCCGAGGATGCCGACTCCGCGATTATGGTGCTGCGCTGCATCGTCAACCAGCCCTGAGGAGATCGGATACGTGTGGTGCCACAGGACCTTTCCCGTTCTCGCATCGAGCGCATACGCGTCGTTCGCGCTTGTGACAAACATGACACCCGCTACAACGAGCGGAGTCACTTCGAGAGGACTCACGGTGTGCGGATGGAATACCCACTGCGCCGTCACGTGACTCGCGTTTTCCGGGGTGATTTCTCGCAGACTGCTGAAGCGCTTGCCGCTGTAGTCCCCGTTGTAGGAAACCCAATTGGCTGCCGGGGTTTTCTGGAGCAAATCTGTCTGCTGGACCTGGATTTCGCCGAGCTTCTGATCCTGGTGAGAAGGACCATGAGGTTCGACAGGTTTCGTTGTTCCAGTCTGCGCGTGAACGCAAGCGGGTAAGAGAAGCGCAAGAAGGCAGGAGAAAAGCAGGTGTTCGCGTGCTGATTGCGCTGGCCTATGCTGTACTCGTTGATTCGAAACGCCTGATAGCTTGCCGGTCAATTGCCTTGCCTCGTGCTTTTGTTTGAATCCCGGGCCGACACAATGAGGAAACTGACGATGTCGTTGAGTTGTTTTGATGTCAGCCGCGTCGCGTAATCACTCGGCATCAGAGAGTGATCGGTGTGCTGGATGTCGGAGACATCGCTCATCGGCAACATGTGAAAGCGACCGTCTTCGGTCTGTACGTCAATGCCGAAAGCGTCCTCGTTACGCAGAACTCCAGTGATGCGTTGGCCTGCACTGGTGGTCACGTTTACGACGCGGGACGAATGGATGAGCGGATCATCCGGAGAGAGGATGGCATGCAGGACGGCTTGGGGAGTACGGTTGCGGCCGTAGTTGGTCAGACCGCCGGCGATGAATCCGCCTTGTCCCTGCATCATGTGGCATGTGAAACAGCGAGCCTTGCCAAAAAACAAGTCCTGTCCGGCGGCGGGATTTCCGGGGATGGACGATTCCGATCCGGTGCTGCCGGCTGCGGTTCCTTGAAGGACGCGGAGGTAGTGGATGACGGCGGCTATGTTGGTGTTGCCGATCTGAGCGAAGGGCGGCATGCCCTGACTTGTTCCATCATGTATAACGCGGATAAGGTCATCATCGGAGGCGGCAACGCTTACGGGGGATAGCAGCGAAGGACCCTTGTCACCGCCTCGCGCGTCGGCGCCGTGACAGGCGGCGCAATATTCCACAAACCGCTGGGCGCCCTGGTTGGACTGGGCTGTCGATGGCAGAGGACAGGCTCCCAAGATCAATGTCGAACACAGTGTTGTCGGGAATGCAGACCGCCAGCGCAGCATTCGTCAGGGTTCTCCTGTTTTTTAGAGCCGAGTGTGCAGCCGGAAGTTCTCTAAAGAGAAGAGAAATAATCGATACAAGCAGGAGCAACTTCGGTCTGTGGCCTCCAGTCCAAGGCGGTAGCAGTATCCGTGGTAGCTGCTCCCCTGCGGCTTCGGAGCAGCGGAGGGACAAGATGCGCGCTTCAATTTTTGCGGGGCTATCTGTTTGCATTGCCGTCAGCTGCGGTTCAGCCGTTTCCCAGGCGCCGGGCAAAGTCGGCGCCGTTCGAATGCATATCGAAGGAATTAATATTCCTCACATCGCTAATGCGCCGTTCAGGGCCAAGGTGGTTGTGCGATGGGATCAGCCACTAGTTGGCGGGGGAACCGTTTCCAAGATGTATTACACGATGGTGGCGAGGGATTCCCAGGGACGCGTCCGGCGCGAGAGGCGTAGTTTCATTCCGGCAGATTCCAGCGACGAGCCTCCTCTTCTTACCTTCAGCATTACGGATCCGATTTCGGATACGAGCACCATCTGTACTGAGACGACGATGGCTTGTTCCAGAGGCTTATTTCGCGCCAGACTGGATTTCGTTGACGATTCGAACGATGGTCTTCCCGCCGGCAACAACAGTACACGTACGAGCCTCGGCCAGCAAACCATGAACGGCCTCACCGTTGTTGGAACTCGGGAAACCGAAGCCGGAACTGCGGGATCCGGAGGAAGCCGGCGAGTGGCTCTGACGTCGACCGAGGTCTGGTATTCGCCTGATCTGCACGTGGATCTCAGCGTGATTCGCAACAACCCCCAGACCGGCAAGGTGACACTCACGGTTACGGATCTGGTAAGAGGACAGCCCGACGCCTCGTGGTTCGCAGTTCCTTCGGGATTTTCGCTGAAGACGGCTGGCGCGAACTGAAAAGGACGCCGTCAGCTTTCTTGATCGAGCTGGATAAGACCGCTCGATCAGCTTCAATCAACCTTGGGATCACGGGAAATTGAGGCGACTGTTCTCTCATCCGGTGCGGTCGAAAGCGTGAAGTCTACAGGAGCAGATTCGAGCGCAGGAGCGAAGGGCGCCGATGCCTTGGGTTGAAGCTCGAAGAGCGCGGCGACGTTCGCATGCGGATTCCGCGCGATATTGATGGCAGCGGTTGCCGTGTCGACGGGAGCGGATCCTGAGTCGCCGTGGTTCCGGGCGTGCGTTAGAAGCGCAGTGCAAGGGACTGAGCTTGCTGAATCGGAATTCACGCACGCCGCGAGAATATTGGCGATGGTATGAATCTTGTTTCGGGGAAGAATCTTTCCGGTTGAAGTAGCAAATCCAGTTACGACACTAGCAAGATCCGAGGCATCCAGCGCGTGGGACGAATCCTCTGTAACAGCAGGTCCGGAGACGTGTGTTGCGTCAGCGGCAGCATTGGCCATGGCGTAGGCTGCGGCCACAGTGGTCACTTCGTTGACGAAGATGAACGGAGCCTTGGAGTCGAAGTTGCCGGTTTCAGGGCATGGTCCAAGGGAGGCCATCAGCCCAATGGCTTCGTTCGATCCATCGCCTCCGCTGTTTCCGCCTTTGACGTAAACATAAACCTGGTGACCGGCCGTACATGTGTAATCGCCTGCGATCGAGAACCCGCCTTCTGAATTGGTGAGGACGTAATTGCCGATGGAATCGCGGGGGTTTCCGGTTGCCGAGGTCAGCAATGAGACGGACGCATTGTTGAAGGGGCTTGAATTCACCTGGAGCAAATAGAGCCGCGCACCGGCAACCGCCCGAGACTGCCCGCCATTTACAAGTCCTTGCATCGGCTTGCCGGACAAAGCCACGGTTTCTGAGCTGGGGAGATCGAAGAGGGAATGACCCAGACCGGGTACGAAGGCGCCGCCCGAGCCTCCGGATCCGCCGGATCCTCCCGATCCGCCAGACGTCCCGCCGGACGTTCCACCGGACGTTCCGCCGGATGTTCCGCCAGATGTTCCTCCGGAGGTTCCTCCAGATGTCCCGGTCCCGCCGGAGCCGCCAGATCCACCTGAGCCACCGCCGACTGCAACGCCACCTTCACTCACACCGTGTCCGCCACAACCGGTTAATGCCGCACTGGCCAGGACAAATGTCGACAGGCAACAGACAAGAGCACGCATACAGGACTCCAGAACTGCTACTAGCTTTTTTAGATAGGCTCTGCAGCGGGAAGGTTCTCTGCGGAAATGGGGCGGGTCAGCTGCGATTCCTGAACGAGGAGGATGCCGGACGGAAGCCTCTCAATGGAACTGAGTTGGTGAGGAGGGATTTGGTGGAGCTGAGCGGGATCGAACCGCTGGCCTCCTCGTTGCGAACGAGGCGCTCTCCCAGCTGAGCTACAGCCCCACGACCTAAATAGTTTACCAGTGAGCGGGCAAACGGCAAAGTTACCGGTGGACTGCCGCGAAACTGCTGTTTCATAAACCGCTTGGAAAGTCCGCCAGCGCATTTCCTCAGTAGTAATACTTCGTCTTCAGTGCCCACGGCGACTTGGAGTAGCGGCGGTGCAGCAACTCAAATGCGGCTTTGCCGATGGGCGTGTACTCCGAGCCTTTGCCGGTGGGAGAGACCGAGCCGGCAGATGCACAAGCAAAGTGTCCGGCGCGCACGGTTAATGCCAGCGCCTCGGGAACCAGCGGATCGTCAGGGTGGTCCCGGGCGTAGTCCACGACGCGCTGGCCGATCACGATGACAGAGTCCGGGAGTTGCTGCAGGCGGGTGTATTCGGCATCGGCGAGGGCCTTCTGGCCGGCGTCGACGAATGCGGGGACGACGACCGGCAACGGCTTGGAGGGATCCTGGTCGCTCATCTCCTCCCAGGGTTTGCACCACCAGTTATTCCGGTAGTCGTCGAGTGTGCTGAAGCTCGCCACGCGAGGAACACCTGGCTCGAGGTAAGGCCGGATCCCGGGATTGCGAAGGATGGCGAGGTCGGCAGCAAAACCGGCGCCGTTGCCGGCGGTATCGCGAATCTCTTTGGGAAGCAGGGGAGCAAGTTTTGCGGCAGATGCGGCATCGTCGAGGATCACGCTGCGGGTCCACGCCTCGATTGCAATGGCAGTGCGAAGATTCTGGGGGAGGGCCGGCGATCTTGCGGCATCGGCAAGCATGGTGAGCGGCGTCAGGCGATTCAGCACCCCGGCGGCGTCCTCATCGAATTGCATCGCGTTCAACTCGGGGCAAGGGGCGTTGCCGTTTTGAACCTTGGCGCCGGCATTGCATTGCTCCTGTAAATCCTCTACTCCCGGAGAACCTTTCTCGAGTACATTGCGAGGGGCGAAAGTGAGGAACTCGCTGAAGTTGCGAGCGGCCTGCATGCGCTCGCCGAGGAGCGCATTGCGATAGGATCCCGGCTGTTGAGCGCGAGGCAGCGCCAGTTCGGCATCGAGCAGGGTGCGGGCCTCGTCGGCGCGCTTGATGCCGATGAGCAAGCGAACGCGATGGAAAAAGACGGTTGCGTAGGCTGGCGAGCCGGGGGCGATGCGGGCCGCGTCGTCGATAAGTTTTGGCGTGAATGGATCAGCAGGTGCGGCCTTGAACAATGCCATCACCAGCCAGGGCAGAGCATGGGTCTGCTGCCATGTGGCGTATACCGATGCCGACGTGCCGGAACCGCGCCAGGCGGCGATCCATGCCAGCAGGGCCGGCGGATTTTCGACATTTACCTGTCGCTCGAGAATCCAGCCGAGGTCGTTCAGATCGTTGTGAAAATTGGGATCGGGTGCGGGACCGGCAAGAGCTTCACTGATCTCGATGGCGCGCTTTTCGGGCTCCGTGCGGATGCGGATGAAATTGAGTTCATCGAGGATGATCGTCCCTGACGGCGTGGGATTCTTCTGCCTGAGCAATGTCTCGAGCATCTGTTGCGCCTGGTGCATGGTTTCGATGTCGAAGGTCGCCTGATCGCCGCTGTAAGGATTGGTCGCTTTGCCCATGGCGAAGGCTTTGCGCACTGTGGCGCGAGCGGCAAGATAGGCGCCCCAGATATGCCATGGCGAGGCGCTGTCCGCAGCAATGGCCGCAAACTGCTTTGCGGCATCGTCGAACTGCCTGGCATAGAAAGTGGCTGATGCGATCTGATAGGAGCGATCGGCTCGGAGCAGCAAGGGGCTATCCGATGGAGCAGCGGCCGGAATGGAGATGTTTTTGCCTGAGCAATTGGAAAAGACTGTATCCTGCGCGTGAATCCAATCGAGGAGCGCAGGGCTGTGGTCGCCCCATGCGGACGTGCGGTTGTGGAGCGTAAGGACAGCATTAGTGAAGGCTCCATCGGGGCAATTGAGGTAGTTTTCGTCGAACACAATGGTGCCCGCGTAATTGGTGGGGTAGGAACTCTTCTGGGCCTCGGGCGGAATGGCCGGGGCAAACCTGGCTCTTTCGAGCAGCCAGTGGCCTGCAGGCTGCTGGTCCATGCGGTCCCGCTCATTTTGCGCCATATATTCCTGATCGGTGGGGTTCATCTGCTGGAATTTCACCCCTTCGCTGGTTGCCGGCGCCGAGAAAGCGTCACGTTCTGCGGAAGAAAGCGTGCCACCGATGAGATATCGAAATGCGACCGCGTATTCAGTGGAGTCGTACTTTGGCTGGAGGATGCCCAGCTGGCCTTTTGAGAATGCGACCCGATCATCGGGAAGGTTGGTTCGCACGAAGACCTCGGGCTCGAAGAATGGGCCGCAGGCGTCCACCTGAAACGATGTTGGCGAGAGAAGCAAGATCGCAAGCGGGGCAATCGCAAAAATCAACGAGAATCTGCGGGGTCTCATGGAAGTCTCCGTACAATTTCCGCGGGCGAATCGGCGCGCCAGCCGTGATCAGGAAAGATGTAGATTCGTTTGTGCGCGAGGTCGGCTGGCCATGGTTCATCGGTCGAGAGTCCGGCGGATGTCCGGCAAAGCGGTTCGCGGATTTGGAATTCGTCGAGATTTGGCGAAGCGCGGCGGCGATCCGGCTCCATCCGGAAGAGCATGGGAACGGCTTCGTCGATGGGTAGTCCGCGAAGCCAGTCGTCCTGGCTGCACCAGGATGCAAGCGCAGTGATGGAGAGCGGAAGATTCGCGGGCATCTCCTTTCGCAGCTCAATAAGCAGATCGCGATAGAAATCGCGCTGCGAGCGTGTGGCGTCGAAGTCAACTTGCAGGGCGGAGATGCCCGGTTCGCCTGACGCCGAAAGCAGTTCGTCGACAACAGCACGCCGGTGCTCGGCGGTGAGCGTTGCGCCGACGGCGGCCTCGATGCGAACCACAGGAATGCGCGATGCTGAGGCGGGAAGAAAGAGGGCGTCGCGTCGGGGCTGGGTGCGGACGGTCTCGCCGATGGTGATGGTGCGGTCGAGGTAAGCGACCGCGAATTGCTTTGTGTCGATGGCGTGCAGGTCTTCGCGCCGCTCCCACGCCCATAGCGTGATGCGTGGCAAGGCTGCGAGAGAGCTAGAGACGTGAGGCAGAGCGTCGGAGTGAATGGAGAATGCGAAGGGAAGCGCGATCAACGCGCAGCAGATGCCGTTCAAGAGCCTGGCCGAGCGATGCATGATGGTGGCAGTTCCACAATGCACCGGTCGACGGCAGAAAGCAAGCCCGGGACAGTGTTTGGCAGTTCTGCGGATTGGGCGGAGGCGGCCGGCAAAATACGCTTCGGGATGTAGAGGGAGAACGTGATAAAGTTCGTCCCAAATATGTAGCTCTTCACGGAACGAGCTCTGTTATGTCCTGAGTCTTGAGGTTGGAAAGGCGCCGTGTCGAATTCTCTTCCAGTTGTGCGAGTCCGGGAGACTCCCGAATCCTCGGGAGGCTTCGATCCGTGGCGGGAAACACCGCGAAAATCCATCGTCATCGTTTTGATTTCGGTCTTCTTATTCTTCACCACGATCGGATTTGCAAACAACATCATGTCGATGGGGCGCCAGCAGACGGTCGCGTTCTTGCTAGGAACTGTTCTTTCCGGATTGTTCGCTGTGATCTACGCCGTAGTGAGCATTTCACTACGAAAAAACTGGTGGAAGGGGGCACTGGCGATCTTCGTGGTGCAGTTCGTGGTGATGGGTTTTGTGGGGCACTCGTTTCCCAATCGAGCGGTGCCACCCTCCATGAGCGCGGCAGAACTGGAGCGTCTGCGTATCCGATTGACCTGGGATAGTATCGCCACCATGACCGTGGTCAGCCTGGGCTATACGGGCTTCTTTTACGTTTCGGTGAAGGAAGCGCGTCGATACGTGAAGACTCGCATGGAAAAAGCGCTGCTTGAAAGCGAAATGACGGCGGCGCGCCAGGTGCAGCAGGTGATCGTGCCCGACGCGAATCGATCAATTCCCGGATTCGCTGTTGAGTCGGCCTACAAGCCGGCCCGCGAGGTAGGTGGCGATTTCTTTCAAATCCTGCCCGTGGAGAACGGCGGACTGCTGTTTGTGATTGGCGACGTTTCAGGCAAAGGACTTCCAGCTGCGATGCTGGTTTCGATGGTGATTGGCTCGATTCGAGCAACGGCGGAGGAGACGCACGACCCGGTTCTGCTGTTGCGCAGATTGCATCGTCAAATCCTCGGACACACTGCGGACGGATTCGTTACGGCGCTCGCGGCATTCCTGGCGAGAGACGGCGCCGTCACCCTTGCCAATGCGGGACATTTATCTCCATATCTGGACGGCCGGGAAATCGAGCTGCCGGGTGGATTGCCGTTGGGGATCAGCGGGGGCGGGCAGTACGCAGCCGCTACGATGGAACTGCCGAAGGGCAGTCGCATGACATTCCTGTCAGACGGCGTTGTAGAAGCGCAGAACGAGAACGGAGAGCTATTTGGCTTCGATCGCACCAAGGCAATGGTCGGAGCATCGGCATCGGCGATGGCCGATGCGGCCATGGAATTTGGGCAGGCCGACGACATCACAGTGGTGACCATCGAGCGGCGCGGATCGGACACTTCGGGTACGACCTTGCACTGAAAAAGGCCGGGGAATTATCCCCGACCTTTTTGCCAGCTGCTGGAAAACTAGACCACCTAGACCCCAGAGCTGGAAGCACCTGCGGTGCGGCCGACCAAGCTGTCGGCACTACCCGCGCGGCTACAACTGGTTCATGTTGGTGAGGAACTCGGCGTTGTTGCGGCGCTTTTCGAGCTGGCCGATGAGAAGCTCCATGGCTTCGACGGGCGACAACGGGTTGAGTACTTTGCGCAGAATCCAGATGCGCTGGAGGTCTTCCTTGGGGATCAGCAACTCTTCCTTACGCGTGCCGGAGCGCTGGATGTCGATGGCCGGGAAGACGCGCTTGTCGACGAGCTTGCGGTCAAGAATGATTTCCATGTTGCCGGTGCCCTTGAACTCTTCGAAGATCACTTCATCCATGCGGGAGCCGGTGTCGACGAGGGCCGTGGCGCAGATGGTCAGCGAACCGCCTTCTTCGATGTTGCGGGCCGCGCCGAAGAAGCGCTTGGGGCGCTGGAGGGCGTTGGAGTCGACGCCGCCTGAGAGCACTTTGCCCGAGGGGGGCACGATGGTGTTGTAGGCGCGAGCAAGACGAGTGATCGAGTCGAGCAGGATGACGACGTCGCGCTTATGCTCGACCAGGCGCTTGGCCTTCTCGATGACCATCTCGGCGACCTGCACGTGGCGGGCAGCGGGCTCGTCGAAGGTCGAGCTTATGACCTCGCCTTTGACGGAGCGCTGCATGTCGGTGACTTCTTCCGGGCGCTCGTCGATGAGCAGGACGATGAGGACCACTTCGGGATGATTGGTGGTGATGGAGTTGGCGATGGCCTGCAGCAGCATCGTCTTGCCGGTACGCGGAGGAGCGACGATGAGGCCGCGCTGGCCCTTGCCCAGCGGGGTTAGTAGATCCATCACGCGGCCGCTGGTGGCCTCGCGCACGGTTTCCATCTTGATCCGTTCCTGCGGATACAGCGGCGTGAGGTTGTCGAAGAGGATCTTGTTACGCGTTTCCTCTGGCGACTCGAAGTTGATGGCCTCGATTTTGACGAGGGCGAAGTATTTTTCTCCTTCGTGGGGCGGACGCACGTTGCCGCTGATGGAGTCGCCCGTCTTCAGGTCGAATTTGCGAATCTGCGAAGGCGAGACATAGATGTCGTCGGGTCCGGGCAGATAGTTGTAGTCGGGAGAACGAAGGAAACCATAGCCGTCGGGCAGGATTTCAAGCACGCCATCGGCAAAGATGTGGCCTTCCTTTTCGCTCTGGGCCTGAAGAATCTTGAAGATCAGGTCCTGTTTGCGAAGGCCGCTGGCGCCCGGGATCTCCAGGGTGCGCGCAATACGGCTCAGTTCAGTGATGTTTTTTTCTTTCAGTTCGGCGATCGTCATGTTCACCTGCGAGGGGGTAAGTGAGGGACCCGAGAGGGGGGAAACACTCCAGGAAAATTAGGCGGGGTTTAAGAGCGGTCCGTGAAATTCGCGCCAGAAGACGCAACCGCAAATGGAACCTTCGACTGCTTGGAGAAAGCGGCCACTCACACATTGGCGCAATGGCCGCACTACAAAAATTGTTTGCTTAACTCGTTCAATAATACAGGATTCTGCTTAAGCTGCGCGACGTGCTTCGAGTTGGCGAGCAGCAGGAACTTCAGCCTCGGCCTTGGTTGCAGGATTCGTTGAACGGAAACGGACCAGGACTTCATTGGTCGTATCCTGCAAGCGGGTATTCGGCTTGTGCAGTTTCCGGGTAGCCTTGCTCGCCAACTGGCAGAGCTGGTAACGATTGGACACATGAGAGAGTGCCCCAAAAACTAAATCAGAACGCATGAAGTGAATCTCCTTCCAGAACTGTCCGACCCGGCGCTGCCTGGCACCAGCGGTTCAGTCAATCGGTAAAATATAATGAGTCGAGCTGCTGCCCCAAACAGCCTATTCTCACCCTTTAGACGCACGAATCGAGTGTCAAGTTCAAAAAACTTTTGCCCGCGCACGACATTCTGTGGAAACAGGCCGATTGCCCTGTACGAATAGAAACGACTGCATCAGTTGACTTTTGCGCCCGGCAATTCCCACCCCAAAAAGAGGCCTACAAACGCACCCCGGCGATCTTTTTGCCGAAGCCCGAAGATGAGGTGGAAAGAGCAGAAAAACGCACGATCGCGCTGTGCAATCTACCCCTACGGATGGCAATCATGAATGTATAACGGGGCCGGTTTAGGGTCAACAGAAATTTTACGAGCCGGACTCTTTTTGTGACATTCCTCTAAACCTTGTGTACTTAACGCAAGTAACAGAAAAATATACTGTTAGTGTCAGGATGGCGGAGATCATGGGGAAGACCTTGCCTTCCTTTTGGTTTCTCAAATCAAGGAAGCATTGGAGTTACAGGCGCTATGTGATGTGGATCACACATATAGCGCTCTTTGTGCATTTTTTGTTGCCGCATCCGCGGTTCAGCGGGGGACCTTGGTTCACTGCGTCAGGGCGAGTGGAGCCCGAGGGCTTCAGCTCCAATAACTCCGATCCAGGGTTCTATATTGGATGGCCTCCGCGAGGTGGGCAACTGCCAGTTTTTCCACACCGTCGAGGTCGGCAATGGTGCGGGCGACCTTGAGAATGCGGTCGTGGGCGCGCGCGGTCAGACCCTGCTGCTGCATGGCTCGTTCGAGCAAACGCTCTGCGTCCGGTCCGAGCTCGCAGTGGGCGCGGATCTGACGGGTAGACATTTGTGCGTTCGAGAAGACCTTGTCGGCGGATTTCTTGAAGCGCTGCTTCTGCCGATCACGAGCGGCCATTACGCGGGCTCGGATCTCCGCCGATCCTTCTGCGGCGGCGCCCCCGCGCAATTCTTTGTATTGGACTGCGGGCACTTCGATATGAATATCGATGCGGTCGAGGAGCGGACCGGAGATCTTGGCGACATAGCGCTGGATCATCGGCGGGGTGCACATGCACTCGCGGGACCTGTCGTTGAAATATCCGCAAGGGCAGGGGTTCATGGCTGCGGCCAGCATGAAGCGCGCCGGGAAACTGAGCGACATGGATGCCCGGGCGATGGTGACGGTGTGGTCTTCGAGCGGCTGGCGCATCACTTCGAGGACGTTGCGCGGGAACTCGGGCAGCTCGTCGAGGAAGAGCAGGCCGTTGTGAGCGAGAGAGACTTCTCCAGGGCGCGGGACGATGCCACCGCCAATCAGCCCGGCATCGGAGATGGTGTGATGGGGTGAGCGGAACGGTCGCTGCGTGACGAGTCCGGCAGTTGGGTCGAGGACACCAGCGACGGAGTGGATCTTGGTGGTTTCCAACGCTTCTTCAAAGGTGAGAGGCGCAAGGATTGATGGCAGGCGCTTGGCCAGCATCGTCTTTCCCGAGCCGGGAGGACCGATCATCAGGATGTTGTGGCTGCCGGCGGCGGCGACTTCGAGCGCGCGTTTGGCTGTTTGCTGTCCGCGAACATCTTTGAAGTCGAGCGAGAAGTGCTGCAATTCGCCGAGCAAATCTTCTGTCTTGACGCGGAAGGGTTCGCGCGGAACCGACCCAACAATGGTGGAGTTGAGCAGGTCGATCACGTCAAGAAGGGAACTGACCGGAAAGACATTCACGCCTTCAACGACGGCAGCTTCAGCGGCGTTAGCGGCGGGAAGGATGAGGTTTGCGATCTTTTTTTCGCGCGCCATTATTGCGACGGGCAGCATGCCGGGGATGGGGCGCACGCTGCCATCGAGTCCGAGTTCGCCCACGAGGAGAAATTGATCGACGTTGTCGACACGCAGTGCGCCATAGGCGCCGAGGATTCCAACGGCGATGGGCAAATCGAACCCCGAGCCTTCTTTCTTGAGGTCGGCCGGGGCGAGGTTGATGGTGGTGACCGTGGGCGGAATGCTGTAGCCGGAGTTCTTGATGGCCGCGCGCACTCGGTCGCGGCTTTCGCGCACCGCCGCATCGGGCAGGCCGACGGTGTGAAAGATTTCCTTCTCGACGACTACACCGCTGTAATCAACCTCTACATCGATCAAGTTAGCGTCGATTCCATATACGGCTGCACTAAGAGCTTTAAATAGCATGGCATTGATTTTGCGGGGAGTGTAGCAGAGGACAGGCAGTGAAGGTCTGTGATGGGTGAACAACGCAGGGACCAAGGGACCGACAGACATAGGGAATAAGGACTTCGGTCATATTGCGACCGCCCCCTGTTCACTGTTCCCTGGCCGCTGACCTACAATCTTCTGCGTGACGACCAGTCTTTTCGACCTGTACAAAATCGGCGTTGGACCTTCGAGTTCACATACGATGGGGCCGATGCGAGCGGCATGCCGCTTTGCGCTTGCTCTCGAGTCAAAAGGTGAACTGGCGAGAGTAGCTCGTGTGCAAGTGGATCTTTACGGGTCGCTGGCGCTGACGGGGCTTGGGCACGGCACGGATCGTGCGGTGCTGCTGGGGCTGGCGGGCAACGAACCGGCCTCGATCGATCCCGCTGCAATTGAATCCACGATTGCGGGGATTCGCGGGACGAAGAAGTTGATGCTGGCGGGAAGCCGGAGCATTTCATTTGATGAGACGCAAGACCTGCTTTTCCGACGCGAGACGATGTTTCCTCCGGGCGCGCGCATGCAGCATCCCAACGGGCTGCGGCTGGCGGCCTTTGACGCCGAGGGCTCTCGCATCGAGGAGCGAACGTACTTTTCGATTGGCGGCGGGTTCATCGTGGAGGATGGAGTCGATCCTGCGGCAGCAGCCGGGACTGAGGCGGAGTTGCCCTATCCGTTTCACAGCGCGGCAGAGTTGCTGGGGTCGGCGCGGGCGCATGGATTGAAGATCCATGACCTGATCTTCGCGAATGAGTGCGCGCGCCTGCGGACGCGGCATCCGAATGCATCGGAGGAAGAGATTCGCGAACTGGTACGAACCGGCATCGAAGCAATCTGGCGGACAATGAAGGGCTGTATGGATCGCGGCATCTCGACCGAGGGGATCTTGCCGGGTGGATTGAATGTGCGGCGCAGGGCTCATCGCCTGGCGGAACGCCTCAAGGAAAAAGAAACGGCGGGACAGCCCGGCGATCCTCTGGCTCCTCTTGACTGGGTGACGGTGTACGCGATGGCGGTAAACGAAGAGAACGCCGCTGGAGGGCGTGTGGTGACGGCACCGACCAACGGAGCGGCGGGTGTGGTGCCGGCAGTCGCGCGCTTCTACGAGCGATTTGCGCCTGGAGCCGATCACGAAGGGATTATTCGATTTTTCCTAACTTCCGCGGCCATTGGAATTCTCTACAAGGAGAATGCGTCCATCAGCGGAGCGGAGGTTGGATGCCAGGGCGAGGTGGGTGTCGCCTGCTCGATGGCAGCCGGAGGTTTGATTGCCGCGATGGACGGCACCAATGGGCAGGTTGAGCACGCCGCTGAGATCGCGATGGAGCACAACCTGGGCATGACCTGCGACCCTATTGGGGGCTTGGTGCAGATTCCGTGCATCGAGCGCAACGCCATGGGCGCGGTGAAGGCAGTCCATGCGTCGCGGATTGCGATGAGCGAGTCGGAGGAGCACAAGGTCTCACTGGATCAGGTAATCAAGACGATGTACCAGACCGGCCTCGACATGCAGTCACGCTATAAAGAGACGAGCCTGGCGGGACTTGCGCTCAACGTGATCGAGTGCTGACCCGGCAGCTCTCGATAGGTACAGCATTGTCCATCGCAACTCGTTCCACTACCATCCAACAGAAGATGGAACCAGCCGGCAATCCCGCGGATGCCGCTCCGGATCGACGAGTCCCTGCGTCGATTCCGAATGAAGAGGTGCCGAAGCCGCTGGGCATTGCGCCGGTATGGCACACGGTGGTTTTGATCCTGGTCATCATCGGCGTTTCCCTGATGGGCTTTCTCAACCATTCGGGTGGAGCGGGAATCAGTTCGAGGAACAGGCTGCGCACATACGAGGTTACGGCCTGCCTGGAAGTTGTACTGCTCGGATGGGTCCTGCTTGGACTCCGGCTCCGGCGTGTTCCACTGCGAACCGTGATCGGGAGAGTGTCGAATGATTTCCGGTCCATCGTAATCGATGCCGGCATTGCCATCGTGTTCTGGATCGCCTCGTTGATGACATTGGCCATGGTGGCAATGCTCTGGTTGAGTATCCAGGTGGCGATTACGCACAGGCCACTGAGCCACATCGGTCCCGGTGGGCGACCGACGGTCTCGAATCCCAACGACGAGCAGGCGGAGCGCGCGGTCATTCAATTGGCGCCCGCGGACGGTAAGGAAATTGCATGCTGGCTGCTGATGTGTGTGTTGGTGGGCTTCACGGAAGAGCTTGTGTTTCGCGGCTACTTCCAACTGCAGTTCATCGCATGGGCGCGCGGTGCAACGTGGGCCGGCGTGGTGTTCTCAGCAATGATGTTCGGCGCTGCGCATGGGTACGAAGGCGCGCGTGCGATGTTTCTGCTCTCGGTGTTCGGAGCATTCTTCAGTCTGCTCACACTGTTTCGACGAAATCTGCGCTCGGCGATGTTCGCGCATGGATGGCACGATGCATTCGTTGGGGTCCTCGTATCGATTCTTCACGCTCACCACTTTTTGTGATGAAGAGGGTCGAGAAGTGACGATCCGCCGGGAGAGGTTGTTGCCACTTTTTCCACTCCATCGTCGTTTTTTGCTTGACACTGAGTCCGCATGAATCTATACATTTCCTCAACTGCAACAAATGTTGCAGAACTCGATGCAAACCATCGAAAAGGGAGAATAGGCAAATGGCAACTAAGAAAGCAGCCAAGAAGGCACCCGCAAAGAAGGCCGCGAAGAAGACCGCGAAGAAGAAGTAAGCGGGCATCCAACCAAAAGGCAACACTTCGGGGGACGCAACAGCGTCCCCCGAAGTGTTTCTGCGCATATGCGGAAAGGTGCATGAATACAGGCGATGACGCGACGTCGATGGATTGCCGAAGATTGGGATGAGGCCACTGCGACATTCGTTGGCGCACAGGCCGAACATCTGATTCGTGTTTTGCGCGTGCAGCCGGGGACGGAGGCAGACGTGGTCGCGGGGGGCCGAGTATTCCATTCGGTGGTGGCCCTAATCAGCGAGGGTGGGTCGTCTGGGTCGGCAGAGGTGCGGTTCAATCTCCTCGCCGAAGCCGAGGCTGAGCCCGCGTTGCGGGTTACGCTGGTAATGTCGATCTTCAAGTTCGACCATATGGAGTGGGCGATCGAAAAAGCAACGGAACTGGGAGTAGCATTCATCGTTCCCGTGATTGCAAGGCGGACAGAAAAGCATCTCGCGCAGGCGGCGATGAAGCGCGTGGAGCGTTGGCGACGCATCGCACATGAAGCGTCGCAGCAGTCGCGCCGTTCCGATGTGCCTTCGATCCTCGATCCGGTGAAGCTACTCGATCGCGTGAAGGGCGCATCGAATCAGAAGCGCCTGGTGCTGGCAGAACAAGAGCGCTCGACAACATTGCGCGCTGCGCTTGATGAGCTTATGGCGACCGCGGGTTCCGAGATGCCGGCGATCGAACTGGCGATTGGACCCGAAGGCGGATGGGCGCCTGATGAAGCGGCGCTCTTCGATGCCCAGGGATGGCAAGCGGTTTCGCTGGGGCCACGCATTCTTCGCGCCGAGACGGCGGCCATTGCAGCGCTGTCGGTTGTAGCGTCGTTGCTGGAGTAGAGCGAGGTTCTTCGAGGTCCTTGCTTTCCCACCCATCGCTGTGCGAGGGATGGGGCACCCACGTCATTCATGCCGTTACAGCGAGACGCCACGCTTCCAGGGAATGAAATCGTTCTGACCGAATTCCTCAGCTTTGGTGAATCGTTCTCCGCTGGCGATCTGTATGCACAAATCGAGGAGCTGGGTCGCGCACTGAGGGATCGTGGTCTCACCGGTGACGATGCCCCCGGCGTCGAAGTCGATGATGTCGCCCATGCGGGAGGCGAGCTGCGAATTGGTTGAAATCTTGATCACCGGCGCGACGGGGTTGCCCGTGGGTGTGCCGAGACCGGTGGTGAAGAGCACGAGGTTCGCGCCTGCGCCGGCCTGCGCGGTTACGCATTCCACATCATTGCCGGGAGTGCAGAGCAGAGTGAGGCCGCGGGTCGTTACGTAATGAGGATAGTCGAGCACATTGCGGACAGGAGCCACACCGCCCTTACGGGCTGCGCCGGCGGACTTAATGGCATCGGTGATGAGGCCGTCTTCGATATTACCCGGCGAAGGATTCATCTCGAATCCGGAGTGCACAGCCTTGGCGCGCGCGGAGTAGGCCTGCATCAGGTCGTAGAAATGCTGTGCAAGGTCGTCGCTGGCGCAGCGGTTGATCAGTTCCTGTTCGACGCCGTGCAATTCGGGGAATTCGCTCAGGATGGATTTGCCGCCGATCTCGCCGAGCAAGTCCGAAATATAGCCGAGCGTGGGATTAGCTGAGATGCCGCTGAATCCATCAGAGCCGCCACACTTGAGGCCGATAGTGAGTGCAGGGAGCGGCGCAGGCGCGCGGGTGATGCGATTGGCTTCGGCGATTCCGGCGAAGGTTGCTTCGAGGGCGCCGGTCATCAGGACGGTCTCACGGCCGGAGCGTTGCTGATCGAAGAGGAGCACGGGCTTGGTCAGATTCGGATCGCGAGCGCGGAGTTCGTCCATTAGCATGCTCGACTGGGCGTTCTGGCAGCCGAGGCTGAGTACGGTCGCACCGGCGACATTGGGGTGATGAATGTATCCGGCAAGCAGCCCGCAGAGTGCCTGCGCGTCCTGGCGGGTGCCACCGCAGCCTCCCTGGTGGGTGAGGAAGCGGACTCCGTCGACATTGGGAAAGACACGATCGGGGCGCGAGGGCGATTCGTGTACGGAGCCCTGGCCGTTTGCTGTTTCCTTCGCGACCAGCGTCCGTACCAGGGGGCGATAGCTGTTGTGTGAGCTTCCATAGCCCAGTTCTTCTTCGAGGGCCTCCCGCATGCGGTCGACATTGCGGTTCTCACAGAAGACCAATGGCAACACGATCCAGTAGTTGCGCGTGCCCACCTGGCCATCGGCACGGTGATAGCCCATGAAGGTCCGTGATCCCCAGGCTGTTGCATCCGGCAGATCATACGTGACCGGGTGGCGCCGCGCCGTGTATCCACCGGCGCGATGGCGGATGTTGCGCGTGGAGAGCAGGCCGCCGCGCGGAATGGGCTGTGTGGCTTCGCCCACGACCATGCCGTACATGAGGACGAGATCGCCGGGGTCCAGATCGGCCAGGGCGAGTTTCTGTTTGGCGGGAATATTGTCCGTGACCGGACAGGAATTCTGGGATGCACCGTGTCCGAAGTGAACGGTCGTCCCAGGGGCGAGCGGAGCCAGGGCAACCAGAACGTTATCGCGGGGATCGATTTGCAGAACGGTGTTGGGCATGGAGGCGATTCCTAAACGACAGACTCTCTCTGCCAAGCATATCGCCTGTAGCCATCTCGGTTATGATCGAGAGTTCTCGAGGAGAATGCAGTGAAGGCGATTGTTCTTGAAGAGCCGGGACGCGCTGTGGTGAAGGACGTCGCGGAACCTCGACGGGGCGAAGAGGATCTTCTGCTCGCGGTGCGCAGAATAGGATTGTGCGGCAGCGACCTGAACACATTTCGGGGAAGAAATCCGCTGGCGAGCTATCCGCGTATTCCCGGACACGAGATTGCGGCGACCATCGTGGATCCGGGTGCCCACGCCGAGTGGGCAGCCGGAATAAACGTGACGCTGTCGCCTTACGCGGCTTGCGGGCAGTGCGTTGCCTGCCTGCGAGGACGGCCCAATGCCTGTCGCGATAACCAGACACTCGGGGTGCAGCGGGAAGGGGCGTTGACCGAATTCATAGCAGTACCGGCGGAGAAGTTGTTCCGCGCGGACTTGAGCTTGAAGGAGCTTTGCCTGGTTGAGCCTCTCACGGTTGGCTTTCACGCCGTCGGGCGAGGGCGCGTGACGGCGGACGATGCTGTTGCCGTATTCGGATGTGGCGGAGTGGGGCTGGGAGCAATCGCCGGGGCAGCATTCCGCGGCGCGCGCGCGATCGGAGTCGATATGGACGATGCCAAGCTGGAAATCGCCCGCAAAGCCGGTGCGGCGCAGACGATCAATTCGAAGACGCATGACCTGCACGCGCAACTCGAGGAGCTTACTAATGGACGCGGGCCTGACGTGGTGATCGAGGCGATTGGATTGCCGGCGACCTATCGCGCGGCGGTTGAGGAAGTGGCCTATGCCGGGCGCGTGGTCTACATCGGCTGGGCGAAGGATCAGGTTCTGTACGAAACCAGGCCGTTCGTGCACAAGGAACTCGACATCATGGGTTCAAGAAATGCCGTGCCGGAGGATTTTCGCGAAGTGATCCGCATGCTGGAGGCGAAGCGATTTCCCGTGGATGCCGCGGTGACGCACGTGGTGCCATTTGAAGAAACGCCCGCGATCCTAGACGAATGGAATCAGGAGCCGCAGCGGTTCTCGAAGATCATGATCGAGGTCAGCTGATCGCGATCGGACGTCGTTTGCCTCTCAGAAGTGCGCGAAGTGCAGGAGAAGCCCTGCGAGTGCGCCGCCGGTCAGCGGACCCAGTACGGGGATCGGCGCGTAGCTCCAATTTGATCCGCCTTTGCCGGGAATTGGCAGGAGCGCGTGCGCGATGCGCGGCCCCAGGTCGCGTGCAGGATTGATAGCGTAGCCGGTGGTGCCACCGAGCGAGAGTCCGATGCCCCAGATCAGCGACGCGACCAGCCACTGCCCGACTCCGCCGGCAGGACCGCTCTCGGAAACGCCGTGGGAAAAGATGGCGTTGGCAACGAGGACCAGCACCATAGTTCCGATCACTTCGCTCAAGAAATTTGCAGATGGATGGTGAACCGCGCCCCTGGTGCAAAAGACGCCCAGCTTGGCTGCGGGATCAGGCGTGAGGGACCAATGCGGCGCGTAATGCAGGGCCATAACGGCTGCGCCGCAGATAGCTCCGAGGAACTGTGCAGACCAAAGAAGCAGCAACTGCGAATAGTTGCTGCCCACAATTGCTGTGGAGAGGGTGATTGCCGGGTTCAGGTTTGCGCCGGGGCTGCCGAAGGCCTGCGCCACCAGCACTCCGCAGAGCACTGCGATGGCCCAGCCGGTGGTGATGACCATCCAGCCAGCGTCCGCCGCGTAGGAGCGGCGCAGGGTAACGCCAGCGTTGACACCGTTGCCCAGAAGAATTAGGACGAGAGTTCCCATGAACTCGCCAAACCAGACAGAATGCATATTGTCTTCCTGTGAATGCGGATTGAGTGTCGCAGATAAATGCGGGTTTGAGCAACAGTCTCAGAACCAGGTCTTGCGCTTGTATTCGGTATATTCTGCGCCGAATTTCGCTTCGAGAACTGCCGATTCTGTGCGGCTCCGATAGATCTGCACAGGAACGAGGACGGCGAAGAAGAGCAGTAGAGCGGGCCTTCCGGTCCAAATGATGAAGCCGAGAATGAGGAGCGCGCTAAAGACGTAAATCGGGTTCCGAATCCGCGAATAGAGTCCCGAAGTGACCAGCGTAGTTGCCTTGGCATGCACACTGAACGCCCGGCCAAGCTGAATCCGAGCGACGATGAGCAATAGAACCGCAGGCACGGCAATGGCGAGGCCGAGGATGCGATACGGCGTCCAGGGCATGCCCGAGGCCTGCCGGAAGAACACCACAGCAAACACTGCAATGATGGCAAGCGTGACGATGTTGAGCTTCACGGGTGACCTCCTGCATGATCAACGTTTGGATAGGCGGGCCATTGCTTCAGAAGCACATTCACTACCTCGTGTCCGACCTTGTAGGCGGCCTCGAGTGACGGCAGATAGGCGCTGTAGGTTCCCACGCGCTGATGCGCAAGGCTCTCCGCGGCGGTCATGCCGCGCGGCTGCTGATCGTAGTTGCTTACCGTGCGCAGAACGAGAATGCGCTGCCAGTCGATGCGGCCCGCGTGTGCCAGGTTCTGGAGTGACTGCAGCGTGCCGGTGTCTTCCATCGCGGTGGTGACGAATTGTCCCCGGCCCCCAGTGAAGTAGCTGACCCACTGGTCGGCCCAGGCGTCGGAAAGCTTGCCGTGCCAGTAGGTCGACGACGAAATTTCATCGCCCAGCATGACGAAGGGCGGCCGCTGCGCGGCTGCGCCATCGAAGCGCGTGCGGATATCCTTGAGAGCGTCGGGGTCGTCTAGCGGGGTATTGCGCGTGAGTTCGAAAGCCCATTCTGCGAGGCTCGCATTCAATTGGTAGACCTGGCCATCGAGTGCAACCGCAGGAGGCTCGTAGGGACGCGTTTTGCGGAGCGGCACGTAGCCGGTGGACCAATCCTGCGGCATTTCGCGGGGATCGATCTGGTAGCCAAGGTCGCCGTCGACGACCCAGCGTGCCCAGACAGCCGATCCCAAAGAGGCTCGTTCCGGTGTTGCGCCTGCGATTCCTGCGATGAGCCAGTAGGCATGGCTGAAATCGAAGCGCGGGTCGAGGCCGAGCGCCATGATAGTCGCCGCGGCATGTGCAGTGCCCTGGCCGGTGAGGATTGCCATCTCGCCGTCTTTGTTCATACGCGCAGCGTGATATCCCGCGGGGAGTTCAAAGACCTGGTCGAGGTGATCGCGCTCGACCCAGTACTGCAGTTCGCCCGGCGCATCGCCGGTGTCGTTTCCAACCTCGAACATGACGACGACAACCACTTTTACAGCGATCGGGCGCGGCTCGGCGGATGCTGGGGAAGTTGCGACGAGGAGGCCAACAAGCGCGGCCAGGAGCCGAAGACGGAGGGGCATTGAATGCGATGGTAATTCAAATCCAAGGCGATCGGTTCGCGGGTTATACCATGTTCAAGACGATCGAGGCCGTGCCGCTTCGATGCCCAAGGGGGTCATCCAAATGAGAATGGCGATCTGCGTTTTGGCAATGCTGGGTTCGATGGCGGGCAGCTTGCCGGCAGCAGCGCAGCAGACGCAGCATCACTGGGCCATCCTTGTGCATGGGGGCGCGGGGGATATCACGCGCTCAATTCTGGGGCCAGAGGGAGATAAGGCTTACCGCGAGGGGCTAGAACGGGCGATTCATGCCGGTGCCGCGGTTCTGGACCGTGGTGGCTCAGCGCTGGATGCGGTCGAAGCCACGCTTCATGTTCTGGAGGATGATCCGCACTTCAATGCGGGCAAGGGAGCAGTCTACACGCGCGAAGGGAAGAACGAGATGGATGCGGCGATCATGGATGGCGTAACGCTGCGGGCCGGTGCAGTTGCCGGTGTCTCGCGCGTGCGCAATCCCATCAGCGCGGCGCGTGCGGTGATGGAGAAGTCGCCGCATGTGATGATTGCCGGGCGCGGAGCGGACGATTTTGCCGCCAGCGTGGGTTTGCAGATGGAGCCACCGAGTTATTTCTTTACAGAAAGCCGCTGGCAGGGGTTGATCAAGCAGCTTAAAGAACAGGGGATGCCCATTCCGCCGCGTCCTGAGGGTGTTCCGGCACATGGAGAGATGATTCCCGTCGCGGTGCTTGACGAGTCGGAGAAGTCAGACATCCATGGGACTACGGGCGTAGTCGTTCTCGACAGGCATGGCAATATCGCGGCTGGCACATCGACGGGCGGCATGCAGGGAAAGATGCCGGGCCGTATCGGCGACTCGCCAATCATCGGAGCGGGCACCTACGCGTCGAATCAATCGTGTGCGGTGTCGGGCACGGGGACCGGCGAGTACTTCATCCGGCTTGGAGTGGCGCGCGAGGTCTGCAACCTGGTGTACTTCCGGCACATGAAGTTACAGGATGCCGCGGACGAGGTCATCCACAAGGAGCTGGAAACGCTGCACGGAGACGGCGGCGTTATTGCCATTACGCCCGATGGTCAACTGGCATGGAGCTTCAATACGCCGGGGATGTTTCGCGCCAGGCTGGTGGAAGGCGGACAGGTTCATATAGCGATCTATCGTGACGAGCCGTAAAGACGATGTGCCGGGCCCTTTCGCGGGTGCGAATGAATCTTGAATCGCTCAGCGTGGCTGCCATACTCGACAAGCTGGAGGCCTTCCATGGCCAGCAGGAGCCTTGCTGGCCGGTTGACCCGTATGAGTTCCTCATCTGGTGGCACTGTGGCTACCCAGCCAGCGATACGACGTGCAGCAAAGGCTGGGATGCACTCAATCGCGAAGTCGGGATTGAGCCGCGCAGGATTCTCGCGGCATCGCAGGCTAAGCTTGCGCATGCGCTGAAAGCCGGAGGCATGGTGCCGGAGTTGCGGGCGATGCGACTGCAGGAGATTGCACAACGCGTCATGAACGAGTTCGGCGGTGACTTGAGAGCCGGACTTGCGGGACAGGTAGGCGAAATCCGCAAAGCGTTGAAGAAATTTCCTGGGATTGCCGATCCGGGCGCTGACCGCATCCTGCTCTTCGGACATTTGCAGCCGGTCGCGGCGGTGCCGTCGAATTGCCCGCAGGTGCTTGTTCGGATTCAACTCGGGCTGGAGCGCGAGAACTACGGCGTCAACTATCGCGAGGCACAGAAGCTGATTGAGGACGAAGTCTTCGAGCAGTTTCACGCGCGGCAGCGGGCTTATCTCCTGCAGAAAGAGCATGGGCAGACCATCTGCAAACGCAGCAAGCCCAAATGCGATGAGTGCCCGGTCAGTTCGAGTTGTGCATACTTCGCCGGTAAGAATCGCGGACGAAGCCGGCCGGGCAGAGGGAATGCAGGGAGCGGTGACCATCGGGACGCAGCTACGGCATAGACTGAGGGTATGGCGCTCAAGTTCACCACGTCGTATGTCGAGGATGCGCTGGCCATCTTTCACCAGTACAAGCAGCTTGGCGAGCGAGCCATGGCGCAGGTCAGCGATGACCAGCTCTTTATGCTGCTCGACGAGGAAGCAAACTCCATTGCCATCATCGTGAAGCACATGACCGGCAACATGCGTTCACGATGGACGGATTTCCTGACCACGGATGGAGAGAAGCCGACCCGCAATCGCGACAGCGAGTTTGTCGATCCTCCGGCTACCCGTGAGGCCCTGCTGCGCGAATGGGAGGATGGATGGGCGTGCGTGTTTGGGGCTATCGAGCCGCTTACGGATGCTGATCTGAGTCGGACGATCACGATCCGCGGCGAAGCGCACTCCGTTATGCAAGCCATTAATCGGCAGTTGGCGCACTACCCGCAGCACGTAGGCCAGATTGTGCTGCTGGCCAAGCATTGGGCTGGGCCGCAATGGCAGTCGTTGAGTGTCCCGCGCAACAGGTCAGCCGAGT
>Ga0335072_10002807_pt1 | contig 26735 bp, 17 predicted proteins | sample Lox_Sample_21_FD_206725 | JGI IMG/M metagenome (GOLD analysis project Ga0335072, IMG submission 206725) | Soil microbial communities from Loxahatchee National Wildlife Refuge, Florida, United States - Lox_Sample_2.1 | ecosystem: Environmental > Terrestrial > Soil > Wetlands | place: USA...
TGGAACGTTGGGTTGTCGTTATACCAGTACAGACTTCCGAACACACGGTGCCTGGCCCCCAGGTTTTCATCTACCCGGACCACCCAGGTCTGAATCAGACTTACATCGCTCGGATTCCACGTATACGTGTCGATGCCGCTGCTGGGGGCAGGCAATATGGCCGTCCCTCCGGATGCGTTGAGGGCCTTTCCTATCGGGCCAAAGTCGGATTGAGGAATCACCGGCATGGGCGTTCCGTTCACCACCGGCACGCCGTCCGGCGAGTTCGTAAAATTGCCGCTTCGCTCGTCGTTGGTGATGGTCTGCCCGGTGGTCGTGGACTGTTTCGAGGTGCTGGTCCGCTCGTAGGAGAGGAAGAAGAACGTCTTGTTTCTTCCGTTGTAGAGTTTGGGAAGCCAGATGGGGCCGCCGACGTTGCCTCCGTACCACTGCTGGTTAAACGGCTGTCGTGAAATGCCCTGGAAATTATTCGACCAGAGGTTCGCATTCCACGCTCCATTCTGCAGATAGGTCCAGAACTCGCCGTGAATCTGATTGGTTCCGCTCTTCAGCGTGGCCTCAATTTGTCCGCCTGCCGCCTGCCCCACCGATGCGTCGGGAAGCGCGGACGCCACGCTGAATTCCGCGATGTTTTCCGACTGGGGATAATCCGTGGCTGCCGAGCCGTGCATGTAGTCGTTCACCGCAGCGCCGTCGATGTCGTAGTTGTTGGTGTACTGCGAAACGCCGTTGAAGGTGGTCACCGGAATGAAGAAGCTCTGGCCCGTTCCGGCTGCAGTCGCTCCCGGCATCAGCGTTTCCATCGATTCCCGGGGGTCGCGCCCCTCTACAGGGATAGCCTCGATCAGCGCCGGATCGATGGTGGTCAGGTTATTCGCCGTTTGCGTGTCGACCATCACCGAGGAGCCCGACACCGTCACTGTCTGCGTCGCGACTCCCACCCGCATCGTAATGGGCAGCGCCGCCGTTCCGCCCGCGTGCAGCACCACGTCTGTGGCCACGAACTTATCGAAGCCCTCAGCTTCGCAGGTGAGGGTGTACGTCCCTGCCTGGAGCGAAACGAACTGCCAAGTGCCGGTTGCATTGCTCGTGGTCTTCGACGAGACTCCGGTCGCGATGTTGTGCACGGTCACCGCCGCCTTTGGAATCACGGCTCCGCTTGGATCGCTGACCGTACCGGACAGCGACGCAGAGATGTCCACCTGTGCCTGCGCAGCGCGCGGCAGCAATCCTGCGGCGAACAGCGGCAGAACAGCCAGAGCCAGAATGCGGGGAAGCGGTCCGACGAGGAATCGGCGTGCCAGACCGGCACAGATGTTATGGGCTGCGTCCATCTCCATATTGCCTCCAAAAAAATCGAGCCTGGTGAATTGATCCTGACGTACAGATATTTCGTTATGTATTCAGCGCAGCAGGGGATGCGATCTGGGGAACGACGGAACTCTATCTGGCGAAGTGGAGGATGGTCATGATGGCATTGCACCATTCTTGCGTAGTGCGTATGCACCATTGATCGCTCGAGTGCAGGGAGACACCCACACGGGCAGGCCGAATCCAGCCGCGGCAGGGTTCACCCCACCCGTAGCACGTCCGCCGCCCTGAACCTATCCCTGCCGGTCCCCCGCGAGACTTGGTCTCCTGCCAGACAGCACACGCTGCAGCCCTTTGGCAGCAGATGCAACCCAGTGTCGCAGGGCAGTGATCAGGCGCCCCGCTACGTTGGTCCGCAGATAGACTTCGGCATTGACGCTTGTGCCTTTGCCGGGTTCGCTCTCCACGCTGAAATTGCCGCGCACCGCGCGCACCCTTTCCCGCATACCCGCCAGACCGAATCCCTGGGTTCGCAGCGTTTTCGATTCGAAGCCAACGCCATTGTCGCGGACAGCCAGACGCACGCTGGCCGGAAGGTATTCCAGATGCACCTCCAGCGACGACGGGTGACCGTGACGCAGAGCATTCGCGATCGCCTCCTGCGCGACGCGGTACAACGTGTCGGTCATGGCCAGCGGCAGCCGCGCAGCCGTTCCGCGCGTCACAAAACGCGCCTCCAGTGAGCATTCCGCCGTGCTCTGTTCCAGCGCCGTTCGCAGCGCCGAGTGCAGATCGGCCCCCTCCGCCAGCGGCTGCGGACGCAGCATCATGATGCTGCGGTGCGCCTCCGAGTGGCTGTGCCGCACCATGTCCAGCGCCAGATCCAGATGACGGGCCAATCGGTCGTTGCTGCCCGGTACGATCTTCCTGGCCGCCTGTATCTGGAACGACAAGCCAGCGAAGCTCTGCGCCAGAGTGTCGTGCAGCTCGTGCCCCAGCTTGGCGCGCTCGGCCATGATCGCCCGGAAGCGCGCCTTCAGCACCTGCATGGCCGCGATGTGTCCCCCCAGAATCAGTGCCGCCAGCAGGATTCCCAGCTCGAACAGGTGCGTCAGGCTCCACCATGGCGGTCCCGCAATCACCGACACATCCTGGCCCGAGCGCAGCAGCACCGCGAATCCCCCCATGTACTTCGTGTCGCTCGGCCGAAGCGAACAGATCCCCTGCAGGCGCAGCACCGATCCCTTCTGCAATGCCGGCAGCAGCGTATTTCCCTGTCCGCCGTCCAGGTGAGCCGCGAATTCCTGGTGTTCGCTCTTCAGAATCAGCCAGGTCTCCCCGTTCCGGTTTTCCGCGTCGATCAGTTCGCCATTGACTTCGATCAGCAGGCCGGCGAATTTGCCCAGCGCCGCCTCTTCTGCAGTCACCGAAAGCGGCGGCATGGGAGACCCGTGCCACAGCAGAACCGCGTGACCGCCGTTCAGAATCAGACCGGCTTCCGTTTCCTGCGCATTTCCCGTCACCAGTAACTCGTCGCCGATCCTGAGCCCCTGCGCAGGCAAACCCCGGATGGCTGCGCCGCCCGTCGAGTCCTGAATGTAGGAGAAATTTCCATTGAGCGTCAGTGTTCCGCGGACCGTCACCTCTTCGCCCCGCACCTGCGGGAGCATCGCGACCTCCGCGATCGACGCAAATGGAGCGCTGCGCACCGCCTTCGCGGCCGGTGCGGCCGGCAGCGGCAGCAGAGCCAGGAGAACTGCGGCAAGTGCCCTCATAGGCTTGATACCGGCGCTCTCATGAGCCGGGCTGCTCCTTCAAAGCCGTGACGAGAATATTCTTCCACTGCCCGCCTGAGTCGTACGATCGCAGCCCGATCTTTCCCCGCCGAGGACACGGTGCCAGCTTGTCGTCCAGCCGGACGATGTCCTTCGCGCCATCCCTCCACGCCAGAGACTTCAGATCGCACCCGCGCACCTCCAGATGAATGTGGTACCACACGTTGGGAACGATCGGACGCGGCAGCGGTTCCGACGCCAGTTCGTGCCACGCATGATCCGCCACACCCACCACCAGCGACTCATCCCGAACCCGCAGACCCACGTAGATGCCGCTGTAAGAATCCACGCCCGGCTCCGCATCCGTAACCCTGGCGATAATTCCCGCTTCTCCGGTATTGCTCAGCGCAACATCCGCATCCATCGCGTAGTCGCTCCAGTACGGCGAGCCCGTTACCAGCTTGGCCCCCCGCTCGTTCGACTCGTTCACCATCGCTCCGGACTGAACCGTCCAGTTCCCGTCGTAGGCCAGCCACCCCGAGGCGTCCCCGTTCACGAAGTCATCGTGATACGGTAGTCCGCGCACAGGCGAGTGGAGAACCCGGAGTATGCCGCCCGTCACAAACAAGCCGAACGGAACGGCGACGGCAAACACGATGAGGTCTCGAATGATCGGTCGCATGGAATGACCCTCACCAGCCGGCCGTTCTGTCCAGGCCGGCCGACGCGCGCTGCCGTTCCACACCCGGGAAATCATTCATTGCCATTTGCCGCCGGACTCTCCCGCGTGAGAAGTTCCACGCTCACCTGGCTCGGCGGCGGAAGTGGCTCTCCCCGAATGCCGGCCAGTGCCGCCTGCACCGCACGATAGCCGATCTGATATCCATCGGATGTCACCAGCGAGTCCAGCTTTCCCTGCTCGAGGTTGACCAGCAAAAACAGATCGCGATCCGACCCGATCAGCGATATCTTCCCGTGCCCGTCCGTGTCTTCAAGCGCCAGCATCGCTCCCTGTGTCGCATCGGCGCTCACTGCGTAAATCGCCATGAGCTGCGGATGGCTGCTGACCAGCTCCCGCGTGCTCTGCTCGGCTTCCATAATCTGAACTGCCCCCGGCGTCTCCGCCACCACGCGAATCTCCGGCCACGCCGCGATCGCGCGAAGAAAGCTGTCCGCCCGGGAAAGCGTCTCCGGTGTTCCCCGCTCGATCCCTACAATTGCCGCCTCTCCGCTGCCGTGCATCACTTTCGCCGCCCTGGCGGCGGCAATCTTCCCGAACTGCTCCTCGTCAGGCGTCACCGAAGTCAGATACGGTCCCGTCGGCTGGGCGGGCCTCGTCTGGACGAACACTACCGGTAAATGCCGCTCCGTAAATCCCTTCACCATAGTGGTCACGCCCCAGATATTCGTCGGGCCCAAAATGACAGCCCGCGCGCCGTGCTGCACCGCGTCTTCCGCGATCCGGATCTGCCGGTCCAGATCGTCCTCTCGCGTCGGACCATTCCAGTAAATCTGATACCCGGCGGCCGTCGCCGCCTCCTCCGCTCCCCGCCGCATGTCTTCCATATAGTTCGTTCCCGTCGTGCGCGGGACAAATGCGATCGTCGGCCTGGAGGGCGGCTCCCGCAGCACCGGCATCAGGGCCGCGAGACAGCCGCAGCCGCTGCCCAGGGCTGCTGCCACCAGAGGCCGCACCATCCGCCTTAGCTGGAATCTCACCGGCACGCTTTCTTCTTCAGCCTCCCGTCTCCATCGGCCTCCGCAGTGTTTACGCCTCTTCTACCGGTTATTCCTTCATTTTCACCAGCCCCCTGCGCAGAGCGATGGTCGCCGCTTCCGTCCGATCCTTGGCGTTGAGCTTGGAGAGAAGGCTGATCACATGATTTCTGGCGGTGATGTCGCTGATGCCGAGGGCCTGCGCGATCTCCTTGTTAGTCAGCCCGTCCACCACCAGTGCCAGCACCTCCTGCTCGCGGCTGCTCAGAGCAGTGCGGCCCATGTGCTCGGCCAGCCGCATGGCCAGCGCCGCAGGAATCCGCCGCTTGCCCTGGTGCACCGCCCTGATGGCTTCGATCACTTCCTCCTGCGACGCGCTCTTCAGCAGGTAACCCAGAGCGCCTGCTTCAATGGCGTTGGAGATATCTTCATCCAGCTGATAATTTGTCAGCACCAGCACCCGGCTCTCGCGGTGAGCGGCCCGCAGTGCATGGATTACCTCCACGCCGCCCATGTCCGGCATGCGCAGGTCGAGCAGCACCACATCCGGATTCAGCTTCTCCGCAAGCTCCAGACCTTCCCGCCCGGAACTTGCCATTCCCACAACGCTGATTCCCGATTCACCGTCCAGCATGCTGTGCAGCCCGCGCCGCACAACCGGATGGTCGTCAACGACCAGCACCCGAATGCATTCTTTTCCCGTCACAGTCACCTTTTCCGGTCGTTTGCAAGCGCGCGACGCGGAGAAGTATAGCAGCAGCTTGCTGTGCGTTCCGGCCATGGTGCGAATGCACTACGCCGCGCCTGGTGCATCTGCATCATTGACCTCCATTTTCCTCCCCGCTTACAGTTTCAGCACGGTCTCCCGAGCTCTCCATGATGCCGCAAACTCGTCCAGGTCGAGACATCAGGCGCGGCCGCGCCCTCACAGCCCGTGCGCCAACTCTCTCCGGGATCGGTTTCTTCTGCGGCCTGTTCCTGTTGCTTGTTGCCGCCCCTGGCCTAGCCGCTCCCTCGTATGGCCAAACTCCAACACCTTCGCCCCAGGACATCCCTCGACTCGCTCAGCAGGCCGACGCTGATCTTCACAGCAATAAGCCCGCCGATGCCGCCGCGATTTACCGCGCCATCCTCGACGCCGTTCCTGACAACATCGCCGCCCGTTCCAACCTTGGCCTCGCCTACTATCTCCAGGGCCGTTATTCGCAGGCGTCCGATGAGTTTCATACCGTTCTTCAACACAGCCCGAATCTCTGGAACATTGTGGCTCTCTGCGGTCTGGCCGAAGCGCGCTCCGGCCAGGATGCGAACGCGATTCGGCACCTGACCGCGGCTTTCGATCAGGTGCACGACCCCTCCCTGCGCATGGCCGCGGGCACACAACTCTACAGCCTCCTGATGGGCACCGGCGATCTGGAGCGCGCCGCTCAGGTCGTCGCGAAACTTGAGCAGCTCGACCCCACAAATGTGGACGTGCTCTATGCCGCTCATCAGGTCTACTCGCTCCTCGCAGATCACGCGTTTCAATCCATGGCGCAGGTCGGCCCGGACTCGGCTCGCATGTACGAGTTGCAGGGAGACGAGCTCGCGCAGGTGGGCGACATCCACGGCGCCATCCTCGCCTATCGGCATGTGATCGTTCTCAGTCCTCACCTTTCCGGCGTTCATTTTGCGCTGGGCGAGGCGCTCAGCGCCTCCCGGTCTCCGGCCGATCAGGCGCAGGCCGAAGACGAATACCGCCTGGCTCTCGCCGACGACCCTCAGGACGAGCGCGCCGACTGCCGCCTGGGCATGATCGAAATGAAGCAGGCGCACATCCCCGTCGCTCTGGGCTATTTTCAAAGCGCCCTCCGCCTCCAGCCCGGCGATCCCGAAGCCAATAAGGACCTCGGCATCGCGCTCACCCTTTCCGGTTCGAACCAGGAAGCAGCCGTCTACCTCAACCGCGCTGTGCAGGCGGATCCCTCCGACGAATCCGCCTGGTATCACCTCAGTCTTGCCGAAAGGAGCATCGGCGATTTGCAGGCCGCGAAGCATGACATGGACGAATTCCTGCGCGTCAAGGCGAGAAAAGACGACCTCGCCCACAACTACCGGAACCTGATGAATGCTGCGGCGCCATCTGCCGGCAAAGACCGATCCGCTCCTCGCGCTGCTTCTTCCCCCGCTGCCCCCGGTGAGCCGTGACCATCGGCGCTGTAACCTGTGGATGGCGAGTCAAAATAAATTGCGAGGCGGCAGGATGAACAAAGCGATCCTGGCGGTGCTGGCATTCGCGTTGACGGCTGGCGCACAAACGAACTCCCAGCGTCTTTACTGGGCCGGAAGCTGGACCGCTTCCCCAATGCCTTCCACGGACTGGCAGCAGCAGTCTTATACAGAGTTTCGCGATGTGACTCTGCGGCAGATCGTTCATTTGTCGTCCGGGGGCAGCTACGTGCGAGTCCGATTCTCCAATGTTTTTGGCGACGGACCGCTGTGGATTACCTCAGCGCACATCGCCCGAGCTGTATCGGCACCAGCCTCCGCAATCGACGCGGCCACTGACACCGCCCTCGCTTTTGGCGGCCAGCCCGATGTGATGATTCCGCAGGGCGCGGCGTATCTCTCTGACCCGGTGAAATTCGAAGCTGCGGCAGACTCAGATCTTGCCGTCAGCTTTCACATCGATGCCCCCGCCTACCCCGGGACCTACCACGACGACGCAAACCAGACCATGTACGTTGCGCACGGAGATCAGGTGGCTGCGCCGCAACTCCATGACGCTGCGACCATGGATCACTGGTATTGGCTGACTGGAGTCGACGTCGGCACTCCCGCGCCTGACCGCTGCATCGTCGCCTTTGGAGATTCCATTACCGACGGCTGGCGCTCCGATATCAACGGCAATAACCGCTGGCCGGATGATCTTTCATCTCGCCTCCGGAGCAACGCAGCCACCAGGTCGGTCTGTGTCCTCAATGAAGGCATCAGCGGCAACCGCATCCTCATGAACGGCGGCGGCCCCAGTGCCCTTGCGCGCTTTGACCGCGATGTCCTCTCCCAGCCGGGAGTTCGTTACGTGATCATCCTCGAGGGCATCAACGATCTCGGAAACCTGGCCCAGCAGGGCAATGTCTCGGCGGCGGATCTTCACTTCCTGGTACAGCAGCTCATCAGCGCCGATCGACAGATGATCGCAGATGCCCGCGCCCTCGGAATCCAGGCAATCGGCGCTACCCTGACCCCCTTTGGAGGCAGCGATTATTACACCAGCCAGGGAACTGAATTCGATGCGGCACGACAGGAGCTCAACGACTGGATCCGCGCTCCCGGCCACTTCGATAAGGTCGTGGACTTTGACAAGGCCACGCGCGACCCCTCCGATCCAACCCGCTTCCTGCCAGCCTGCGACTCCGGCGATCATCTGCATCCCAATCCCGCCGGCTATCGGGCAATGGCAAATGCGATCCCGCTGGAGTGGTTCGCCTCAGAGTAAGCTTTCGCAGTTGTAACTCGCGCAGCGGAATCCCGTTACCAGGGTTGGCAACCATTCTTTGAAAAAGCCTGTCCTGTCGGCCATCGTCGTCCAGTAAGGTGAAACATCAAGCCGCAATGGCGAGATTGAAAGCGATGTTGCAGCCGAGGCCGCGGCTTCCGCCTGTAATGATGGCGATTTTGTCGATCATAATTCCAGCTCCTTTGCTGCGGTCCGTAGGATCACCTCGCGACGGCCTGCGAATAGTCCATGTTGGCGAGATCGGTGAGGAGCGAAGAACCAGTGGGGTTCCATCCGAGCTTGGTGCGGGTTTGCGCGCTGGACGTTTGAGCGTCTCTGCCCGCGAAGAACCCGAAAAAGCCGAAATGCCCCTGAGCCTGATCCCGCGAGATGGAAACGACGGGTACGTTCAACCCGCGGCCGATGGCAGTGGCAATATCTTTCAACGGCACGCCCTCTTCGGCGACGGCATGATACCTGGCTCCCGCCGTGTCTTTTTCCAGTGCGAGCCGGTAGAGCTGGGCGACATCCGTTATATGCGCGGCCGGCCAGCGGTTCAGACCCTCGCCAACATACGCTGAGACTCCTTTTTCGCGGGCCACAGCGATCAGGCGGGTCACCAGGCCTTGTTTCACCGTGTCGTGGACCTGCGGCAGGCCCATCACCGAGGCGCGCACCCCGCGCTCGATGAGCGCAACCGCGGTTGCCTCTGATGCGCGAGGAAGGGAGGGGGAAGCAGGAAATGGCGGATCGTCCTCGGTGGCGGCGCGCCCCTCAGCCACTCCGACTCCGGAGCTGACGATGAACGGCCGACTGGAACCCAGGAGCACCGCGCCAATCGCGTCAATCGCGCGCTTGTCCAGCTCACAGCTTTCCGCAAACCGCGACCAGTCGTGCTGAAACGCGGTGTGGATGACAGCATCGGACCAGGATGCTCCGCTGCGCAGACTTTCGAGATCCTCCAGATCGCCGCGCTGCACCGCTGCGCCGGCGGCGGTGAGGGCTTTGGCGCCCGCATCGCTGCGCGCGAGGCCGAGCACCTGATGGCCTCCGCCGATCAGCGCCAATACGACGCGCGAGCCGATGAATCCGGTCGCGCCGGTAACGAAAACACGCATGGGAAGACTCCTTTTCCTGCTATCCGAACCTTGATCGTTCCACGGCATGAATAAATCGGAGACGATCTCCGCATATCATAGATAATCGGAGATGGTCTCCGGATGCAGGAATTTTGGAGATGACAAAGAAACCTTTACATCAATCGCGTAGCCGCGCTCGATTCCCTTCGATCTCAGCCAGGACACGTGGCAGGCAACGTACGCTATTCTTCTGGAGACTCACTGATTCCGGGAGCGCACATGGGAGTTCTCAGCCGCATCGGCGTTGCCATTGATTCCGATCTTTTAAAACGCTTTGATCGTTCCATCCAGCGGAGTGGCTACACGAACCGCTCAGAGGCCTTCCGCGACATGATCCGCGATCGGCTGGTAGCGGAGCAGACGGCCTCGCCCGATGCCATTGTCGTCGGCACTGTCACGCTGATCTATGACCACCACGCTTATGGTGTAGGCGAAAAGCTCACGGATCTTCAGCACGCGCACCATCACCTGGTGGTCTCGACCAGTCATGCGCATTTGGATCACGACTCATGCCTTGAAGTGTTGATCGTTCACGGCAGGGCCTCCGATGTGGAGCAACTGGCCGACCGCTTGATTGGCCTGAAGGGCGTGCAGCACGGCCGTCTGGTAAAGACCGTCCCTGCACATGCTCTGGATACGAGGAATAAGGCGGGACATAAGCACACGCACAAGCCGGCGGGCCAAAGGGAAGTTCGCGCGGCTCGCCCCTGACAAGGCGCCACGGGAAGGTTGAGGCCTGCCTCAGGACCTATTTTCCCTTCCCCATACTGCTGCCGGCGACTTGGTGTCTTCAGCGGCCACCAAAACTGTAGCGCAAGGTGAATCGCGCCTGAATCGGTTCGACGGGGTGCATCACCCTTGTGAATGCCGCGTTTGCATTCACCACGCTCGCCACCTGCTCCTGCCCGGCCAACGTTGTTGGCGGCGCCGCCGGCAGGCCCAGCCCGGCTGCCGAAGTGATTTGCGACACATAGGCGTAGTCAACGTCGTGATCGCGGCGGTTGAACACATTCAACACCTCGCCTACGAGGCTCCAGTTGCTGTTGAATTGATACGTGGCACCCAGATTAACCAGAGCCGTTGAAGGCGAGGTATACAGGGCGTCGGAGGTCAACGGACGTGGCCCGAAGTAGCGCAGGCGCAAGCTCGCCGAAAAGCCTTTCACATCCTGCATGGTGGCGCCCGCGGCAACCACCCAGCGGACGGCTTCGGGCACCTCTTTGCCGTAGGGGTTTTGCAGGTAAGCGCCGCCTCCGCTGGGAATAACTCCAAAGCAGTTCGAGTTTTTGGCGCAAAGCTGCCGGGCGCCGGTTGAGGTTGTGGAATAAAACGTCGAATCGTATGGGTCGTCCTGGGCGAAAATGGCACGGGAATCCGCAAAGTCGCCATCGAACACCCAGTGCTCCGAAGGCGTGTAGTAGTTTCCAACTTCTATGCCATAGCGGTTGCTCGACTCAACGGAAGGTGTCGTTCCTCCGGTATCGCCATCCTGGAGCAGTTCGGAGTTACTGTGGAGATACCATATCTCGGCCGTGCTTTGCAGATGCGGAACGTTCGCCGTGCGCACGCCGACTTCTCCGCCTTTGGTCTGGACAAGGAAGGGGATCTTAATCGGGTTCGGCGTGTTGTAGTAGGGGTAATCCGGAGACACCGGTTCATACAGCTGCGTTGAGCCGCGCACATCATTAGTGTGGTAACTGAATCCGCCCTGCAGATAGAACTCCGTATTGGCCCACGGGCCAAATACCAGACTTGCTTTGGGGCTGGGCAGGAACTTACTGACCGATTGGTGAGTATTCGGATTGACGCTGGCAGGGTACGGATCGTATGGATAGTTAGGGTCGGTGGGGTTCGTAAAGCTGGTGATGATTCCTTTGCCGTAATCGCCGCGCAGGCCCAGGACGGAGCGGAATTTGCTCGCCCACTGGATCTTACTGGACACCCAGGGACTTCCTATCGTCTCCGTGAACTGATTCAGGTCCGTAGCCGCGGGCAACACTGCAACCTGATCGAGCGAAGAGGGTTCATCCAGGTAGTTGGCCGTATAGTACGTTTTGCTGGTGCGCACGCGATCTTCGGTCCGGAAAAGGCCGTTGTGGATCCAGTCGTTGCGGAGCTGGAGTCCGAACGTGGTTTCTACCCTGCGGCCGTACCACTCTCCTACGATCGTATGGCGTAAATCGAAGCCGGCCACCCAGCGCCTGTCCTGTTGTTCGAACTGGTCACCTTTGTATGGATCGACCAGGTAGTAGGTGAAGTCGGAGAACAGGTTGAGATCGTAATAGAACCCATAAGCCATGATCTTCGTCAGCGAGTTCTCGCCCTGGCGGTGCCATTCGCCCTGCAGGCTATAACGATGGCTGTGGCCGCCGTCTTCCGGATTCAGCGCACCAAAGAAACCGACGACCGGAATCGCGGTATAAGGAAGCTGATCGCTCGAGTTCCATCGGGTTCCGGCGTAACCGTGGGCCGTGATGCTGAAACCCCTGTCGTCTCCGCCCCGGCTGTAAGTCAGAATGCCGTTAAATTTGTAGTAATTGTCCGGATGAACCCAGGGGCCTCCATCGTGATACGCCTCTCCGCCGTACAGCAGATTGCCGTTGCCCAGCTTGCGCGAGACTCCGAAAACCAACCGCGCAAACTGGTACATGCCGCCGTCAACCTGCACGAAGCTCTCCGGCAACGTCTTGTAATACACCACCTGGGCGTTGCCCGCCGAGCCATAGTCGCCGACATCGGCATAATAGGGGCCCTTCGCGGCGTTGATCCGCTCCACAAACTCCGGAATGACGACGTTCATGTCCGAGTACCCCTCGCCGTGCGCGTGCGACGGCAGGTTCAGCGGCATGCCATCAAGGAAAATGGCGAAATCCGTGCCGTGGTCGAGGTTGAAGCCGCGCATGAAATACTGGTTGGCCTTGCCCCCTCCCGCGTGCTGCGTAATGATCAGGCCGGGAAGCGTCTCCAGAATCTCTCCCGAGCGAAGAATCGGGCGATTCTCGAGTTCCTTTGCGCCCACCGTCACCTGGCCGGCGGAAGAGGCGATTCCGATCAGGTCGTCCGCGCGGCCCTGCACGTTGACGGTCGTGCTGACCGAGCCCACAGCCAGAGAGATGCGCAGCGGAGCGGGTGCTCCGGTGGCGCCAATGGTGACGGGCGTTTCCCTGGTTTCGAAGTCAGCTTTGGAGATAACGAGCCGGTAATCGCCGGTCGGTAGCCGGGAAAGAATAAAGTAGCCATCCCTGTCCGACTCTGTCGTTCTCAGCACGTCGCCGCTCTCATTCCGCAGTTGCACGACCGCTCCGGCAATCACCGCGCCGGACGTGTCAACAACCGTGCCTGAAATCTGAGAGGACGCAGCCGCTTCACTCGCAGCGGCTGGGCGGTTCTGAGGATCGGGCCCAGGCCCACTCATGGCAGATTCCTGCGCAGGGAGAAGCGAACCTGCCGCGAACAGAGCACAGAATGCGAATCGGCAAAATTGCATTGGCGCCGTCTCTCATCGAGAGGAAATCATGGTTGTAATCGCGAACGGCTCGAACGCACGCCCGCCCCGTAACCCTGATGGCAAGGCCTGGCTGAGATATGTTTTACCTCAAACGTAGCACGATCCAGTGTGTCGTATGTCACATACGTTAGTACCAATCGCATGCACGTGCTGATGGAGGTTTGTGCCCACCGGGAAGTCTTCATGGCTGTATGCCCTGGCCGGCTGTGCCCTGCTTCGCGCCGCGGGAGTGGTGGCGCAGCAGCCGCGGCCTGTACCGCAGACGATTCCGCTGGCCTGTGGGGGCAGGTATTGTCCCCTGCTCACGGGCGGTCCCCAAACGGCGGGCATGCGCAGCGGATTCGTTCGTCTCGCGCCGGGTGAAACCGTAGGGCGGCACACGACAGGCGACCATGAAGGGACGCTCGTCATCCTCCGCGGCCGGGGCGTAGCCCTGCTGGATGGCGGAAGGAAACTCTCCTTTACCGCTCCCGCCGCGGTGTATATCCCGCCTTCCACTTTTCACAACGTGCTGAATGCCGGGAAGGGGCCACTCGAGTATGTCTACGTCGTTGCGCCGGCCGCGCAACGATAAGGATTTGCCGCGGGCGGCGCAATGCCAAAGAATCGATGCCGGATTTGAGAACGGATCGTCACCCCAGCTGCGGTGTCATGATCTCACGCCTTTCATTCACCCCTTCCACTCCCATCTCCCCAAGCACGCGCCGAATGGCCGCCAGCAATGCCTCGATCTCAACCGTCGTGATACGCCCGATCGACCCGATTCGGAAACACGACTCGTGCGACAATTTTCCGGGGTAGATCGCATATCCCAGCTGCCACAGGCGTTCATAGAGGCTGGCAAAGTGGAATGCCCGATGGGTGGAATACCGGAACGAGGTGATGATGAAGCTCTGGTCTTCCTCGGCCAGATAGATCTCAAATCCGAGCGCCTTCATGCCGCGGCACAGGGCCTCGTGATTCTTTCGGTAACGCTCCCCCCGGGCCCGAACCCCGCCTTCTTCGTCGAGTTCGTTGAGCGCCTGCTCAAACGCCAGGATCGTCTGAATCGGGGGCGTAAAGCGGAAATGGCCATCCGCCTCCATCCCCGCCCACTGGTCGTAAATGTCAAGGCTCAGCGTACGTGCATTGCCCCTGCAGGCCTGGAGCGCGCGCCGGCTGGCAAGGATGAACCCAAAACCCGGTACTCCCTCGATACACTTGTTCGCGGACGAGATGAGGAAATCGATATGAGCGCCAACCATGTCAATCGGCACCGCACCGAAACTGCTCATTGCATCCACGATGTACGACGCCCCGGTGCCATGGACGACATGCCCGATCTCCTCCACCTGGTTCAATATCCCGCTTGTGGTTTCGCAGTGCACCACGGCCACATGCGTATAACCGGAAACCGACGACAGATACTCAGCCGCAATCTTTGGCGTGAACCTTACGTTCTCGGCCACTTCCAGCACGTCGTGATCGATTCCGTGAACGCGCGCCATCTGCGCGATTCGCCGCCCGTACGCGCCATTCACCAGCACCAGCAGTTTGCCGTCGCGCGGAACTGCCGAGGAGATCACCGATTCCACCGTGTAAGTGCCACTGCCCTGCATCAGGACGCATTCGTACTCCTCGGGAGAGTACGGACCCAGTCCCAGCAGCCGCGTGCGAATGCTGCGCACGGTGGCCAGAAAGTCGCTGTCCAGCGAACCCAGATCCCGGAGCATGGCCTCCTTCACGGTGCCGCTCGTGGTCAGGGGACCGGGCGTAAACAGAAGCTTCGACTCGTTACCACGGGGCATGATTGTTCTCCTCTTCGTCGCCATCACCATAATCGCCGTCGCCATAGTTCAACGGCGGCTGCGGAACCATCGCGATCGCCTTCGGTGGCGCCGTGTAAACCCTGGTGCCGCCCATGTAGGTTGCCTCAACAACGATGTCCCTGATTGTATCGGGCGGGACTTTGCGAGGATCCTTCTGCAGCACCACAAAGTCCGCCAGCTTGCCCGGCGTAATCGAGCCCTTGATGTTCTCCTCAAAGGTGGCGTAGGCGCCATCCAGCGTCCAGACCCTGATCGCTTCATCCACGCTTACTCTTTGGTTCCCTCCGATCACCTCGCCCTGTTGGTCTTTCCGCGTCACCATGTCCTGGATGCGCAGCAGCGGATCGGCCGCCGAGATGGGCGAATCGGAGTGGCCGGCCACATGGATGCCCATGTCAATGGCCGTCCGGTAAGCATGCATCATCGCCAGGCGTGGGGGCCCGTACGACTTCAGAATGTTTCCGTATTCCCACATATAGGAGTGGAAGACCAGAATCACACCGTCCTTCTTCGCGCGATCCAGCAGCGACTGGTTCATCACACTGGCATGTTCGATCCGCCAGCGGGCATCAGGCCGCGGGTTCTGAGCCTCGGCGTTCTCAATGGCCGTCAGCACCATGGCGATCTCGCGGTCGCCATTGGAGTGCGTCGCCACCTGCCAGCCGCCGTTCCACCATTTCAGGAAGTCGGCGTTCAACTGCTCCTGGCTGCGCGCCGGAGGGATGCCGAAGTAGCCGGGCCGGTCAGAGTACGGTTCGCTCAGCCACGCCGTTCTTCCGCTCAGGGAGTTGCCCTGAAAGTTCTTGATCGCAGTGATGCGCAGGCGGTCGTCGCCGAATCCGCGCTCGATGCCCGCGGCCGCGATCTGATCGTAATACTGCGAGTAAATCATCAGGCCCACGCGCACCGGATTATCTTCGTCGCGCAGCTCCTGGTACAGCCGGAACGAGGCCGGGCTTCCGCCCGCCACACCGACACTGGTGATGCCTCGCGCCGAATACTGACGGAAGCAGTTCATGTAGCCTTTAAGCTCCACATCATGCGGCATCCGCTGCCGATCGCTCTCCGTGTCGCCGTGCTCGCGCCGTCCCCGCTCCAGCACTCCGCGCGCGGACTCGCGGAGCACACCGTTCGGTGTTCCGTCCGGATCGCGATCAAACGCGCCGCCGGGCGGGTCGGGCGTGCTCTTATCGATGCCCGCCTCGTTCAGAACGTAGCTGTTCACCACCGTGATGTGGCCCGAGCCGTGCGTGATGATCACGGGTTGTGTAGTCGAAACTTTGTCGAGGTCGTGGCGATTGGGATGCCTGCCGAGCGTGACGTCGTTATATCCGTAGCCGCTGATCAATCCGCCGGGCGGAGTAATGGCTGCTTTGCGCTTCAGCGCCGCCACGAGTTCGTCGATCGTCTTCACCCGGTCGGCGCCCAGCCAAACCCGGTAATAAGGCGAGGTTTCGTCGAAGATGGCCTGCGGATGCAGGTGCACATCGTTGAAGCCGGGCGTCACTGTCATGCCCTTCAGATCGATGACCTCCGACGCCGGCCCCCTGAGTTTCAGGATCTGTTTGTTCGTGCCCACCGCGATGAATCGCCCGTATTCATAGGCAAACGCCTGCGCCGCCGGATGAGCCGGATCGACCGTAATCACCCTGGCGTTGATGACGAGAGTGGGATCACCGTATGCACTCGGCACAACCAGGACAAGAAACAGGCACAGCTTTTTCATCATTCATTCCTCCGTCGGATTCACTCAGTCTCCCGCGGCAAATCGTGGAGCTGGGCTCGCGCACTAGAAGGTCAGCTTGACGCTGAGTTGTACGTTACGCGGGGTGTTGGTCTGGCTCAGCGTCGCTTCTTCTCCGAAGGTTGAAGACGTAAAGCTCGTGCTGGGTCCGCCGAAGGTCACGTTGTTGAGGCTGTTAAACGCCTCCGCCCGGAAATTAACCGCATAGCGCTCCGAGATCCTGGTGGTTTTTTCCACCATGGAGTCGAGCTCCCAGGCCGCCGGCAGGTTCACGTCCGGCAGGTAACGCGGCGCAGTACCGAAGGAGTAGGTTGACGTCGCCGCGAATGCGTCCTTATTGAAGTAAGTTCCCGTCCCGTCGAGCCGGATCTGCGGACCACCCGGCACCCTGTCCGAGGCGCCCGGAACAGAATTGGGACGCGAAAGTGTGCTGGAGCTGCCGAGATCAGAGACATTGGTGTAGCTCACCGCGATCGGACGCCCCGCGTCGTAGGAGTAGATCCCGCTCACCGCCCATCCGCCGACGATGTGCCTGATGAACCCCTGATTAAGAAGAGGCTTCCCGGCCCCGAAGGGAAGTTCATAGCGGGTGCTCCAGCGGATGACATTCGGCTCGTTCTGATCGGAGACCGAGCGATCGCACGGCAGGCAATAGGTATTGGTCACGGCGCCCATAGTGCCGGCGACACTGGTCATTTCGCCCACATTGTCGATGGCCTTGCTCCACGTGTAGGCAAAGATCTCCGCCAGCCCGAACTTGCTGCGGTGCTCTACCGTCAACTGCCCGGCGTGGTAGCTGGAATGCCCAACGCCGATGTTGTTTCCTTCCATGTTCTGGAACTGCGGATGCGGGCGCAGAAGCTGCGAGTACTTCACAGTGGGCGTGTCAATGCTTGAGGCCGGATCAATCAGGCCATAGAGAGGGTTGGAAACCAGGCTCAGCAGCCTGGAGCCAAGCGCCTCGTCCGCCGTGGGGAGTTGGTTAAGTTGTTCATTAACCATCAGGTGTACGCCCTCGTTGCCGGCATATGCGGCAGTCACCACGAAGTCGCCTGGCAGCGAACGCTGAATGTCCAGCGACCAGTTCTCCTGGTAGGCGATGTCCTGTCTGCGCAGCGGGCTCTCCAGCGAGTCGCCCAGATCGATGCTTAGTCCGGCGGCATTGCCCTGCGGCTCGGGTAGGCCGCTGGGGAAGGGATTCGACAGCTCGTAGCCCGCCAGCGGCGTCACGCCGTTAGCCTGGGCGTCCACCGACGTCGAAGTGCGAATGGCGCCGGCCGCGCTCGGATACTGCTGCCACGCCGCCGCAGGGTGATGGAAGATGCCGGCTCCGGCATGGAGGATGGTTTTCTCGTTGATCCTGAAGGCAAAGCCCACGCGCGGATCGAAATCGAGCTTGCGCGGATTCTGCAACTGACGGCTTGTACCTCCCAGGCCCGGGATCCCCACGCCGCCGGTGAGCGTGAGGGACCGAACCTGTGACTGCAGCGGCGAAACCGCGGTCAGATTCGTGTAGTTCAGCAGGTTGTTCTTCTCGATATCCCCGGTTTCGTAGTTGTAGCGGAGTCCGTAGGTCACCTCCAGGCGCGGAGTAATGCGGAACTCATCCTGCGCGAACACGCCGGCGTAATCATGCACCGACTGCGTCTCCGGCTCGTAGCCCGAACTGACCGTGGCCAGGCCGAGCAGCAGGTCCGCAACACCGTCACCGGAGTCGTTGCTGACCGTGGTCCCCTTGCTGAATCCGTCCGTGAAATTCGATCCGATGCTCGATCCGCCGCTGGCGATCGACATCTGCTCGGGATCCCAGAGCTGAGTCGGATAGGCCCTCAGGTCGACGCCATATTTGATGGTGTGCCGCCCCTTCACCCACATCATTGCAGCCGCATACTGATAGACCGTGGAATAATTCCGCTCGAACGGGTAGTAATTCCCCAGCGTGGTGTAGCTTCCCACCGCGGGCGGACCGTAGAGCGTGAGCTGCGGCGTCTGGCTCGCTGTGATTCCCGGCGCGACACTGCTGTTGAATCCAAGCGACCCCGGGCTCTTCAGCACCGCCTCGTTCCGGTTCGATTCGCTGTGCGCCCAGGAGAAGTGGTGCTGGAAAATCATGTTGGGCCGGATGACCCAGGTGTGCCCGATCATCATGTTCTTGCCGGGAATGCGGTCGTTTGCGTCTTCGGGCGAAAGCCCGTTGCCGAAATAGTCGCTGTAGTTGATGTGGTTCGTGAAGTCGGTGATGTGCCCGAAGATGCTGTGGCGATCGTTGAACTGATGATCGATTCGCACATCCAGGCTGTTGTTATCGTCCGTGTTCGGAGCGTTGGAGAAGTAGTTATCGAGATCGCTGCCCCCGATGCCGGTCTGGTTCGGCAGCGGATACAGATCTACGAGTGCGGTACCGATCGGGTTCAGGGCGGGAACAATGTTGTTGATGTTATTGCCGGGAACGGGAGTGCGGCTGTAATTTGTGCCCGTGGTCGTCGTCCAGGGGTTGTAGATGACGATCAGGTTGCCCTTGGCGTCGGTGGTGTGGGAGAAATCGCCGCTTCTCTCCAGAGACGTTGGCACCGTGCCCAGGAAGGACCCTGCGCTCGTGTCGCGCAGCCCTTCGTACGAAACAAAAAAGAACGTCTTGTTCTTGCGCCCGTTGTACAGTCTCGGCAGGATCACCGGCCCGCCGAACGTAGCCCCGTACTGATCCCGGCTGAAATGGCCCTTCGCTGTAATGGGCGTCGTATGGTTCGCATTGAAGCCGTTCGCATCCATATCCTCGTTGCGGTAAAACTCGAATGCTTCCCCGTGGAAGGCGCTGGTCCCGGTGTGCAGCGCGTAGGTCACCATTCCACCGCTGGTCCGGCCGAACTCCGGTGGATACGCATCCGTGTACACGCGAAACTCCTGCACTGACTCCACGCCCGGAATGCCGGCATCCTGGTTGTAGTAAGCCGTCGTATTGGCCGCCCCGTCGATGGTCACATCCGTCGTCGCGCCCTTGGCTCCGTTAATACGAAAGGTGTTTGTGCGGCTCTCGCTGGTGGCGTCCTGGCCGGAGAGGCCGTCGTCGCCTTTGGTTACGCCCGCCGCGAAGTTGATCATCTGCAGCGGATTGCGAATGTTGAGCGGGATGCTCTCCACAAACGCGGGTTCAATCGTCAGGCCGCGCTCAGCCCCCACCTCATTCATCTCCGGTGGTGTCGCAGTTACACGCACGGACTGCTGTACGCTGCCGATCCGCAGTTTCAGCGTCACTACTTTCGACTCGCCCACCTCCAGCGTGACTCCCGTCAGCAGAGTCGGCGCGAATCCCTTCGCCTCGGCCGTAATGACGTATACACCCGGCACCACGGGAGGCAGGATGAAGTCGCCCTTCGCATCCGTCGCGGCTTCCACCTTCACTTCCGTGCTCGTTCTTGTCAGCGTCACTGTCGCGCCGCTCACGCCCGCCTGTCCGGGATCGGTGACCTGCCCGCTGACGCTCGCGTTTTGGGCGTAGAGAGAAACCTTCAGACCGAGGAGTGCGACGAAGGCAAGAACGAGAAATCGTGCCGACAATCTCATTGGCTGCTCCATTGGAAACTTTCCTGAAGAATGGCGATGACAGGCCGAACTCTGATCTTCGGTTCAGGTGCGCCCTTTTTGCGTCATCACGTGACGCGATAGTAGCCAGCACGCGTCGGCGGCTGATTAAGAAGCAATGAATGCAGGCCCGCTTAACGGTAATGAACGGACGTTTATCCCGGGCGGCTGATCGCGCCCCCTCGCTCCTCATGAATGCGTGCCACGCAGGGCACATCAGAGCATCAACATCGAGTCCATTGCGAAATGCCATCAATAAGAGAACGCGCTGTCTTGCAAGGGGACCTGAGCTGCGATACGCACCGGCGAGCGCGACGCGCGTGCGAAGCCTCGAATCTTCGCAGCTTTACTCCGAAGTTGCGTATGCCGCGGGCTGCATTCCGCCAGGGTCCGCGCCCCGGCTCAGCACCGGCCTCAGGTTCCAGATGGGCATCAGCGCCGCCGCGGCCAGAAAGGCTGCACCGGCAAGCGCGAAGAAAAGTTGGTCCCATCCATAACGCTGACTGACGAAGACCACCACATACGGCGAAAAGATCGCTCCCAGATGCCCGATGCCGTCCACCAGTCCCGACGCCGTCGCCGCGGCCCTGGCCTCGCCGATGTCCTGCGCGCCTGCGCCCGAAAGCAGCGTGTCCGGACCGAAGGAGAATACGCCCGCCAGCGAGATCGCCACCGCGGAGCCCACGAGCCCAAACCGCGTTAGTGTTGGCTCCAGCATCAGCACGATCGCGAATCCGCAGAGCATGATTGCGGATACCGGCGCACGACGCGACTGGCTGAATCGATCCGAGGCATACCCGGCCAGCACCGCTCCGGCAATCCCGATCAGCTCATAGAGCGAGGAGAGATAGCCTGACGCCTGCACACTGTATCTGAGGCGGTTCACCATGTAGAGCGGCAGCCAGAACATCAGTGCGTACCGGCACATTTCCAGAAAAAAATAGGAAATGCTGACCATCCACAATGCCGGATTGCGAAGCAGGCCGGCCAGCGCGGTCCAGTTCGATCGCACCGACTCGAAGCGCACTGGCCGGCCTTCCCGATCCGGGGCGCCACGGTCCGGCGCCTCCCTGGCTGTGCTCAGAAACAGCAGTGCAATGCCCAGCAGCAGAAACGCCGGAAACAGGAATGCCCTTCGCCATCCCAGCTCCGGCAACAGCCACGTCTGCACCACCGCCCAGGTGGCGAACGTGGTGGCCAGAAACCCGCCGAGAACATAGTTCGTGCTCCACCAACCCATCACGATGCCGCGATTGTCGCCGGTAAACCACACCGCCATGGTCTTCACCAGACCCGACCAGCCGGTCGACTGCGCCGCTCCGTTCAGGCATGCGAATGTCAGCAGCCAGATCAGTGACGCATGCACGCCCATCAGCAGATTGCTGGCCGCCGCCACCAGCAGTCCGGCGCCTACCACCCGTTTCGCTCCAATTCGGTCAGAGAGGGGCCCGCATGCAAACTGGCCGACCGCATACAGCAGGCTGTAGCCGAACACGATGTTTGCCAGCTGGATACTGCTCAGTCTCGATCCGTGATTCAAAAGCGGAAGCACCACGCTCAGGTTCTTCCGGCACAGGTAGAAGCCGGCGTAGGCAATCCAGGTGATCCAGAAAATCCGGCGCTGACCGGCGCTCAGGCTCATCGGCTCTCCGGTGACTTCGCGCCACATTCCGCGAGTCGCCGGCCAGCGAATCCAGCCGGCGTAAGAGTCCCATCGATTCTCCCTCGCCCTGCCGGCGTACCTCGGCCGGACGCCGAGCAAGAGCCGAGTTCCGCATCCCCGCTGATCGGCATCTTCTTACGATCCCAGTAACGGTCGGTCGCGTAAACGTTCAGAGGGTTAAGTGCCCTCAGCTTATCCGTTCAATGAACGGTTTAGCCGCACCGGTTCTTTCGGTAACCGATCTTTAACAGAATTTGCTCTAGACTGAGCATTCCGGATCAAGGCTTCTTTGATGGACAGGGAAGAAATCCAGCCGGTTGAATTCCTCCGGTATGCGCCGCAGTTGGAGGCAGCGCTTGAGGCTGTGTGCCGCAGTCAGTCCTTCCGCACCAGCGTGAAGAGCTGCCAGTTTCTGCGCCACATCGTTCGCCAGACGCTCCACGGCAATGTTGATGAGCTGAAAGAGCGGCTTATCGGCATGGCGCTCCTCGGCCGCGACGCATCCTACGACACCGGCTCCGATGCCGGCGTGCGCGTGCGTGCCAACGATGTGCGCAAACGTCTCGCTGCATATTATGCCGCCGGCTGCCCCGACGACGAGTTCACCTTTGACCTTCCCGCCGGCTCTTATGTCCCCCGCTTTCACCAGCCGCGTATCTTTTCCGCCGCGGAGAGCGTGCCTGCCTCCCCGAACTCTGCCGCTCCTGTGACGGCTCCACTTTCCATGCCCGCGCTAGTCGTCGACTCGCCGCCCGCAATGCTCGGGGCTCAACCGGCGGAGCAGCTCAGCCTGCTCCTGCTCGCGCTGCCCACCGTGGCTGCCCTCTTTTTCTGCCTTGTTTCCGTTCGCTGGCAGATCACCCGGGAACATCCCTTCGTCTCATTCTGGAATACCGTTTTCCAGGAACATCACGCGCTCCTCTACGTCCCCGCTGCCCGGGCGGATGGACAGCAGGAAGTCATTCCCGCCGATCAGCTCGAGGATGCCGCTCCACTGTTCAATCTCGCTGGCCGCTTCCACGCCCGCATCACGCTCACCCACTCCCTCGACGCTGACGGCGGACCCAACGACATCCTTATCCTGATCGGCCATCCCTCGATCCCGGCCGCCGCTGATGACGACCGGCTCGCTGTCGAAGCTTCGCCCTCAGGCCGGCGCATCCTCGATCGCGCGGCGTCTGTCCCCGGCGCTGGGTCTTATGGTGAAGCTGCACTGCTTACCATTTCCAACGGCCCCCAGCGCTCGATCCATATAGACGGCACCGACGAGGCCGCCACTGCCTCGCTCATCCGCGATCTTTCCGATTCCAGCGTCTTCCCCGATGGCCTCGCCGACAGCTTCCGGGATGGGACGGTCACTCAGGTGGTCTTTCCGATCAACCCAGGCGCACACGCGGTGGTTTTCCATGAGCCGCTGCCCAATACCCGTGCGGCGATGAGCGGACCGCAGTGAAGTCGGCAGGCAGATCGGTTCAGGCTGCGCGCAGTCGGCTCTTCCTCTCGGCCTGGGTCCTTTACGCCGGTTACTACATTTGCCGCAAAGACATGAACCCCGCCGCAGGTCCGGGCATCTCGAGCCTTGCCTTCTCGCTCATCGCCTTCGGCGCGGCCTATACCCTCAGCCAGTTTGCCGGCGGCATCCTCGCCGATCGCTTCAGCGCGCGACGCACAGCCCTCGCCGGCGCCGGGATCTCCATCCTTTGCACCAGCCTCCTCGCCTTCCATCCCCGCCACGCGATCCAGCTGTTGGTGCTGCTCGGCAACGGTCTCGGGCAGGGCTTTGGCTGGCCCGCTCTTCTGCGCCTCATCGGCGAATGGTTCGGCCGCGGCGAACGCGACCGCGTCCTTGCCTGGTGGAGCACCAGCTACATACTCGGCGGCGTGCTTGCCACCTCTTTCACCGCATGGCTTGTCTTCCACACCCGGAGCATCTCCGCCGCCACCGGCTTCCAGCCCGCCTATTTGGTTTCGTCCGCGGTGTTGTTCATCGCCGCTCTGTTCTTCTATCTTGAGACTGCGTACCTCACCCATCCGCCTGCCGCCACCGCCATCGCTCCTCCGCTCCCGCGAAGCCAGGCCGCCGCGTGGCACGAAATTCTCTCCAGCCGCAGCGTTCAGGTCATTTCCGCCGCCTATTTTTTCCTTAAGATGACCCGCTATACCCTGCTCTTCTGGCTTCCTCTTTATCTCGTCTCCAGCCTCGGCTATGCACAGCTGTCGGCCGAACACTTCGCCTCCTACTTTGAACTGCTCGGTTTTCTCGGCCCACTTCTCGCCGCCTGGGCGCTGCAGCACTGGTTCGGTGAGCGTCGCCTCGTCCTTGCCGCTGGGATGCTGTTCGCCCTGGCGTTTGTCTGCCTTCTCCATCCAGTCCTCGCTGGCGGCGGCGAACTGGGCACCGTTCTCTCCATTGCGCTCATGGGCACGCTCATTTATGGCGCAGATGTTCTCCTCTCAGCCATGGCCGTACTCGACTGTATGCCGGTTAGCCTCCACGGGCGCGCCGCCGGCTTCGTCAACGGCATTGGCTCCATCGGCCAAACCCTCTCCCCTTTCCTGGTCACCATCTTTGTGGTGCGCTGGGGGTGGACGAGCCTCTTCAATCTTTTTGTCTTCTTTGCCCTCGTCGCGGGTGGCATCTGCGCCTTCGGCGCTCATTTCCAAACCGATCAGACCCGCGCGCTTAACCGTTCAGTCGACGAGTCTGGTCATTTTCCCGCGTAAACTGCCTGCATGATTTTCCGCCACGGCAACCGCGCGCCTCAGCTCGCAGCGACAACAACTCCGCAGTCAGACACCGCCACTCGGGTTCAGCAATGACAGCGCCTGTTCGCATTCGCGCCATCATGCTCGACTGGGCAGGCACTACGGTCGATCACGGTTCGGTTGCGCCTGTCATCGCGCTCCAGACCCTCTTTGCGCAGTACGGCATTGCGTTGTCCGGCGAAGAAGCCCGCAGCGGCATGGGACTGCTCAAGCGGGATCACATTCGCGCCACTCTCGCAGTGCCCCGCGTACGCGCTCAGTGGACCGCCAATACGGGACGCGAACCCGGAGAAACCGAAGTTCAGTCGCTCTTCGCTGAATTCGGCCCCGTGCAGATGAAAATCGTCGCCCAGCACTCTCACCTGATTCCCGGCGTCGCCGCCATCGTCCAGGAATGGCAGAGCCGCGGCATCCGCATCGGCAGCAGCACCGGATACACGCGCCAGATGCTTGAGCCCGTGCTGGAGCAAGCTGCGCGGGAGGGGTACGCCCCGGACGCCTCCGTATGCCCTGACGAAGTGTCCGCGGGACGCCCCGCCCCGTGGATGATGATGAAAAATGCGGAGATTCTGGGCGTGTACCCGCCGCGTGCGTGTGTCAAGATCGGTGATACGGTCGTCGACATCGAAGAGGGCAGGAATGCCGGAATGTGGACCATCGGCCTGACCAGAACCGGCAACCTGATCGGTTTGGAGCAGAGCGAGTGGGAACAGCTGCCGGACTCGGAGAAGCAATCTCGTCTGAACGGCGCAACGACTGCCTTGCGCAACGCTGGCGCCGACTTCGTGGTCGAGGACCTTGCCTCCTGCGGGGAAGCACTCGCTGCCATTGAAGACCGCCTTCACAGAACACCGGTCTGATCCGCCGGATTCCACCCGCTGGTCCGGCCAGCGAATACCATGCACTCTCTGTCTGGAGTCGGGCTCTGACCGCCCTGGATTGCGTCCTTGCTCTGCATTTCCCTGGAAATCCCACACCATCGATGACAGTGGGTACACACTCGAACGGTCGGGCTCGCTCCCGCCCCCGGACTGCGTGATTACTATGGATGCCAGCCTCACAACCCGAAGTCCTATGCGAATCGTTCATGCCGCCGTCTGCATCGCCGCTCTCTCATGCGCTCTCGCCCAGGCTCAAAGCGCTTATCGACCCTCTGCGCAGGAAATCGCCCGCTGGCACCGCTGCGCCGCCGCCGTCACCATCGTCCGCGACAACTGGGGAATTGCGCACGTCCACGGCCACACCGATGCCGACGCCGTTTTTGGCATGGAGTACGCGCAGGCCGAGGACGACTTCAACCGCGTCGAGACCAACTATCTCAACGCGCTCGGGTGGCTCTCGCAGGCTGAGGGCGAGAAGAGCATCTACGTCGACCTTCGCCGGCAGCTCTTTATGGATCCCGTCGACCTGAAGCAGAAATATGCTCAGAGCCCCGAATGGCTGAAATCGCTGATGAACGCTTTTGCCGACGGCCTCAACTTCTACCTCTATGGACACCCCGATGTACATCCCCGAGTGATTACACACTTCGAGCCATGGATGGTGCTCTCATTCACGGAGGGCTCGATCGGCGGCGACATCGAGCGCAGCATCCGTCCGGAAGAGCTGGCGGCCTTTTACGGCGGAGCGGCGTCGGCTTCGCTTGCCGGCGCGGATGGCCCGCACCTTGCGCAGAACGTCGACGATGCTGCCACTTTTGCCGAGCCCATGGGTTCGAATGGCATCGCGATTGCGCCCTCGAATACGGTAGACCATCACGCATTGCTGCTCATCAATCCGCACACCTCGTTTTTCTTCCGCTCTGAGCTGCAAATGAGTTCCGACGAGGGCCTCGACGCCTACGGAGCCGTCACCTGGGGCCAGTTCTTCGTCTACCAGGGGTTCAACAGCCACATCGGCTGGATGCACACCTCCTCAGGCGTTGACGCCATCGACGAATACCTGGAAACCGTCTCCAGAGAAAACGATCGATGGTTCTACAAATTCGGCAACGAGGAGCGGCCCGTCCGATCCCGGGTCATCACCATCCTCTGCAAGACGCCGTCGGGTATGGAGCGGAAAAGTTTCACGGCGTATTACACGCAGCATGGGCCGATCATCCGCACCCAGGTGGTGAACGGGCAGACCCGTTGGGTTGCCATCCGGCTGATGCAGCGGCCGATCCGGGCGCTCGAACAGTCGTATCTGCGCACCAGGGCCCACGACTACAAGTCGTACTACCAAACCATGCTGTTCTACGCCAACTCGT
>Ga0335072_10002808_pt1 | contig 26735 bp, 24 predicted proteins | sample Lox_Sample_21_FD_206725 | JGI IMG/M metagenome (GOLD analysis project Ga0335072, IMG submission 206725) | Soil microbial communities from Loxahatchee National Wildlife Refuge, Florida, United States - Lox_Sample_2.1 | ecosystem: Environmental > Terrestrial > Soil > Wetlands | place: USA...
AAGCGCCCTTATGGAACGGCTGGAGCTGGTGAGGGATGCGGGGCATGAGGCACGTGCTCAAGTGAATGCGTTGCGCATTATAATTCGAACTTTTGAATCACGCTTCAATCCTGACGTTACAAACTATCTTTAGCTGAATTTGTGGAATTGATCGTGTTCTCCACCACTGGAGTTCGCATTCAATATGATATAGTTGGCAAGTTGGATGTTGTGGAGCGGGATGAATTCGACTTGCTGGTAAGCTGGGTATAACTTGAGAATGGTACGGTTTAAGAGAAATGGGATTGAATTGGAGGATGGATTGCTTTTTCTCTTCAGAGTTGCTCTTCTATATATTGCTCATGTAGTTGTACGCCCGAATAGCGGAAGTCCATGTCTCAGCAGATGTAAAGCCCCGATTGCATGGATTGGTGCTTTCATGGATCTTCTACTGCATTATCTTCGTCGTCCTCTGCTTCTTCTTCATCCTCTCCTTCCCCATCGCTGCCATCGTCACCACCTTCATCTTCCTCGTCAGTATCACTCCCCTCCCCTTCGCTCTCTCCTTCACTTCCAGGATCGTAGTCCTCCTCTTCCTCTTCCTCGTCCTCTTCATCTTGCAGTTCCGCCTCTGCCTTTTCCAACTCCCCCGCATCTCCTAGATCAACTTTCTGTCCATCCTCCCCCTTCACCATATTAATTCCCAATCTCTTCGCCCGCCTCTGCTCGGCCATGCTTGCGTCTTGTAGTCCGTGCCGTTTCACATATGTGTCGATGCCTGCAAAATCCTCCTGGTCCAGCATAGCAAATTCGAATTCCTCTTTCTCCTCTTCCGCATCTCCGCTCTTGAGATCTCCGCCACCGGTATAAACTTCAACGTTCAGGTTAAACGTCCGCTGTAACACGCTTGTATAGCTTACAGCTGCAATCCGCTCTTTAGGAAGAAAGAGCAGCGGTTTCTTGAAACCCCATAGTATTCCAGTGGTCAGGAAGAAGAGATATCCGTCTTTGCTCCCGCGAAAGCCTTTCACAAACACCGCTTTCTCATTCGGACGATGCGCCTCCTTCATAACACTGGCAAAATGTTTCTCGTCTGCTTCAATAATCTTAATATTGTTGCCAGCTTCTGCAAAGCTGCGGTAGAGCGCCCAATCAAAAAGAGACTTGTAATCATCTGAAACAGCGGATGCGGCGGTGGCATTATTACCAGATATGGTTCCAAGTTTCGGTGCCGTGGCAGATATGGTAAAGACAAGAGGCTCGGCAGGGGGGCTCCCTTGGGAGGCAGGAAGGTGGGTCAGTTTCGGAAACAGAACATAGTTATGCTGTTTCTGCGCTTTCTCGGGGACTGGGAGACAGAATGCGTAAGCTGTAGACAGAACTGTCAGCTAGCATTACGAATCATGGGGAGTGAGGCAGGACTGACTTATGTCTTTCCACGCATAACTTATTCCGGGGATAGCTTCATTAGTATCAGGATGTCGTGCATTGATATGAGAGGCTGTAAACTCTAAAGTGTACTTCTTCCGCTGGGGAATAACTAATGAGATGTCTTTAACTCGGAGTAGTACAGGTCCATTGTTACCAATAGCAGAAACAGTAGCCCCATTGCGACTCGTACCAACTGTGCCATTAGAGACCGTGTTGATAGGAAGACCGGCTTCCTCTATCTTGCGTTTCTTGGAGGCTGGCTCTGTGGGATTGGAACCTCGGACTTCGGAGACATAAAGGGTTATTTCGTTAAACAATTCAATCCAATTCGGAGCAGCTGCGCATGAGGAGTTAGTTCAAGTGATTAAGACAAGAAATGACTGGGTCCTTTTTGCTATTAGACGGGACAAATTGTATTCCCAGACTGAGTTTGCGATACGTTAGTGACTAAGAGATAATCATACTTGCTGCATGTTGTATTGCACCTATAAGATCTGGGCGACCTTGAAAGGCATGCTCCAGTCTCTGCCGATCGAGCTGCTTGCTCATGTCGTTGAGGTCGCGGAAGTGTAGATGCTCCGATGCAATGCGGTATGAAGCGCAGCGAGTTGAGAGCGATCGCGATTATAGTGCAATAACCCAAAATCACAACCGCGGCCAGAACTTTTGCGTTTGGTATAACACTTTTGAAACTAGTGTTATTTTTAGATGGGTGGAAATTCAGAATTGGTGATTCGATAAGAAGGTTACAAAATGGCAAAGGCGTTGCATTCTTTTCCATTACAGTTACGGTCTATTTTACCGGATGGGAACCACAATCTACCACTTTTAGAGATCACTTGTATATAGCCCGCGGAAACTTCAGTAGTCGTTATGAGCTTGCCTTGATTAACGACATCTGATTCGAGGGAAATATCTGCTTGTGACTTCACTTGAACTAGATGTAAGATAGTCAACGGTATCACAATCCTGCTGTTTAGTTCCAGAGCCAGGACACTTTTCAAAAGAGCCACCCAGCATTTATACAAGATATTTTGTACTATCTAATAGTACATAAGATATATGCAAGACTGCGCTTTCCCGCATCTGACCCTTATCTCATAAGGCCGGAAGGGTAATAGCCGCCATTCCCATTCATTCCGTTCCCGCCGTCTAGAAACTCTTCCTATAACACATTGTCCTTCTTCTGAACATCTCAGTTGACAAAAGAAACCATGAGACCATGAATAGGTCCAGTTTGACATATCTAAGGAGCCATCCTTTGATATGAGCCCACCTTGTCTAATTTTTCGTCCCCTTCCTTTTTCCCGTCATTGCCCATTTTCCGTCCGCCGAGATTCCAGGAAACGCAATGTATAAATTAAACAATTAGGAGATGCTTGCAATTGAAGGAGTGTAGCTTGCTAAGGATCGTGGGTATCTGATTAAACTGAAAATATCGTAAAGTCGTGGCGTTGTACAAACAAATTAGGCGCTATCTTAAATGGAATTGAGGCCAGTTCCGTTTATGACCTTCGGTATTAGGACAACGCGCGTCCAAGTCCGGTTGGGAACTTCTCGACAAAGAATTTTATTAATTTTGTTTTCTTGCTGGGGCTCCGTTGGAGCTGGGCGGTGGCTTGCACCATAGGGCCGACAATATCTTCGTCGCCGAGTTGGGGGAACTTGCCCCCGCTAGTAGGGTCATTTAATGATGGAATTTTAGTCATAATGATGGACGAGCTGGGTTCTCCGAAAGGGTTGTGCTTCAGTCTTGAGAAAGCATCTCCGTCGTTTTCGACTGTGTTCTGAATAGTGAGATCATTATTCTTTTTCCAGATAGCATCAATCTGCGACCATTTCTCTTCCGTCATCTTGTACGTCTTCGATGTGACACCATAATGCTCCCCGGTGCGGACAAGATGCTTAGTATAATTACATCTTGCAAGGTCCCAGTTAGCCCGCATTTGGCGACATGCCTCGATGTCGAATACATCAGGTGAGTAAGGCTCTGGGTGAATCGTGAAATTGGCATGGCCTAATTTATATGACCACTCATCATCGGCATCAGCAATGACAATTGGAGGAATCTCAGACGACGGCACAAGATGTCCAGGTCGGTTCAACTGGGCCCGATGAAAGGAAGAGATCGATGGTCTAGTACTCAATGGTGGAGATGGCATGCCTAGTATTTGAGGTGTAGCGGTCATATCAATTGGCGAGTTGACAATAGAATGCTCAGCAGACTCAGCAACAGACGGTGACTGTAGAGGCGACTGTAGAGAGACATGCTTGGTGTTGGCTGATGCCTCAACCATGAGCGGGGGAAGCAGGGGGGTGGTTGCAAATCCCTCTTCACGCTCTCCACTATTACGGTTGGCCCTTTCGACGTCAATGAAATCTAGGGAAGCAATCTCCTCGTCCTCATCGAAGATGCTTTTCGCCGGAGTCAGCGGTAACTGTGGCTCATATGATTTCTCAAAACCTTGTCGGATAGAATTGGTCAATGACGAAGATCGACTGGAAGCAGCACGTGATTTTGTGCGTTCCCGTTGGCTGTCGAATTCGATTGTCGCGTTGCCTGTTCCTCTTCGGACGCGCCATTTTCGCGAAAATGAGGGGAACCTCGTCCCGATCCGACTTGCGAGCGTGGTAAATGACTCCGCAGCACGACGTTTCTTGGAACGCGGGCTTAAGCCTACTTCACCATCACTGAAGAATCCATCTGCAAGATCGTACTCAAAATCTGGCTTTGATGATAGCTGTACTGTGGATTGAATCATGGACAGATCCCTGTGGGTACATCGATGATCATCGCCTAATTGACCAAGGGTTAGAATCCACGTAAACATATCCAGGCGCATGTTATCCCACGACTTACAGAAGCAGTCGTACAGCTCAGGAGCTTCATTAAACATATCAAAATCCTCATCTCTTTCCTGCGGCTCTTCTTGCACATCTGGGAGAGGCCGCTTCGCAGACTTCAGACCAATGAATGTAGGCGAGGAGGGACTGTCGGTCGATGGTGTATTCAAAGAAACATCCATGGATGAGGTCGAGCTTGAATATCTAAGCTGGCCCCGTGTAGAGAAGGTTGGCGTTACTGGTGATGGTATATCTGATGCCGACGAGTTGTGCGTATAGTATATTGGTGATAATTCCATTTCCCCTTCTGCCATGCTCTCTCTTTGCCTACGCTCTTCTACCAACTGCGGTAGAAGCAGAGGCTTTAACATCTTCGACATTGCTCTGGTGGGGTTTGAGGCTGGACTTGGTCGATTCAAAAGTTGTGTGCGAAATGTTATCGCAAGGCTATGGCGCGGTTACAATATACATACTTATCGGCCTTGATGGTGTCGGGACGTGCCAATATGAGGATGCGCAAATGGTGATTCGATGAAACGTGGTCCAACAACGCTTATGGGGAAGTCTTCAGTGTCGGAGTCGTCCACGTATGTTGCACGCTGAATGGACTAGAGAAAGCAGTGATGTGGAATACAGTTTGCGTTATATTTGGTAGAATAAGACCTAACAAATCAGACGTTAAGAGCTTTCTTCTCGCGTAGAACGCCCGCAGCCACTCACTTTCGAAGTTTCCTTGATATTGGTCGGTGTAGGAGACGTGTTGTCTATCTGGACTAAATGAGTGAAAGAGTGAAAGGTGTGCATGCGAGTGGTGGAGGGTGGAGGTTGAGGAAAAGGCCGCGACAATTGGCGTTCGTGAGTGTGGGAGGGCACGGGATTTTGTGTTGCGCGCCTCGCCAAAGATTGAGACCGTTAACACAACGGGTGGGAGCGTCAATATGGCAAGGTACTACGGAATAACTAGCTGTTTGCTTTGGGCAAGACAGCAGCCGCTGCAGCCAAAGAGAGTGAGGACCAGGGCTGTGGGATTCGTCCCACGGGTAGCTTTGCGCGGGCCGTCGTGCCCCTGGCAGAGAAGTGTTTTTCCTTGCCTGCCACTTTTCCCTTTACTTCCACCTTAGTACGCCCAGGTGGACCCGGTTGAAGGATCCAAGTCTCCGGTTAGCAGGGTACGGAAGAAAGGAATAACGCCAGCTGCGGCGCCGGAAGGCGCTATCGGTCGGTGTCCGAGTACTAAGGCATGGAAGTTTTCGCTCTAGAGTTCACATGCTGTCTAAAACTATTGCCTCACTGATTATTGATAGATTGTAACTGTTTGAATCTTCGGGCCTGAATGATTTTGCAATGCGGATTGCCCAACACTAGGGTGTATGGAAGGGACTTGCAGAGGGCATGTGGGTGGTGCCACGGGGTAGTCCTAAGGCAATGGTAGGTCACGGTCAAGTGATCGCGACTGGATGGCCAAATATATCTTAGTAAAGTAGAGTAGGAGTATATTCGATACCACCTATGCCCGCATATAGGACTTTCCACGTGGCAGCAAACAAAAGCACTCACTTCGTGCCTTCACGCATGTCGCAGTGCATTCAAATTTATCGACGTTTTGTGGAACGGCATCCTAGTCAAGATGTCACGTACGTACCCTGTCGTGAGTACGCTATTCTCCTCTCCAAACCACAAGTTGATGTCGTTAATTTCTCGCTCTTGGCCATGCGACGCCCACCAATCCATCCCGCGGTCGCATTAGATCTCAACGCTCTCTCAGAGATGAGAAGAAGGGCATGACTTCATCGCACATGGCATTTTGGTACGAAAAGGTGTGCTGGAGGGCTTCATCACACCCACTCTCTCTGTTCAACGAATAGAGCCTGCGACGGAAAATGCAGGTCTCCATACCGTAATGTCCACGATTGGCCGGTACCTGGTTTTTCATGGGCTCCCTGTCAGGGCAAGGAGCCAGACCCGTCGCCTTGACCAGGGCCTGCGCAGGGATGGGCAGCCTTAACTCCCAACACTTGGTTGACACATCACGTTCGATACCCTCCCACACCATTTTTCTCTCGAGTTCTTCTTGGTTTGCCAATGAACAACGATAGTAACATTGATGATTCATGGTATGTCACGCTATACGTTGCGAATGCGTTGTCGAGAAGTCGAAGCTTTTCAAGGTAATTTCGAGGGCTCCTGGCTTGCAAAACCGTTGCGCTATTTGACAGTATTATGTAAACCTGCATGGCAATTGCCGACAGACTTCTGGCCTGGGAAAAATAGCTCTCGGCCTTCTCATTGGGCAACGGTTGCAATCCCTGGGCGCAAAAGTTCTATCCTAGAATAAGCCGAGGCCGCAAGATCCCAACCCCCTCTATTTCTTTCTTCATGGGAGATATTGCCATCAGTTAGTCATCGAAGGCAAAAAGATTTAAGGCACAAAGGCAGGACGATGTAAGGTCACAAAATAGAACTAGCATGCAGATGGATAATAGGTCGTTCAGTGGAGGCACAGCTCGAAGAATACCGAGTATCTGATGTGTATACAATCGACACTACACCATACTACCCCGCGCTGCTTCTTTCCACTCTAGAGGGCGGGACGGCACGAGCAACGTACCCTCTCGCTATTGATTATTGATCAGCAAATGTCCACAGTCTTAGTGAATGAGTGGCTCGCTCAATACCTATCGCCAAAAATTGCAGACGCTCCATGCAGTTCTCAACGTCGAGGCGCTGATCCTTGACATGAACGAGCGCGACTGTATCCCAATATCCTAGCAACCCATTAGCCTTGAAAGCTCCTCTCTGGTACACATCTTAGTGGCTAACGGCAGAAGGGTCATGCATATATGGCTCTAGAATATGGGTGTATCATACGAGTACTGCATAGAGTAGTATCAATAATGCAGGTTTCTAGTCGTCCTGGTAATCTTCACGTCCAGTATCTACTCCAGATGTCCCTTTCGGCTTCTGTGCCCTGAAACTTTGATCGTAATCAGTACAAAGAGTGGCTTTTATTTGGAAAAGCTGCTCTAAGCTAGCTTACCTCAAATCTGATCTCTGTAATATCCTGGAAGCCTTCAGCGAGCTCCGGTCGTTGATATCTCGAGCCAAAGCCAATGAAAGCCTGCTTAGGAAGTAGTACTCGCTCCTCAGGGTTCATCTGCGGCAGTCAGTAAAAGCACGGCATGATAGTACAATAGTTTGAATCTGGCTCGTAATTAATTGTTGGGACTAGGTGGGTCGCACAGCATGGTTCAAAGCTCGGACAGCATTGTTATGTTCGCACAACTCTAATTCGGCCAGGAATAGCACGCATCGGATCGGTACCTTGTGCCTTGCAGCTAACTCGATCCACTTGCTCCGCACCTCCTTATCAGCATTGGTATTGTCTAGAGTCTATCAGTCGCAAGAAGGCTGAAAAAAAGACTCGGACAGTTACGTACCTATTGCTATAGATTTGCCTTCCGACAAAAACTCATCTGCCACTTTAAGGCATCTATCTCGCTTTTGAAGAGGTTAGACAGATTAAAGGACCTACAGTAATAAGCAGTGGTTGGATAGATTACCGTTTTCAGTATGTCTTGGTTGATCCTTTCATACTTCAAAGGCTGCAGATGGGTCCAGTAAAAAGTTGATTTGCCTGCTCCAGGGCTACCACAGAAGAGGATGATGTCCTGGTCATTCCGCTTCGAATAGGGCTGAGATTCTTTGCAGGCGTGAGCAGATCAAACACCTTTAACATATTGGAACTCACATACCCTTGTTATGAACGCCTTCACCATTTCCGGCATAACTTCCAGGCTCAAATGTTCGGCGGAATGGTCGAGGAGCTTGCTTGAGAAAAAACTCTTCCGGGGTGTGGAACTTAATCCCTATGTTATCGGCGAAGTCGCTAACAGTGTAAGCATTACGCCATAGCAAGACAGATCGCCATGAAATACCGATCTGAGGATGAAAAGTCTTTGGCTAACCCAACGCTTGCTATACGCCCACCTGCATCCCCAACAAAGAATGAGTTCTCCAAGTCAATGTTACCAGGACTTAGATCATAATCTCCAAGTAATTCCTTCCACATCCCGATTCGGGGCTTGCGATACAGATCCTTCTCGGTTGCAGCATAGATACTGATTGGCAGGTCGAGTTGGCTGAACACGGCAGACACCCTGCTTTTGAAGGCTGTAAGACGACCTTGATGGGCTTTAGGGGCCTTCGAATCGCTTTTCAGGGCAATTCCGGCCTGATTACTAATTATGGCGATGAGATAACTGTTTTGAAGTCAGCGTTTGTGCTTCAATATCTCCGGGAACGAATCCACATCACCCGTCGTCTATGTACAGCTTCCTTAGTATGGCAGGAACTGATAGATGCCACCATTTCCAATCTTCGGCTTCTGTAGCATGTTTTTTACCCGAATTCGTTTGAATCAGCGTTGAATCCTTCCAAGCAATTATCAGCACAAGTTTAGTGGGTTGCTTGCTCCGGTAGCTTACGAAGTCAAACGCAGCTATTTTAGGCTTCCGCTGACTAATTTGACTAGATACAAGCTTTTCACATTTATTCTCCAGCTCATATCTCCCAACAAGTAATGTACTGTGAGTATCGTCGTGTGGAGCACGCTCTTGCCAAATAGTCTTCTCGGGTGGCTTTTTGGAAAGGGGAGTGAAGAATGAAGCTACCGCAGTTTCTAATGCAGTGTTAGCCCTTCCATACAATATAGTAGCACATGAATAGGTAGCATCTGAACTGATGGACCAAATAAGTGTAACTTACGGGTAGTCATGGATTGCACCTTGCGCCGCAGAGGTGGAGGTGAAACCCCACCATCATCAGTTGATTTGCGCTTCATTTCATTGATCCCGCTAGCCATCATCACCGACCAAGTTGTGTGGAAAAGTTGATGTGTGAGGCAAAGTCTTATCAGGAGCATCCCATATTAAAGCGTTGTCGTTGTGCATATGGTAGACGATTATGCGAGACGCGACCTTCGCGCCAATTGACGCCTGTTCACGTGTTGTTTAATTGATTACCCTAAGCTTGATTTGTCTTCAATCTCTTGCCCCGAAATTCAGAGTCGTGGCCATGACTAGTTCAGTAACCTATGGCAGTTGGAACTGTTAAGAATATCTTGATATTTTTGCAGTTTGTGACATCCCGTATACTGACACCATCAATATCAGCCATATAAGTCATGCATGAACTCTTCACGTCAGCTGCTGTACCACATACGCTAGTGGGTGAAGTCCTTAAGGTACTTCAAGGGCTTTGTGCCATGACTCCTATGCATCATTTCGAACACCGTCTGATCTTCGAGGGGCCCAAAGCTCCTCCTTTACTTGGCATGAGGGGAGCACAGCTGCAAAATCCAAACACAGCCAACACTCCCCTATGGAAAGAACTCCATGAGCAGCTGGTGCGACAGTCTTACTACATCACAATCTTTTATGACATCGACAAGGCTCAATTTGGAAAGTCGGTGTCAGATGAGCATGAGAATACACAGTAAGTGAGACATTCCTCTTGGGCTGTCTTTACTAAACTTCCTAAAGAACAACGCATCTTGAGGATCAGCGTGGAACGCTACAATTCTTTGACAACCCGGACCCTCCAGGAACGAGATCAGTGAACAGCCGCCTAACTATACAGATCCGCGATGAGCTCCACCTCCCAAATATTCTTGGACAAATCAAATACACGTAAGCTAGGCACATTTCAGCTATTTCCCCTTACTTACAGGTTGTCCTAGCTATTCCTCAGAGCATATCCGCGAAGCTTACTATGCCTATCGAGAAAATGTCACCCTCTGCCTATCCCGTGACTTGCAACGGCCCAAGCAGACGGATGGGGGTCTTGCTTCAGATCTTTCACATGTCACTCAAGGCATTCTTCCTGCTTTTGAGGAATTTCAGCCATTTGATGCGGAAAACAAGTGGGCACTGACAATTTCTGTTCAAATCTCTGATGGTAATCAACCAGGTCTCATGCAGAAGGGCCTTGATCAGCTAGCGCAGGTCAAGCACGACCTTGCTGGAATAGTTGAATTTAGTATGACTCCACGGCATCAGCTAGATACAAGGGTTCAATCCTACAACCAAAGCATGCGGGCTTGACGCACCTGCTTGCGACTCAATAGAGTATGCAGTGGAATGAAACCCGGTAGTACCCGTTACCTCCACTCCGTACAACCGTGATCGATATATGCGCGGTTTGGCAACGTTCATCTGCCGGCTCTACCCAAGCTGTGGAAAAACACGACCGCATGAAATCTGCATGCTATTGCTATTAATATATCTACGGTATGCTCGCAAGAGGCAAAAACCAGGTACGAGTGATCTAGCGAGGTAACAGCTCGGCTTCTGACCATTTCTTACTCTAGAGTAGGCAAGATGACAAGTTTGCTTGAAAGGGAAATTCTCGGGCTGTTTTGGTTCTTTGGGCTTGCTGTAAAGTCTAGCCTTTGAATGATGGCATAGTCACATCAACTCTGAAACAAGGGACGTTAGGGTGCTTACACTGCGGGCATGTGAGTCTCCGAGGCTCGGGTGATAATGGAATGTACACAACTTTCGAGATACAATGAAATCCATTCCCAATGTCTCACTGTCCATTTAAATTGCAGAGCTGTCGTGGATCTTACGTCCTACAGCTTTTGGAGTGTCGTTTTCCTTGTTGATACGTCGGTGTTTAACATCCACAAATCGGGCGCTAGCATTTCGCGTATGAGCTCTCGGACGAGAAGTAACCTCATGTTGAACATTCTTTGCGCCCAAAGCCTCCTTGTCTGACAGATTCTCGTAATCAAAAGCCCTAAGCATTCAGCCTCATCTGCTGTGATTCAATTATCATTCTCGACTTCACCGAGTGACAACCTGAGATGTTTACTGCTACGAAAGCTCTGCGGCAAGCAGCCGGGGCTGCCCACGCCGAGCGCACGCCAATGATCAAATTCATAGGCAAACGTTCAATTCCATGTCTGTGACCACAATTTAGTTGGGATAAACAGTAGGCTGATAAGTAATAGCCTCCGTTGATCATACGCCTCATGCGCATCCGGCATCTCCATCTCACACTCTACCAGAAGGATTTGGTTCAGCTTCATCAAAAACCTCTTCGTCTTCTACATCCTTCTCGTCTTACCGACAACAAGCCCAGCAACATGGTCCATTAGGTCGCAGATCTTCTCAAAGCACAGATAGCAGTCTTGGATCGCATTCGGGACACAGTCTGGGCTCGGTAGCGCCGGCCAAAGGAGAATACTTTGATCGGAACGAACTACCAGCTCGGTTCCGGCGGACGCCTTTCACACAGGATGAGATTGATGCCATTGAAACGGGTGGAGCCACGCTAGTGTGCTGAGAGATGATGTGATCTGCCACAAGCTCTCAAGGCATCGATACCCATATATATCGCGCCATGTTATATATTGTATTCGTATACAGGTCAAGCGGCTAGGAGGGAGGCTGAAAATACTGGGCACGTAATTCTGATGGAAGCTATTACACAAGGCCGAGGTCGATCTCTGCATGGGGTTTCGAAAAAATGGCTTAGAGAAACGGTCAGAGGATTGAGAATGTGTACATTTATCTTCTCTCAGTATGACTTCTCGAGTACTAAAATTGATTACGCCGTAATGTTCTCGAAGCCCTGGGAATATTTAGATAATAATGCTTCCACATATACCATATGAATTTCATCTTTTAGGTTTCAATCCTTTGTGCCTTTGCTTGCTGGGAAATGGAAACGTCCTGTCCAGAAGGTCCTTGAAAGTGTTGTAAGCTGTCCGTAATAGCAACTCTTTACTAAACTATGCTCACAAGGCTACGATTCAGCAAGGCTCTAGCGATCACATCAAGTTGACAGCATCAACAGCATCAACAAACCAAAACCCAACTTCATCTCTTAGTGTCGGCTTGCCCTTCTTTCACCTTGGGTCATGCTATGATAAATACTCCACGAAGTGTAGTTAGAAACGGGTTACAAGTAGCCATGGCGCAAAATACGCTTCCTCATTCCCCGCGTCTCCAGGTGGAAGAGCATGACCAGGCAGGTCAAGTGATAGCCCGCTACGTTGCTAGTGGCAGCAACGGCAGGGTCGACGTAATAGTGAGATTTGTACAGTCACTGATGAAGATCGAGTAAAGGCTAAGTAGATGTTGCAGGCGTCGGAGAACTCGAAGAGCTATACCAAGACACTTCTGGGTGCGTTTCTTCCTGCTGGATACCCTCAGAGCGTTACTGAAGATTATCTTGAGTAAGAGAATTAATCCTCTCAGGCCTCACCGCAGCAGTTTCTAATTGTCCAAATAGGTACCAAATCTACGTGAGTTATCTCATTAAACTAAACATTAATGCCTCGCATGATTAGAAAAGGTGGCAGAGCTTTAACCACTATCCTTAAGGCAATCTATTCAAGTCTAGGTGATGAATGACACTGATTGTAGAGCAGGATTCTCTACAAGCTTTCTCAAGCTCGATTGCAGGACTCTTGGCTTCGAGAGCCGTGCTTGAAGGTCAGTGCCTATCTGTGAAGCCCTCACCGCCACTCCCTCTTCATATTCACTCTTAGCCATTTCTTCTTCACTATATAAAGGCCTTTCCTTGCGAACTTTGGGCACAATTTCATCTAAAATATCCTTCAGCTGTTGGCTAACATGCTATTGACGGAGAGCTAGGTGTTGGAGTGGGTGATGCAAGTGCTTCTCCCACAGTAGCCATACTCTTTTCAGTCCTACAAGATAGCATGGGACGCATTGCCACTATACTTTTCGCCCACAAACTCGGTACAGCGTTAGAGCCAGAATGTAAGATGTATCGGCTCGCAGCTGATTTCTTCAACGACGCTGCTATGATCCTCGATTGCGTATCACCGGCATTTCCAAAGTCGTCACGAGTATTGCTCCTGAGCTTCTCTAGCGCTCTAAGGGCGCTTTGTGGAGTTACAGGGAGCAGTTCGAAAGCTAGTTTAAGTGCTCACTTTGCTATGCAGGGAAATTTGGCTGAGCTCAATGCGGTACGTCTAATGTTTCTGTGTTCATTTTCCCCATGGCGAGATTTGATACCATTCTTAATCGGGTACCCTGTAAGCCATACTATCTAGGCCTCTAACCAGAACCAGAAAGATTCTTCGCAAGAAACCATCATATCACTTCTTGGTATGCTTGCCGGCTCTCTGGTCGTATCGTACGTCACGTCACGTTCTGCTACATGGTCTACACTCCTATTTCTCCTATCGATCCACCTCTGGACTAATTACAAGGCCGTACGTGCTGTACGTATGCGTACACTGAACCGCCAACGCGCCAATATCGTCTTTTCCTCGTATCTCCAATCCTTAAGTGATGGAGGACCTTATAAGGAAATGCGTAAGTACTGGCCTAAGACGGGGCAACGAGTGGAACGAGAAGACATGAAATGTCAACTTCCATCACCAAGAGAAGTCTCTATCAAAGAGAGAATCTTCGAGCTTGACGGCGTCATGCGCTGGCATGGCAGCATCATCATGGGTCACTGCGTTCTAGGAGTTCCGCTTAAAGATATCCTTGACACTATTCTCCATTCCACACGCTATCCAACGGCGGGAAGCTACAACTTATTCAGCTCTGAAGGCAAGGGTCAGATTAGTGAAGGGAAAGGACATGAAGATATAAACATCGAAGCATTGTTGGTGGTCTTCAGAGACGAGAACTACATTCTTTCATATTCGATCGACGGAGCTAAACCCTCAAGGTCCTGGCGCCCCCGCTTCTTAATCGTCCTCAAAGAGGGTTCCGGCCCGGTAACTCAGGCTAAGAGCTGGTTTCACGCATTTCTCTGCGCAAGGAAATTATATACAGCCCCAGAACTATTGCAACGGCCGGTGTTAAAGACGTTGGAAGAAACACTCGAAGAGGTGCGGAACTGCTGGCCTCAAGTCCAGGATTCCCTACAGGAAGCAGGGTGGGACTTGTATACTGGAGCTTTGGAGACGAGGTCTGGCGTGAGAGTAAGCATTAAACCTGAGCTCAAGAGGATATGATAAGTGCTTTTTTTTTTTTAGAAAAAAAGCAGAACCTGGTTGGAATTATCACGCCGCCAAATGGTGCTCTACAAGAGCCTCTTAAGGCTGATTCAAGCTTTCCCAAGAAATGTTTGTAAGAATGAGTTGACAACGCAATGGCCAACAGTACGTAGAAAGGCATCTTGGATCTTGCTTATTCAACAGTAGCAGAGAGTCAAGTCCTAGGCATGCCAAAATCAACAAGTTCCTTACTCAAACCAAGCAATGCAAGTCCTCCAAAGACAAGATTAGGCCGATCTCGAACCTCCTTTACAATTCCTCACATGCCAAGCACAACACGTCAACCAACTTCTTACTGATGCCTGCCCGTCGGCTTGCCTGCTTGAGCACTTGTCTGCCTAGTCACCCTTGCCTATAAGAAAGCAAAGGAGATCCCCATGGAATGTCTCCACTAGTGGAGTTCGCTCGTGTGCCTGCCGCCTTTTTGTCTAGCCGAGTCAGACAGGATATACACTCATCCGCCGAGCACACCGAACAAGCACACCCAAGGCTTCTCTATTGAATGAGACACAGATGCTAAGTGATTTGGGGCTTACTTGTCTTTCAGACTCTGTTGCTAGACGTGAGAGGGGTCATTGATAGAGTTCCAATCACAGTGGGTTGCTCTAACGTATGATGGGCTATGACAAATGAAGATGCGTTGAGCCATTTCCGAATCGTAAAAGGTGTGAGTTCACTTTAAGTGGGCCGGAGCTAAAATAGGGCCTTACGTGAGCGTAGGGTCTCGATCGGAGCTCAGGCTGCTTGGGAATAGGGCATTATTGAGCAAGATGATATGATGGCAGGAATGACGATGGATATGGTCAGTCAATATAAGGAATGAAGAAGAGGATCTTACATCTTTGGGGGGGAGCTCATGTAACAAAATGCGATATCTCGTAAGCCATGTTAGCTATACATCACTATTACATCGACAAGTTCAAGGAAAGGGCAGGCCTGGCGTAAGATGCGATCAGAGGACAAAAGCGATAGTCAGAACAAATATATCAGCCCTAGACGTCAGCTACCGCTTTAGTCCTGAGGGAATGTTAAGTCTTACAGTAAAGAAAGCTTGAGATTGTGTAAAGCTTAGCATGTCAATTTAGAAAAGGGGCTAGGTTAGGTTTCTCTTCTATGTTAAAGTCTCTTCACTAGCTGTCATACTCCCTCTAGAAAGTTCCGAAAACTTACCGAGAGACCACAGCAGCCATGGACAGTGGCTTTCTACCTCCATAAGCTCCCAGGATCTCTGGAGCGCCATGGTGCAAATATGGTTGTCTAATGGTGATTGGGATGGAATTATGACGGGTTAGTGACTGCGAGGGAATTTTCATATTGACCCCACGATTTGTGGCGTTTAGCGTGGCGTAGTACACGCGTAACTGTATCTAGCTCAGATCTTCACATAGCTAACCTTCTACAGTTACGAACCGCTGAAAGCAAAAGAGATTCGACTCATCGAACTTAAAGCCTCCTCAATGTGGAATGGCCCATGGAACTCATTCACATCCGCCAAGTGTCCCTCGATGACTCTTCCAAAGCTTCCTATGAGGCGTTGTCGTACGCGTGAGGCAACAGTCTCACTGCGGAGACGGCAGCTATCTACTGATTACTGAAACTCTCTTCTCGGCACTCAGCAGCCTTCACTGGCGAAATTAATCACGTCTGCTCTGGGTCGATGCCATCTGCATAAATCAGGATGACTTGAGTGAGAGGGGCTCGCAGGTCGTGCTCATGAGGCAGATCTACCAGACTTCAGAATGGTATATTTGGGCGATGAAGCCGACAATAGCCTCCTTGCTATTATGTTCCTCAATCACTTATTGAAAAGGGTCAGTCAAAGAAGGGAGGATTGGGACAAGCAAGGCAAGTCGAAGAAAAGCTTAGATAAACTTTCGAAGAGAGCCCACAATATCATTGCCAGTTTGAAAAAGGGCGGGGATGACGCGACTGAGCTAGAGGAGGCCCAGGCAAATAACGATAACATAAAGATAGCTTCGATTTGCGCGAGGGCTGTCGGGTCGAGCGCAAAAGAGCTGTTCTATCCTTTTCCACAAGAGCTTACGCAAAAGGCTCTGGTCGCCCTTTTATGTCGACTGTAGTTCCAGCGGGCATAGATCATTCAAGAATTTGTTGCTAGATATGTCGACATATATTACGGGCGACGGATAGTAGAATGAGCAGCGTTTCTGTTGGCTTTCTGTTACTCATTTGATGCTGCCAAGATACCTGGGATACTGTAGTCCTCCCTTCTCAGAGACTCGACTTTTGCAGAGGATTAAAGCAAATGCTGGAGATGGCTACCTTGTGGTGTGACTTCCGCGACCGTGAACCCCGCCATAACGCCTTTCATGGCTGCTTTTGACCTGTCGTATGGCGAACGATATACGTGCTGTCGACAAACTTTATGCCCCTTTTGAGCTCTCTTCGGATTGTGCTGACTTCACCGACTATCACCTATCAAAGTCCCTAGTTTACACGCGGCAGGCGATGTGGCATATATACAAATTGGAAGGCAAAGAGCTATTATACAAAGCTTTTAGATCCGATCGTATTTCATGCGACCTGCCTTCATGGGTCCCTAACTAGTCTAAAGTTCCAACACGCCATAATCTTGGTCAACACAAGTAGATGGCTCTTCAAGGCTGGTGGCAAACAAAACATGGAAGGCCCTGGTCGAAGAAAAGGTATCCTGGTGGAAGATGGTGGTGTTCTGTCAATCAAGGGGTTTATTCTGCAAACAATTCTTATCCTTGGCCAACCAGATGATCGAGGTATCAAAGATGCTCCAAATCTCAGCCACTTACTAAACATGCTGAGTGACATGGTAACTTGCCAAAACAGAATGTCAACATATCGGACAGGCGAAAACTTAATTTTGTCATGGACTGTGTCATTGAAGCTGATCAGTCAAGGGACCGGAAAAATATTACGTCTTTTTGGGACCGCAACACTGCTCCAGATATTTTGCTGGGAATTGAGCTGCAAAGTGTCTAGAAGGCCGAAGCGTTAATGGTGCCATCATCCATGGAATCAAGATTCAAAGGCGTTCAAAGAACATCGCCCGAGCTACCGCTGGGCGACGGGTAGCAGTCACATACAAGTCTTATGTTGGTCTGGTTCTTACTGCAACGCAGCATAATGATAAAAGTCTGCGTGCTGTACGGGTTTGTTTGCTATCCCTTTATCCTGCACCGAAATGGTGAGCATTACATCCTTATTGGGGATTGTTATATGCATGGACCTATGCAGAGGGAGGTTTTTGAGTTAAAATCTCCGCTAGATTTGCAGGATATTAAGATACGCTAGATATCTGTCGGAGCATGTCACTTAGCCAAGTCTTGATGAGATCTATGGCATTATATAAGCTTGCAGGGAGACTATGTACTTCAACAAAGTCGTAGCACCTGAAAAATATTCGGGAAGGACATCAGTATCCCATCATAAATTTCGTTTGCATTCATTTAGAGACAACTGATACTCCGAAACTAAATGCAATAGCCTCTTCCCGTAAACTCCATTGCTATGCATAAATGTTTGGCACATTATCCCGTTCAAGTCTTCTTCAATCTTACTAACGCGGCTGCAACACCGTCGCTCAGCTCATTGTCATTCCTTTCTCGCTCTTTTCGCTTTGCAAGAGCGAGCCTCTCTTCTTCCTTAACAGCTGTGGCGATCATAACCTCCTCGTCATCATCACCCGGCTCCCACAAACGAAACTGGTCCTCCCGCTCTGGTGCCTATCCTGGTGACTCGGGGGTACCTGCTCCTAAACGCTCCACAAACAATCCCTCTTCCAGAATTCATCTCCGTAACGGGACACGACTAAGTGGCACCGCACTATTCAATTTCCCTGGAGTGTCCTTCTTACCGTCACTACTCTCTTCCCATATTAAGATGTCTTTATTCCTTTCCAGTCCCCATCGAGCTGCCTTCCTCACTCCAAACGGCTCCTGGGCATACCACCGCCTCACTTTCTTCTCTCCCCACCCACTGACCACAGCCACCTCTTCCGACTATTCCCTAAGTATGATGCATCCAATGGTTAGGGATACTAGCGAACGATAAGAGCGTTCTCAAACCCCACGACATTCAGCCTGGAGTTGAATTGCATCTCACCGCGTGAATATAGAATTTTCAGGGTACCGATTTCGGTCCTGAGTGGATGGATAGATATCCTTACGGACGATGCGTCAGTCACAAGCTAAGGAGAACCGGGCGAGATAACGGGTCCGGCAACTATGCCAAACCTCTCTTCCCAAGCCTGAAGCTCCGCACCACCTCTTCAAGAGCAAAATTGTCGACGCCTCCTATTATCACCAGGAGATCGCAAAATGTCCTTTGTATGGAGGATCCTAATGAGCGGTTATGACCGAACCTTGAGCTTCGTCAAAGCGCCACTGCCTCAAGAGTGCATTTTGGGAAAGGGTCAACTCTGAGCTCCTGCCAGAATTAATGATTTGTCATTCCCATCTCCTCAGGTTGAGTTTACCGGGATTCAAGACCCAAAATGGTAGGTAAGAACATGTGATATCCGAAAGACGAAGGCAAAGTGGCTAAAACAATAGAACAACATGGCGATAAACTAGAGTTTAAGAGATGGGTTCATGATGTTGGAGGGATTAAGACATCGGCCGGTGAGTTTCATATGCTCTAGCCGAAGGAGTCCTTATCTTGAGTCCATACATCATGCGGGGAAGGGCGATAGGAAGGTGACGATGCAAAATCCTAAACGCAAAGAAGGCGATCAAAATACTTCCTCTTTCTGATTCTCTTCACCTTGGTGTCCTGGACCGAACTTCTAATTCCACAAAATGCAACTACTCTGCTTAATGTTCTGGCCCCCTCCCGCTTCCTTCCTCTTTAAGCCGCAAGGCTTTGTCAAGGGCGTGATTGACGGGGATGCCAATAAGAATGCGACAATGAAGGATAGAAGGCCTTGCAAAGGCTTGCTTCGGCATTACCGTCCCACATCGAGCCACATTGACATTTTGTATGTCGCAGCACGTTCCGTGACTTTGCAGAGAAAGGGAAGGTCAGTTAAAGGGTCATATAGAAAATTTTCGATGGTTGGTAATAGGGGCACGTGCTCGGGTTTTCGGGTGGATATTGTGTGTCATGGACAAAAGTTTTGAGATTTCTGTGCAGGATGATGTCAGAAGCAACGGAACCTGACTCAGTGAGAGGGGCAAAGGTCGCAAAAATAAAGCTTGAGCGTGTCATAGCGGTTGGACAGGATTGTCACGTCGGAGAACATAAGGAAATTAACACTTTGGTAGGCGGGACGGAGTCGCCGGAGTAGGAAACGTTCTAGAAAGACTATGGCCGAACCGCTGTGCATTCTAGTGCCCCCCGCCTCGACCTGTCATCCGTGTGGAGGCGTCAAGCCAGGCTTGACCTAGGTTCCGATATTTGTGATATGTTAGATCTCCGACTGCCCCTGTGAGTGAATAGGGTGATACGCCCGTATCGGACAGCCGTTGACCGTCGGCCGTTAAATGGGAAGCAGCGGGCATAGGGGCAAGGCTCGAAACATCTGGGTGAGATGGGACGAACTCGGTGAGGGACAAAAGTAATCGTTGACGAGAGTGAGGACCTTTGGATAGCAATGGTGACAATAAATATCGAAACATGCCTTACGTGACTCGGGTGAAAGCAGTATTGTTACGTACAGTAGTGCAGTGCATAGGGCAGATGCTCTCGCATATTTGCAGCCACGCAACGTAAAACCCTAGATTGTGGAAGAAAGCTTATCCCGGTCGACGAGAGCACGTTTCCTAAGTGTAGAGCTTACAGCGGCGAGCCCTTCAGAAACGTGTCGCCGCTGTTGTATGCATTGGCTTGACGCCAAAAAGAGGCAAGGCAACCTATTCTACCGTAGTTTAGGCGTGAAATCGGTCATCGTGGGTCCCTCTAATGTCGAACAAAAACTATTCTTACATGCCATCTGCTGATCACGTTGAATGTCGCGTCATTTGCCTTCCCTGCCGCTCATTCTTTGTCGCGTTCTGTTGCCAAGTCGAGTAAAAGGACGACAAAGAGCTTTCGTTCGCCGTGATGATGGCTTGAGTTTAAAGCCATTGCACCTTCTCTTCTGCGACGTGCCAGCTGAGGGTTGTGGCGGTCACCGGGTTTAACGTTCAAGGTATCGCCAATATCCACCATACTCTATGCTGTAACGAGTAGGATAGAGAAAATAATAATATGTCAGGACCCACGCTGGGGGCGCTGGAGAAGCTTAATTTACCCCTAGCCGCACCTGGTCCGTAACCAGAAGGAGTCGGAAGAGGCAAATACCTTAGCTTTAAGCCAAAAGGGTATGATAATCATCAGCTCCAACGACACACCTTCTTACAATGGCGTAGCCGGGGTTTCCATGGCGGCGATTCAGAACGTCCTCACAGGACGATTGGCGATCTCGCATGCTGAAATGAGCACAAATTACGGACAGGACGGCACATATGGGAATATGTGGACATGGGTCAGGAACGCTCTTCACAAATCAGACCGCCGAGATCTGTCTCGTTGATAAGGGAGGGATGAGCAGGGATAAGGGGGGGTTAGCTGTGTTCGGCAGTTGATGGACCACGTGTGCTCAAGTTTGAAGATCATATTATTGCGATTCTTTTGATTTGAGGGATGAGCGGTAGGGTAAAGGGGAGTAAAGGATGGTCTAGGGATAAAGCTTGTTAATTAGAGGCGTCATTGGATTGCATCGGCTGAAGAAGGGGGGGTTTTTGGATTCACGTGCATAGAGCATCAAAGGCAGAAGCCTCTCTGGTAGGGGTTGCAGTCCATGTCATCATCATCCGCGATCCACCCAGGCGGAGCGCATCTCGAGAAGGGTATATAGGCAAAGCGATGACGGAGCAACAGCACCTAGTAATGTACGTAGTGTATGGATAGAGGAAGACAGGCGGCATTTCCGGGTTTCACAGAGCGATGCTTCTTTCCAGAGGAAAGGAATCCCTGCTCCCGTTCGTCAAGACCGAACCATTCCCATGATCAGTGATCGGATGCACGATAGCCTGTTGCGGCGTAGTGCGACCACTTCGATGTAAGCGGCGCCGATGTCAACGCTGCTTTGTCAGAGAAGTATTCCTCCGTCCTTCGATGCTAGGCCCAAAGAGAGCACCGCGTGCTTGGCTGACTCTTTTTCCCGGGGGCCCTGGCCGGCGACATGGCACGTTGATTGGCGGAGGACCCACTTTAACCTGATTCACAGCGACAAAAGGAATAAGGAAGGAGGCGTCCGGGGCCTGCCATCGCGTGGGCCTGTCCCTGTCGTGCACTGCCAATGGCGGCGAAGGGCCTCGTGAAGCTCCTCCTTCTAGTCTCCTTCTAGCGCCCTCGGCCGAGGCATGGTATTCGCCGCCGTGCTAGGCGAAGGCGTCTCACAGTCGACTGTCGGTCGGGGCTAACTGTAAGAGACAGGACAAAGAATGAAAAACGACACAGACCAGAACTGACTTTGTACTCTCTTCTATTCTCTTACGCACATCATCCTGGCTAACTCCGCTCCGCCACGGGTGACTGCGAACACGCGCAATAGTCAATATTATGATAGCCGGCGCCCACAAAGAAAAAGTTGCTCCCGTCTTCCCACTGGAGTAGTCGTATGCGAGGCGTTTACTTCTGCTGCTGAACGGCAACCCGAAGCTTTGTCACCCATATCTGATATCTTGCATCCCGTGCAAGCCATCAACCAAACACCTTCTATACCACACCTCCTGCATTCACACCACTCACCATCCATTCTTTTCCCCAAGCCACGCAGGACGCAGGACCAGCACCCCGAGTGCCCGCTCTCACTGACACATGCACGTATTCGACTTCGCCTTCCCTTCTCTTCTCCTAGTGCTCGTCCATCCCGAGGCCCCCTCTCACCACTAGACGCCTAGACGCCAGCAGCTGTCCGAGACACGAAAACCAAAAGAGAGAACCACTCCCAGTGTCTTTTCTGCACCAGGCAGCATTGCTCTCCTCTTACGAATCCTCCGCCTTATGAATCATTTTCCCACTTGACCATCATCTTCCGTCACCGATCTTCCTCTGCCGTATACTGCGTCATTTGCCGCCGTACCTCACACAACAATCAGATCTTTAATCTTCCTAATACCAAAGTCCGCCGATATCTCCTTCCGACTCCTCCACCACGTCCTACATCTACCCATTCTCGACTGCCGACTCCCGCTGAACGTTTCGTGTAACAATTGTGCAGCCTGAATGGTTGTGTTTGAATAATTAATCTGCGAGTCAAGACACCCGGAGTCGAGTTAAGGCTCCAGCCGCTCTTTGGAAATCAATTTCAATCCGCGTCAGCCTGATCTCCAGCCGGCACCTTAAAACCAAGCCGCAGCTACACAAATCCCCTCAAACAAACAAATCTCAACTTTCGCAGGTAGCCGCCGTAACTCTCGCTCTGGAATACTCGCTCCCGATCTCTCGGACACACGTCTCCCAGCGGCATCTCAACTTCTGTTGGTAGCCGTTTGTGCTCACATCCACTGAGTGATTCATTGGAGACAGTCTTGTTCACGACCTGTATATTTCGGCAGCCTGCATTTGACGAATTCACGACGCTGTCTCTAATTCTCCTTTGAGTCGACGGTTGGAACGATATCCTGTTCAATACTCCTACATTCGTAAACTTGTGGCGGATGGATTCAGCACTGTAGCGTTTGCCTCACTGAATTATTTAAAGACAAGCCAAAAACTGCTACAAATTACATTGTGGGATCAGTTTGTGGCATTATAAGCGTGCATTGTTGAAGAGGGGCAAGGCCTGATGAGGTATCTCCGGAACGCGATGAGAAGGTCGAAAAAACCAAAACCTCCATCATTATATCTAGCAACATCATCGAGAGAAACATCACCTTGCTGGCCATCTGTCCTTTCGGACTGGGACGCCGACGACGAAGGCTTCATGTCTTCCGCCGAGTTCCTGCCATCGAGGCCCTTGAGCGTAGCCATACCCTCAGGACCGTACTGCCCTCGACGGCCCACATTACAAGAAGTCCTGGATGACTCTGCACCTCCACCATGGACTTTGAGTGCCTTCATGGCATACCTATCACAGAATCATTGTTTGGAAACACTAGAGTTCACAATGGACGCTTCGCGTTATCGTGAGCACTATGACAATATGGTGGAGAGCCATCCAGACACACCCATATCACCAGCCAGTGAGGGCTGCGATAATGTGAAGAGGCTCTGGCAGAAGCTATTGGATGCATACATCGCCCCCAATGGACCTCGAGAGGTCAACCTACCTTCAGATGTACGAAACCGGTTAATGAAAATGCCTAACACCCTCGTACCACCACATCCTTCAGAATTAGACCCAGCGGTCAAAATTATCTTTGAGCTTATGGATGAGAGCGTTCTCGTTCCCTTCCTCAACTCTGTCACCTCCTCACGGGGCCCGGAAACGATCGCAACGCCATGGACTTCAACAGATGAGGTACATCAAACAGCCGTCCGTTCTCACAGCAGTCATGATGAGCGGTTATTATCACCTGCACAATCACATAACAGGAGGGACCGCAGCCCTCCCGGGAGCGGCTCTAGCGTGGATATCGTAACTTCAAGCAGTAGCCCGACACCGCGGCCCTCACATCAATCACATTTGACAGCTGCTCTGAATCGCTCCGCTGGTGGGCGTATCTCAGCATACTTCTCTTCAACCTCATCAAGCTCAGAGATTCAAGAAGTTGGCCTAACCGACGATAGCGCTAGCTCACCTTCCAACTCGGACCTGGGACCAATGACTCCACCAACTACTCCTCCGACATCTGATACTGGCTTCCATGGAGTGTCCCCTGGTACCAGTCCGAAGAACTCCCGAAATGAGGGAAATGGCTGGAAGAAGATGGGCCAGAAGTTGGGATGGAAGAAGTCGAAGTCAGGTCATGGCTCTAATGGAAGTACAAGTACCAAGAGGTGTCAAGCGGGGCGAGAAGTTACTGCAGATGACGATAGTGCCTGATGGTCACAGGTCACGTCGTTACCTTCTGCTTCCCCGTTGTCCACGCTGGCTTCAGCTGATATGGCTAAATCCCTTCCTGCGCAATCTCCATTAGGTAGCTCTTTTGGATTTGCCGGGCGGAGATTTTCAGCTATCTCCAAGATCATGGACAATGAAGGAAGAAGAGGGGGCGACGTGGCCGCAGAAGAATCCAGCACGAGGCTGGGAAGAGAGTCACATGTCACTGCTCTCGAACCTCTCACCATTCCCGAATATGTACCCGATGTGGTAGATACTATCGACCTGGAACCCGACCCTCTTTCTGTGCATCCTGGCGACCGTATGGTCATTGATTCTGACAAGCCTCACTGGACACCTACTATTTCCGTCTTCTCTCCTAGTCGACGGACGAGTATAGCTTCTACTTTCTCACCTGGCTTTGCCCCAAGTATCGCTCCTAGCACTAGCTCATGTGGCAGTACTCTCGTCGATAACGCGAGTATACTTTCGGGCAAGACTACAAGCACTGGCTATGATATGTACGGTTGGGAAGAAGGCCTTGATCGGAAGATGCAGCTAGAAGCTAAAGTCAATATGGAACCTTTTCCCGTCGAAACCGTCCCGGGTATTCACTCTGTTTATCCATACCAGCAATCGAGGCACGAAAGAGGTCTGCTGTATCGGGTATTAAACCCACCACCAATGCATCATTGATCTTTCTAAGCCGCCGACTTCGCCGTATCGGCACTATCAGGAAAATTTACGATCTCGTCTTCTAACATTATATCATTATCAATTGGGGCATATGCATCATTGGAGGAAAAGGCATGGTGTATCCATTCATTAATCCGTTACATTTGAAAATTGCGACGGCAGGGCATTGAAAAGAAAAATGGGCGGCCGGATTGATTATTTCTAAAATATTGCTTCAGCTAGCTCGCGCATCAGCTTGGCGTCTATGATACCGTGGGTTTTGTTTGCGTGGCGTTTTATGGGAATCAATAGACCTGGGTTGCAGGTCGGAGCATAGCATAGACATGGGAGAGGCGTGATGGCCGACGAAATGTGTTACCAACTCAACTTGCTCTACATTGCGGTGTCCAGGGTGAAGATGGCTTGTTGTTAATAGGAACATTAGATAACAAAATAATAATCTAATGCTTATCACTCATTATTACTCAAGTACAAGCCTGCTTTATTTCTGTGACACCTGGCGTGCTCTTGCATCAGGAATCGACCCCTTGTGATGTTTCATGTTTATTTTCATCCCAGGATTACACAGAAAATTATTAGCCCAAACGAACACCCATTATCGCCCTTACGCAAGACGATGATTTCATACTGGCAACGCCCACTATTGTCGCTTCCACGGAAACGGGGACTCCCCTTGGCGACAAGGAGGACGTTGATAGGGAGGATCCCATCCCGCGTCGAGGCTTCTAGAAGATTCATCCACGTGGTACAAAGGATAGGCTACGACGGGCTGTGACATCACGAGAGGCTGATCAGTGGGCTTGAGAAATATAGATCATCGTATGCCCTGGTCCATGCCCGAGGTCTTTTTTGCCCTGTGTTACCGAGAGTACCTCGGCGAGCGCTTTGTCTCGTCGCATGAGCCGCGGTGATGATGATCCGATCACTGCCATTCGTCTGTGCTCTCTTTCCAGATATGATATCCTACATGTTCATGGGATTTTTTTTAATTTTTAATTTTTGGGGGGGGATCAGCATTGCTGCCCCAGCGAGCCGGAGCTGTCCGTGATCTCTTGCCAAATTTGATCTCACAGCATATTCTTTTTTGCTTTCGGGATCGACGTTGCTGCTGCTCTACGGAGCTGGAGCTGGCCGTTGCATTAGGCATTGTCATGCCATGCTTGGGTAAATCTTCTTTCGGCTCTGCTCCTTCGACTTGTCCTCAAAGCCAGGGTGGTCTAATAATAAAGATTCTATACATTGATGGCAGGGGGCCTCGCTCGCAGGGCTGATGGGGCACGCGATCAAGGACTCTTATCAGTTTGGCCCTGTTATGATCAGGCAAGATAAAAGATGCCTCCATCAGGTCATAGCCTTTGAGTGGTAACTCAAGGTAAATGAGAGTTGCATAGGAGGCAGAGGTTAATCCTTGTGCATTCCTGCTTCTGTTTTTTTCTTTCTTTCTCTTACTGGTGGATCATTTGTGCTCTGTGGGGATGAATCTGATAACGAGCATGTGAGAGCTACGCAGGCTCGATAATCAAAGAAAGACACTAAAATGCCTGGTGTAGAATATAGAAATGATGTGCTAGTTCTAGGCAGTGGGAAGATAGAAGGTAGAAGATGATGAGGTCCTGCTTGTTTAAAGCGAAAGTGTCCCAGGCGGGAGATACAAACCTTCGATATTTGCCAAACAGCAAGTGCCACCTTTGACATAGTTGTTGCAACATTACATCGAACATGACATCTTCTAATTCTTTATTCCCAATGCGAGGGAAAAGCCGTCCCAGCCTT
>Ga0335072_10002809_pt1 | contig 26723 bp, 21 predicted proteins | sample Lox_Sample_21_FD_206725 | JGI IMG/M metagenome (GOLD analysis project Ga0335072, IMG submission 206725) | Soil microbial communities from Loxahatchee National Wildlife Refuge, Florida, United States - Lox_Sample_2.1 | ecosystem: Environmental > Terrestrial > Soil > Wetlands | place: USA...
GAATAGGACAATCCAGTTCCAGCTTGGCCGTCCGGCGCAGCGTCTCGCGCAGGATGGCTTCTTTGATCTCCAGCTGATGTTCGTAGCTGACGTGCTGATAATGACAGCCGCCGCAGCGTGTGAAGTATGGACATCCGGGCTGCACCCGGTGCGGGGAAGGTTCAACGATGCGATCGGCGATCGCTCGCGCGAAACCCACTTTCTGCTCAGTCAGGCGCGCCTCGATCTTTTCGCCTTCGAGCACAAACGGAACGAACACAGCTTTGCCGCGTCCTTGCTCTTTCGAGGGCGATTTAGTATCCGGAAGGCGGGCCAGCCCGTCTCCGCCGTAGATCAGCTTTTCTATGGTGAGCAGCAAGAGCCGATTCTAAATGAGGAACTCAGAGCGCACGTCCGGCGGCTGCACCCGAAGCCCAGGCCCACTGGAAGTTGAATCCGCCGAGTTGACCGGTGACGTCGACGACCTCGCCAATGAAATAAAGTCCCGGGATTTTGCGGCATTCCATGGTTTTCGGTGAGAGTTCGTCTGTGTCGACACCGCCTGCGGTCACTTCGGCCTTCTCGTATCCTTCCGTGCCGGCGGGGACAATTGTCCAAAAATGCAATCGTCTTTCGAACTCGGCCAAGGCTGTATTTGCCCATGAATGAGGCAAGTTCAATTCGAGCCAGCGATCGGCAAGACGGATTGGCAGTACGTTTCGCAACTCCGCCCGCAGCGATGATGCGTTTCGCCGGACTTTCCCATCATCGAAAGTGGAAACCACTTTGCACTCTGGGGCCAGATCAATCACGATTGGTTTCGCGCCATTCCAATATGACGAAATCTGCAAGATTGCCGGGCCGCTCAAGCCACGGTGCGTGATCAGCATCTTTTCGCGGAAGCGCTGACCGTTGCACGAGGCGATCACGTCGGCGGCAACTCCCGCGAGATCGCAGTAATGATCGCGATCATCCGACGAGAAAACGAGAGGCACAAGCCCTGGCCAGGGATCGCGAATCTTAATCCCAAACTGGCGCGCCAGTTCGTAGCCGAACGAAGTCGCGCCAATTTTCGGAATCGAGAGTCCTCCCGTTGCCACCACCAACACTGGCGCACGAAACTCGCCACTCGATGTTCTCACGACAAACTCGCTCGGATGGCTGACCTCTTCGATTTTCGTTCGGAGAAAGATGCTTACGCTTGCTGCTCTCGATTCTTCTTCCAGCAGGTTGAGAATGTCCCGTGCGGAGCGATCGCAGAATAACTGTCCCAGCTTTTTCTCGTGATACGGGATCCGATGTTTTTCAACCAGCGCGATGAATTCTGCGGGCGAGTAGCGGGCCAGCGCTGATTTCGAAAAATGTGGATTCGCGCAGATGAAATTTTCTGGAGTGCAATGGATGTTGGTGAAATTGCATCGGCCGCCGCCGGAGATCAGAATTTTTTTGCCAAGGCTGTCTGCACGTTCGAGAACGGCGATGCGCTTACCGCGATTTCCGGCTTCGATCGCGCACATCAGGCCTGCCGCGCCACCGCCGAGGATAAGTGCGTCAAATTGGCGAGTCACGGTGCGGTCACATGTAGAACAGGCTAAGTCGGGGCAGCTTGTATTTTTCGAGCAGGCGTTTCTGGACGTACTGCTTATGCAGTTGCTCGATTTGTGCGGACGACATCTTTCGTCGGTAGGGAATAAGGTCACGGTCCGCTTCCGCGCGAATCGTCACGATCTCTTCGTCAGAAGTTGAGGCCAGCAGCGCGGCAAAAAGCTTTTCTTCCATAACGGTCAAGCGGCGCTCCAGATCTTCCAGGCGTGACGAATTCTTTTGAATGTCTGAAGCAAGTTCGCGCAAGCTGTTCGCGGCCTGTTGCGCAACCGTTTGGATCGTCATTCCAGCTTTCTCAGAAAATTCGGCTGCATCGAGCAATTCGGCATTCGCACGTAAATAAGTGGCCATCCGGTTTGGCTCAAATCCCGGAGCGGCCGATTTGCTGGATTTCTCCGACTCAGCGGCACCGGCGCCCACGGCGGCCTCTTTTATGTCTTCTGACGCGGCGAGCACTTCCTGGGAACAGTAAGCCAGACCATTCACCTTTTTTGTTTTGGAAGGACGTTGTTCATATCGGTCGAATGCGGCATCGATGCCCCGGAGCGCCGCTTCGAGCGGAATGCCCGCGTCTTTCCAGGTTTCAATCAAGGCCCAGTCGAGAGTGGAAAGCAACAGTCCGCCACCCCGGCGGCGGAGAAAGTGCTCCTCGATTTCGGTGAAGTAGTTGAAATAATTTTCCACTGTGGATCAACGCCCCGATCGCGAGGGGGAGACAGATTCCGTGCCGCGGCCACTCTCTCGCTGTCGTCGAGGCGATCCCGGCTCAGCTGAATTTTTCTGATCCAGATTCGCGGTAGGTTTGCCGGCCGCTTTTGCTGAGGCTTTCGCTCCCGAATCGCGATGCGCGTTTCGCTCCCAGATAATGCGCAGTCCTTCCAGAGTAAGGAATTCGTCAACGTGCTTGATGTACTTCGATGCGGTGCCAATGAGCGGTCCCAGACCGCCAGTGGCGAGCACACGAGTTTCGGCGCCCAACTCGGGGAGCAGTAATTCCAGGATGCCATCAACCAGACCGAGATATCCGTAATAGAGGCCGGATTGCAGGCTGCCGACTGTGTTCGTTCCAATCACGCACGCGGGCTTGCGAATCTCAACTCGAGTGAGCCGAGCTGTCCGCTCGAACAATGCATCTGCGGAAATACCGATGCCGGGGCAGATCACGCCTCCCAGATATTCGCCTTTCTTTGAAACGCAATCGAAGGTAGTCGCTGTACCGAAATCGACAATGACGCATGGGCCGCCATACTTCTCATAAGCCGCGACCGCATTCACAATGCGGTCCGCGCCGACTTCGGCGGGATTATCGTATTGCACTGGCATGCCGGTCTTTACACCAGGTTCGATGAATAGCGGACGCAGATTGAAGTAACGCTCGCAAACCTGACGCAGCACGGGATCGAGCGGCGGCACAACAGAAGAGATCACTATGCCGTGAATGGCTTTCGCCTCCAGTTCCGCCATGGAAAACAAATTGCGGAAGAGCACGCCGTATTCGTCCACGGTGCTGGTGCGCGAGGTCGCCACCCGCCAGTTGGCCAGAAGCCGATCGTAGCGCGGAAATTCGCCTGACCGCTCGGAGGCAGTCGCTCGGGCGAAAACGCCGAGGACGGTATTCGTGTTACCCACATCGAGAACAAAGAGCATAGGAAAACCGCAATTCGCGGTTAGCAGTTGGCAACCTGCACGTCGCGTCCGGCTGAGTGGGACTGCTCATTTCGCCCGTACCGTGCCACTCAATACCGTTTGTAATCCTGTTGCCGTTCGCACGCGCAAAAAGCCGCGGTCATCGAGGCCTTCGGTAATCCCCTGCATCGATCCGCCGTTTTCTGTGACTGTCACAGACTTGCCCTGCACCCATGACGAACTCTGCGCGAACCGGCGCAGAATCGATTCCCGCGCGTCGGGATTTTGCACGATCTCGCGATATTCGCAATCCAGTGATTTTAGCAAGGACACAACCAGTTCGACGCGCGACCACTCGCGGCCGGTCGCCTGCTGCAGCGAGATCGCCTCGAAGCCCTCCGGAAAACCTGCCTGGTTCACGTTGATGCCGATTCCAACCACGATGAAGCGGACTCGGGTCGCCTCGGCATTCATCTCGGTGAGAATGCCGCAGACTTTCTTGCCCTCGATCAGCACGTCGTTGGGCCATTTCAGATCGGCGGCGACTTGCGGGTCAATCTGCCGGATCGCGGCCTGCACCGCGAGCCCAGCGGCTAGGGATAGTGCCAGCACGTCTGAGGGAGGCAGAGCCGGTCGCAAAATAACCGAACAATAAATGCCCGAGGACCGCGGCGAGTGCCACGAGTTCGATCCCCGGCCGCGACCTGCGTTCTGCTGTTCCGCGAGAAACACGCTGCCTTCCGGCGCTCCGGCGGCGGCCGCCGTCATGGCTGCGGTATTCGTTGATCCGATTTTGTAGAAATGATGGATGCCGCCGTCGAAGATGGTGCCGCGCAGCATGGGCCGCAGAATCTCGGGCAGCAGCAGATCAGGAACCGAGCGCAATTGATAGCCAGTGGCGGGATGTCCGGCGACATCAACTCCGAGAGTGCGCAGTTGCTGGATCAGACGCCAGATTTCGGAGCGGCTGCAGGAAATCTCCTGCGCAATTTTCGTCCCGCTGACCACGACGGTCGCGTGCTCGATGAGCAGGCTCACTATCCGCCCGAGGCGAACGTCGGTGGAGGGATGCGGTATGACCGGCGCATCTCTCGTTACAACACGGCGGCGAGTTTTCCTGGCTACGCTGATGCGGAAATTATGCGCGAATCGGCGGGAAACGACAACGATCGACACAAAGGGTCACGGCTGAAATTGAAGTTCCAATACATAGCGTCATCGTGAGCGAAGGCGTTTTTCAGGCTTGCTTGTGAAAGCGTGGGCGTTCGGGCTGACGCACTTTGGGGAGTTTCACACGGAGCCAATCCCCGCTATGCGGGCACAACCCGCAGGCTCATATCGACGGCGTGAGTCGAGTGGGTAAGCAGGCCGACCGAGATAAAATCGACGCCGGTCTCGGCATAGGCGCGAACGTTCTCCAGGCGGATTCCGCCGGAACACTCGATCGGAATCGGAGTCCCATTTTCACGAACCGAGCGCGAGCAGCGTTCGACCGCGCGCTTGACCTCTTCGGGCGACATGTTGTCGAGAAGCACGGCTTCGGCTCCGTGGGTCAGCGCCTCTTCAAGTTCCGCCGGAGTGCGGACTTCCACTTCGATCGGTTGCGCGCCCCGGCGATTACGAAGCGCTCGCGCCAGCGTTTCGGTAATGCTGCCGGCCAGTGCGATGTGGTTGTTCTTGATGAGCACTCCATCGGAGAGATCGAGCCGGTGATTTTGTCCTCCGCCGCAACGTACCGCATATTTATCGATCACCCGCAGGCCGGGCGCGGTCTTGCGGGTATCGAGGATGCGGGCGCGCGTACCGCTGGCTGCCTCTACAAATTTGCGCGTGAACGTGGCGATGCCGCTCATGCGCTGCAAGAAATTCAGGATCACGCGCTCGCAGGAAAGAATCACCCGTGCATTGTGGCGAATCACGGCGATGGATTGTCCTGGGCGCAGGCGGACGCCGTCGAAAATCTCCGGATGCGTGGTCACTTCGTAGTGCGATGTCACAGCGCCATCGAGCGCGGCAAAAACATCGAGAATTCGTGCCACACAGCCGATCCCGGCCAGAATGCAGTCCTGCTTAGCGACAATTGTGGCGGAAGCGCTCTGATTCGCGTCGACGCAAGCATAGCTGGTCGCGTCGCGCGTAGCCCGGTCTTCGAGCAGGGCGTTTTCCAGAATGGCCGTAATGCGTCGCGAGTTCCAGTCCATCGAAGTAGTTCCGGCTGACGTGTAGTTCTCTATTTATAAAACAAGAGCACGCCAGCCGACCAATTCGATGTTACGCGCCGACGGATCGAATGCACTCTTCGAGCACGTTGAGCGCGACATCGGCCTGCTCTTTGGTGACCACCAGCGGCGGGCAGATTCGGATCGTGCTTGGTCCGCAGCCCAGGAACAGTACGCCGTGCTCGAACGCCATCTCGACGATGCGGTCTCGTTCGGCGTTGCCGTATTCCTTGGTCTGCTTGTCTTTGACGATCTCGACGCCGATCATCAATCCGCGGCCGCGCACATCGCCGACGAGTTTCAGACGAGAAGGCCAATCGGCCACGCGCTTCAGCATGTAGCCGCCAACGCTGGCGGAATTTTCGAGCAGATGTTCTTTCTCGATTACGTACAGTGTTGCCAGTGCCGCCGCAATCGCCACCGGATTGCCTCCGAACGTAGAGGCATGGGATCCCGGCACCCAGTCCATGATTTCCGCCCGGGTGAGCGTGATGCCGAGCGGCATGCCGGACGCGATGCCTTTCGCCATGCAAACCATATCCGGCTCGACGCCGGTATGCTCGACGGCCCACCACTTGCCAGTGCGCGCCACTCCGCTCTGCACTTCATCGACCACCAGCATGATCCCGTGCCGGTCGCAGATGCGACGCAATTCCTGCATGAAAACGGTCGGCGCGACCACGTAGCCGCCTTCGCCCTGAATCGGTTCCACGAAAATTGCCGCGACTTCCTCGGGAGCGAGTGTGGTCTTGAACAACTTTTCTTCGATAAAGCGAGCGCATCCCAGCGCGAATTTCTCAGCTTCTTGCGGTCCACCGACGCACCCGCGAAAGATATCCGGATAACGAACGTGCGTGACGCCGGGCACGAGCGGTGAGAATCTGCGCCGCTGCTGCGGTTTCGACGCCGTCAGAGATAGAGCGCCCATGGTGCGTCCGTGAAACGCGCCGTAGAACGCGATGATGTTCTGGCGTTTGGTGTGATAGCGCGCCAGCTTCAGCGCGCACTCGATAGCCTCCGCGCCCGAATTTCCGTAATAAACGCGATGGGGACCTGGCATGGGAGCAATCTTCGACAACCGCGCTCCCAGTTCGACCATGTTTTCGTAGTAGAAATCGGTCCCGGACATGTGGATCAGTTCGCCCGCCTGCTTCCGAATGGCGGCGACCACGTCCGGATGGCAATGGCCGGTCGACACCACCGCGATGCCGGCGGAGAAATCGAAAAACTCGTTGCCGTCGAGGTCAGTTACGACGATGCCCCGTCCACTCTTGGCCACCATCGGATACGAACGCGTATAAGACGGCGAAATGTATTTTTGGTCGCCCTCGAGCACGCGCTTGGCGTTCGGCCCGGGCAGGGCGGTTTTGATCCTGGGTGCTGTCGCGTTACGACCGCTCGCCGGATTTGCGGTCCTGGTCATAGTTTCGCTGGTCATTGCATCCTCCGAGTTGGGTAGGGCACGACTTTCAGTCGTGCCGTAATCGGCCACCGTCTAACCGAGGGCTTCAGCCCCTGGGGTCCGCACGTTGGCCGGTTTCTGCCGAGCAAGCCTCGATTGGGTTGGTCAACTAATTCCGAGGCAGATCAAATGGAGGAAGTAGTTAGTCGCTACCGAACAGGCTGGGACGAAGCCGCGAAGGCAGATTGGCGCGATAACGGCGCGGACAGACGAGATTGTCCAACCAACACTCGGTGAGATGCGGATGATGGGATCTCGAATTGGAATTCCTGCGCAGCATTAGAAAGCACAGCGTCGTAATCGTCGAACATCGCTGCTTGATTATAGCCGTAATCCGCGAGTGTCCGGAACCCCCGTTGGTAACTTTGGTGGCTTGCGGCCGGACGGTTCGGGTTGCCCCACCCTTGTCCCACGATTTTTGTGGGACAGAGTGGGGACTTTGACTTACGCATGCATTTTGCGCGGCTGCGGAGCTTCACTCCGCCGGACCCGTTCGACTCTCTGCGCTCGCTCAGGGCAGGCTAACGAGGACGAGGGGGGGCGTCCCTACACACTGCTCCGGGAACTTCTTCGCATCGCATCGAGCTCCAGACTCGTCTGATACGCTGTACGTTCCGGCCCCATGCCTTCCGCTACCCCACCCCGCCGCTGGATGGTGTTTCTCGCCTTCGGGCTGGTGTACCTGTTTTGGGGCTCGACCTATCTTGCTATCGACATCGCGGTACAAACCATTCCTCCGCCGTTAATGTGTGCACTGCGCTACACGATCGCCGGGCCTGTGATCCTGGCCGTGTGTGCGATGACCGGGCGCAAGATTTTCTATTCTCCACGGCAGATCGCATTGGCTTGCGTGGTCGGCTTGCTCCTGCTCATGGGCGGGAATCTCACGCTTTCGTACGCCGAGCTTTCTGTCTCCACCGGCTTGGCGGCGCTTCTTATTGCCGTTACACCGTTGTGGTTCCTCGTGCTCGATTCTCTCCTATTAGGAGATCATCACATTTCCAGACGCGGGAAAGCTGGGCTCGCGCTGGGCGTGGCGGGAACCTTCATACTTTTCTGGCCGCAACTGCGGGTTGGGGCTCTGGGTCATCGCGAATTCTGGGCATCCCTGAGTCTGCTGGGCGGATCGTTTAGTTGGGCGCTGGGATCGGTGCTCTCGAAACGATGGCAGTCAGGGATGGACGTTTTCGCAGCAACGGGCTGGCAGATTACGGGTGCGGCGGCTGGGAATTTCCTTCTCGCGCTGTCGCTTGGCGACGTTTCCCGCGCCGGCTGGAGCCTTCGCAGCCTCGGCGCCGTCGGGTATCTTGTTGTTTGCGGTTCCTGGATCGGCTACAACTCGTACATCTGGCTGCTCAAGCATGTGCCGACCTCGAAAGTATCAACCTATGCCTATGTGAATCCGGTGATCGCGGTCATTCTGGGATGGTTGATTTTGCATGAGCGCGTGGATCGCTACATTCTCGCGGGCAGCGCGGTGGTCGTGCTTTCGGTCATTCTCGTGACCAGCGCGAAAGTGAAAGGGAAGACAGTCAGCGAGGAACTGCCGGCGGTGGAAGCCGCCGGAGATTGAAAAATGATGCACATGTTAACTTATGCGCCATCACGGCCGTGACGGAGTTGGCTCAATCTGAAATCTTCGAAATGGCGTCATCCTGAGCGAAGCCGTTTTTCAGGCGTAGCGAAGGATCCCGCACAGGAGACCCGGAAGCTTGGCGCAGGATCCCTTGTCCCGCTGGAGAAAACGCCGACATCGGGATGACGCACCAACAGAGTGTTCAAACTGACCTCTGCCCTGTGACGATCGTCATTGTCACGACCAAGACTCCTGTGGTACGGTAGTTGAAATTTTCACGCCTTCGTTTATTCCAAGTTTCATATTCGGAGTTGTCGCGGCGAATGCGTGCCTTGAGGCGCCACCATGAAAGAAATCATAGATACAGTTCCATCTGGCGAGACCAGTGAACGCGAACACTTCGCCAATCGGAAACTGATTCGTCCCATTCTTCCGCGTATGGAAAACCACGGCAATCACGCAACCATGCCCTCCGTTCCCTTGCAGGAGCGGCGTGAGCGTCCCGAGCGCCACGACCGCCCCGAAAGAATGGAGCGTCCCATGGGCGGCGGAAAGAAACTAGCGCCTCCGGAGCAGACCAACGCCGAAAATTTTTACTATCAGAAGCAGATGCAGTCCCGGACACAGATGGTCATCGTGTTGCGCGATGGGGAAGAAGTGCGTGGCATCATCGAGTGGTACGACAAGAACTGCATCAAGATCAACCGCGACTCCGGCGAGCCGAATCTGATGATCTACAAGCCCGCCATCAAGTACATGTACAAGGAAGGCGAAAACCAGCGGTAGGAATCCGACCGGTTCAAGAGTGCTTTTTAGGGGATGGCGTGATTGGTATTCTGCCCGCTCGCCATCTCATGCATTCCGTTTTCGTCGAAGACAAACGTCTTCACTTCCGCCTCGGCTCCCTGCGGCTGAAATTCCTGGCCATTCCAAATGAAGCTGACGCCGGCTGCATTTCCGATGCGTGCCACGATCTGGCGATTGGCACGAATCGAGGCGTCCGCCGGAGCGATCAGCGTCTCGTGACTGACGGGTTGTCCGTCGGCGATGACCGAAATCCAGGAATTCTCATCGGCATGAATCACGAGTGAGAAGCGGGGCGGCGATTTGACATCGGGCGCGGCGCTTGCGCTCTCGGGTTCCGGCGCTCCGACACCCTCTGCGGGCCTATTTGCCGCGCTGCTCACGGGCTTCTTAGCGGCGGCAGCTTCGGTCCGATTTTCTGTTTCCGATCCTTTCGCGCTGACCCGCACATCGTGGACTTGAGGGCCGGGCTGAGTTGGCCGCTTTGCCGCCGGCTCCGAAATTGCCGTGGGTACCGGTTGGGCCGACTGCGAAACGGCTAATGCGGGAACTCCCGGGTTCGCGGCCCGCGCGTGGCGTTCATAACGCTGCCAGACCACAGCGGTCGCGAACACCAGCAAGACCGCGATAACCACCGGCCTCCAGGGGAGAGGATTTTGTTTCCGGGAGAATTCGCGGCGCAGTGGACGAAGATCTTCGAGGCGCGGCAGTTGCAGTCCGGGCAATTCGTCGGTTTCAGAGCCAGTCGACGCCGCCGTTGCGGATTTTGCGGGTTGATGTCGGACCTTGCCGGCCACGACCTGATTGGCGGCAATCTGATGAGCGGCCACTTGCGGTTGCTTGCCCGGGCCCGTGTTGGGCTCCCATACTGCCTGCGCATCGATTTGGGCCTGTCGCAGACAAGCCAGGTATTCGTTGACCGCCTCCTCGCCATCAAGACCGATATGCCTGGCGTAGGCGCGAATGAATCCCTTGTTGAAGACGCCGCCGGGAAGCTGATCGAAGTGCTCATCCTCAATCGCTTTCAGCATGCGCGAACTGATCTTGGTGACGTTGGAAACGTCATCGAGCGAGATGTTTTTCTTCTCGCGCGCCTTGCGAAATGTATCTCCGAATTTGCCCACTCGACACCCGGCAGGAGGCGGCCTCTGATACCCAGAGCGGCTCAGCCTTTAATGATAGGACAACCCGGAAGCGCGCGCCACAGCCATCAGTGAAAGTAAAGGGTAATGTATGAGGCGCGGGCATTCCTGCCCGCGAAAGTGTTAGGTCTTCGCGGCTCCCAAATTCACTCCGTCCTGGAATGACGAAAGCCGCCTCGGCGGCGGCTTTCATTTCAGAGTTCCAAGTTCCGCAGACAGGAGTGTCCGCGCCACACTATCCCCTCACACTGATCTTGGAGAACGACAGCACCGCGCGGCTGGCTGTTGGACGCCCCATGGAGAGCGCCGGACGAAACGTCGTAAAAATCAGCATACGCTTCACTTCGGGAAGCACGTCTTTGGAGGCATCGGTATCGGAAAGAATGCGATAGTCCTGCACGCGGCCGTTCGCATCCACATACGCCTCAACCACCAGCGAGTCCGCGTTGATCGTATCCAGCGTGATGCCAAGCGGCGTTTGCTGCAGCTCCGGCCCGGTGTTGATCATGACCAAAGGCACGTCATTATTCGCCTGCAGCGTCGATGGCGCCACGAAATACACCATGGCGACCCCGAAAATCAGCACTGCGCTCAGGAAGCCGGCTGTTGCCGGAACCATATGGGCGCGCAGAGAGTTTTCCAGGCGCATGAGCAGTCCTTCAAACGGTGGCCGATGTGCCGCAGCCACTTCACGCGAAATCGCCACACGCAAGCGCAATGCCAGATCTTCGGGGGTTTTCGGACGGCCCACGCCCATCAGCAATTGTTGTGTTTCCCGCAACGATTCATAGCGCTGATTGCATTTTGCGCACTGCTGCAAGTGACCCTGCAGCGCCAGCATCTCGGCGCCCGTCACCCTGCCATCCAAATAGGGTGAGAACAACCGCCTTGCCTTGGGGCACGTCATTCCCGTGTTCTTCCCAGTGCCCGTCATGGCATCACCTCAGCCTTTCTACCCCCTCCAGCTACCTGCGGCCGCGTTTCCCAGTCTTCTGGAGCGGCCAACCCCAGTTCGTCTCCGACTTCGCGGACATACGGCGCGAGCCGCTGCCGCAGTGCTTCTCTTCCACGCGTCAGCCGGGACTTCACCGTACCGAGAGAAATTTCCAGCACTTCAGCAATCTCCTCGTACGACATGTCTTCCAGATCGCGCAGAATCAGCGTGGTACGATATGGCTCCGGCAGCTTCCCTAGCTCTTCTTCAACGCGCCGCTTGACCTCGCCATGCGCCACATTCTCAAACGGAGATTCGCCGTGATCCGCAAGCGCTGCTTCGATCACGCTTTCCGATAAACCAGAAGTTTCCGCCTCGGTGGGCTCGATCGAGGTTTCGTGCGCTTTGTGCCGGAACCACCAGCGCTTGCGATTAGCTGCCTCGTGCAGTGCGATCCGGTAAATCCAGGTCTTCAGACTCGACTCGCCATGAAAGTGCTTCATGCCGCGAAACACTTTCAGGAAAACGTCCTGCGTCGTGTCGGCCGCGTCCGCTGGATCGTTGATGATGCGGTACACCAGCCCGTAGATGGGCTGCTGAAACTCTCCAATCAGCCAGTTGTAAGCGGCTTCTGAACCGGCCTTCAGTTCCGCGACAATCGCCGCTTCTTCCTGCGACCGGACTCCTATCGCACTCGCCAGATCACCCAAGGTGGTTGCCCCTAGCACTCAATACCGTTTGATTATAGGATTTTTCCCACCCCACTGACAGCGTCAATTTTGCGAAGGCGAACTTTCCGCTCCGGACACACAGCCTGGAACACTCACTGTAATAGACGCCGCAGCCGTGTCTGGAGTTCCCGAAGATAAACTCTTTAGAAGCAGGAAGTTAATAGGGCATGAAACGCAGGCAAGTGAGCGACTAGCCTCGGCTGGCTGGCTTCGCCGCAAGGACACTTTTTGGTTTTCTTTGGCCGCTCTCGCTGGTTATCTCTTGTTTCTTGGGGGATTCTTTGGCATTCACCGGCTTCTTGGCAGGCAATTGCTGGATAATGTCGGCCACGGCGCGCAGCAGGCATTCGCACCCTTTATCCAAGCCCAGTTCGGATTTCTCCAGATACCCAAAAGCGCCATCCTGTTGCAGCCGGGATGCATTCTTGTGTGAGAGCCCGGTAAAAACAACCACGGGAACATCAGCAGTTTTCGCGTCCTTCTTCAGAGCCTTCAGCACCTCCGGCCCGGGAAGTTTCGGCAGAAGCATATCCAGCAAGATCAGGTCCGGACACAGCGTTTTCGCCATCTCCAAAGCCTGTTCCCCATCGGTGGCGCTGCTGACGTCATAGCCGGCTCGCGCCAACGCACGTTCGGTGGCAAGGCGCAGGAATTTACTGTCGTCGACCAAAAGAATCTTCGTCATACGCCTATATAGGGGTCCATCGGCAGAATTGCCGGAAAGAATCAGTCGAGAACTGGCTGATAAGGTTTGCCCTAGGTCGCAGTGAAAGTTGCCGGGCTCACCGGCATTGGCGGAACAATGATTCCTTTTCCATGAGAGCCTCAATGGCGCAGCGGCAAGCCCGCCGTAATGCCTCTGTATGTGGCTCGGGGATGGCCTTCAGCACCAGGAGCATGCAGGTTCCGTGCAAAATGGCCCAGATTGCAAGTGCTAGGTGTGTGTGCTCCTCGGGCTGTCCGCCCAGGCGTTTGGCGAGTTGCTGCTCAAGGAACGCAAAATTCGGACGGCTTTCGCGGATCGGGCGCGCTGCCATCTTCGGAGGTGAAAGCCAGGGCCCATGCGAATAAAACAGTTCATACTCGTGCGGTTCGCGCAGCGCCGACTCCACGTAGGCTTCCGCCATCCCTTCCACGGTTACGCCGATTTCAAACTCTCTGCGGAGTCGCATCGCGATTCGCCGCAATAACGCACGCAAGATGTCGTCGCGATCTTTGAAGCGGCGATATACGGCAGGGGTATTCGTCCGCGCCGCGCGTGCTACCGTGCGCATCGTGAGCGCCTTTTCGCCGCCCTTTTTCCATAGCTTCTGGGCGGCATTCAGGATTCGGTCTTCCAGTTCTGGGTCGGGATGCCTGGGCATGATGGTCGCTCGGCGAACCTGGGGTCAGCCGACGCGCGAATTATATCTACACCGTAGACGAAACGCCGTCAATAGGAGGGCAAAAGAACAGCGAGTGCCCCACGTCTGGAAGACTTTGCCAGACGTGGGATTCCCGACGGGCTTGCTATCAGTTGGCCGCGATCCCGGCGACAGCTCCCGGCATCACGTCTTTCAGCGGCGCTCTCTGCTGCTCTTGCAGTTCCGGATGGGGCAGCGGCTTGCGTGGCAGCATTTGATCGCGCATGGCCGTGTCGTAAACAAAAATCGCCTCGACTGTGGCGGCTTGGGCGAGATCTTCCGGCTGCAGGCGTTCATAGGTATCCATGTTGGAATGGTGCGTGCGGGCGCCGTAATCGAGCATGTCTTGAATGAACTGGAATCCCGGAATGCCGACCGCATCAAACGATTCGTGATCGGTGCCGCCGGTATTCCGCATGGTGATGGTAGTAACACCCAGGTCCTGCAGCGGTGCCATCCATTGAGCAAAGATCGGGCGGACTGCGGCATTCTCCTGCAGGTAGATGCCACGAATTTTCCCGGTGCCATTGTCAAGATTGAAGTATCCCGAAATCTTCTGCTGCTCGGGCTTGAGCTCAAGCGGCCCGGCCGGTTTGCGTAGGAAGTCCGGCAAGTTCACTTGATCAGGCGCGGTGGAGAGCGGCACGTATCCAAAATGCTGTTTGACGTAGCCCTGGGACCCAAACAATCCTTCCTCCTCACCGGTCCACAAACCAATGCGAATAGTGCGCCGCGGCTGGACATGCAGCGCATTGAAAATGCGCATGACTTCCATGGCGACGACGGTTCCAGCGCCATTATCGGTCGCCCCGGTCGCCGAAGCCCACGAATCCAAGTGACCGCCGACCATGACGACTTCATCTTTGAGCTTGGGATCGACGCCGGGAATTTCCGCGATCGTGTCGAAACCATGCTCGTGGTCGCCGGTGAATTCCGTTTCCACATCCATCTCGACCGTCACCGGAACCTTCGCTTTCAGCAAACGGTAGACACGGCCGTAATTTTCGATCGCCATGACAACGACCGGAACCGGTTGTGCATAGTCGCGCTTATAGGTAAACCAGCCCAGCCCGGCGCCGCTATCGTCGAAAATCGTTCCGCCGGAGCCGCCGTTATTGCTGCCGTCGCGGCTGGGCATGACAACCGCGGCGGCGTGCTCCTCGACAAAAAACTTGCGAGCTTGCTCGCGGAATCGAAGTCGTTGCACAAAGCGTTGGATAAATTCCTCACGCGCCCGAATCCGAACCGGATATTCGCTCAGATCCTTCAGTTGGGCATCGTCATAGCGCTCAAATAGCGCCTTGTCGACGGGTTTGACGTCGCGCAGATCACCGAAGAAAACGATCTTCCCCGCCAGCGTCCCTTTGTATTTCTCCAGATCTTTTTCGTTTTCCGCATTCACCCAAACCGCGTCGCCACTCAGCGGACCATGGGTGGAAGGCGACCAGGGCGCGGCCTGCGCGATGAACACGGCGGTGTCGGGAGACGACATACGAACCCATGTATTGAGCTGACGCCATCCCATGCCGAACTCGCCCCAATCTTCCAGATGCGCGTTGCTGCATCCCATTGCCGCCAGTTGCGCGCGCGTCCATTCGTTGGCGCGCTTCAGGTTGGGCGAGCCGGTCAGTCGCGGTCCGATGCCATCCATCAGCGCCGAGGCGTACTCCATGACGTGCGAATGATTCAGACCCTCCTCGCGAATGCGCTGATACATCGTCAAGTCGAGAGTTTCGCTCGCGGGCTGCGGCAGTTCGTAGGAAGGCTTGCTGGGTTCTTCCGTTTTGGTTTCTTTGGATTTTTTCTGGGCTGCCGCGGCGTTAAAACTCACCAGCAATAGGACGGTCGCAACGGAAGCTACGAATCTGGGTGATCGCATCTGTGCCTCTTTATCGATGTGTTCGGAAAACGCAGAGCAGGGTAGCAGATAGCCAAAGTTTTGCCAAAGGGGACGCCTTATAGGTGTCATCCCGAACGCCCGCGCTTCTACCGGCGGGCAGAGGGATCTCGCGCGCCCAAAAATCGTCACCCCGCACGCACGATCCTTCGCTCTGCCCGAACGGCGGCTCCGCTCAGGATGACAAGCAAATGGGCGTTATTCATCAGCGCGCTATTTTTGACGAGCTGTTTTGCCCCTGTTAAACTTTTACGTTAGCCCAGCCTCCGCGAACCAACTGAAGGGAATCCGTGCGCGCACAAACCCGCCATCAACTTAAGCAGGATGCATTTAGCCGTGCGACCATCGAGGCCGCCGAAAAAACCGCCCATTGGAGTGTCGAGCATCGAACCACGCTGACGATCTCCGGCATCGTCATCGCCCTCGCACTCGCCATTGGTTTCGGCGGATGGTATTACTTCGAGCAGCAGAATCAGAAAGCCGGTCTCGACCTGACGCGAGCCGTGCGCACCATGGATACGCCGTTGCGGCCAGCTGGCACTCCCGCGCAGCCCGACTTTCCCAGTTTCACTTCGGCGAAAGCACGAGGCGAAGCGGCTGAGAAGCAATTGCAGGCAATCGTGGATCAATATCCGCATACTCGCACTGCCGATATGGCCCGCTATCTTCTGGGCGCGAACGCATCGAACCTGGGTGACACCGCTGCCGCCGAGAAGGACTTCAAGCAAGTCGCATCCTCCGGACCGCGCGACGTTTCGGCTCTGGCTAAATTCGCGCTGGCTTCGCTCTATGCCGATACCAATCGGACGAAAGACGCCATCGCGCTCTATCAGGAGTTGATCAATAAGCCGACCGTGACCGTCAGCAAAGTGACGGCTCAGTTGCAGCTTGCCGGGCTTTATCAGAACTCCAATCAGCCACTCGACGCCAAGCGAGTGTACGAACAGGTCCAGAAAGAAAATCCGACCACCGAAGCCGGCCAGCTGGCCATGCAAAAGCTGGCAGAACTGAAGTAGGGGTAGCGGTCTGGGCGTCCAGATGATTCTCGGATCCGAAACTCTGTGCTGTCGGGTTGCGCAGGTTGCGGGCTTGCACGGTGAAAGTTCTGACGCATGATTCCTGCCCGTGACGCAGTTCCCTGCGCCTGATACCATATTCCATTCCAAATCCACCGAGCCCCATGGCCGAGATCACACTCCGCGTCAACGGTAGTGAAAAGCAGGTCAGCGTCGCGCCTGAAACTCCGCTGCTCTGGGTATTGCGCGACACTCTCGAACTCACCGGCACGAAATTCGGCTGCGGCGCCGGGCTGTGCGGCGCCTGCACCGTTCACCTCGACGGCAATGCGGTGCGCTCCTGTTCCACACCGGTTTCGCAAGCCGCCGGCAGGAGCGTGACAACCATTGAAGGACTCTCTGCCAGCGAAGGCCTTCCAGCCGGTCAACTGCACGTTTTGCAGGCGGCGTGGATCGCCGAAGAAGTTCCGCAGTGCGGCTATTGCCAGACCGGACAAATCATGTCGGCTGCGGCGCTGTTGGCCAAGACTCCGAATCCGACCGACGATCAAATCAACGAGTCCATGAACGGCAATCTATGCCGCTGTGGAACTTACGAGCGCATTCGGAAGGCGATTCATTGGGCGGCGAATGCATCGAGCAAAGCCAGAAGGGAAATCGCGGAGGAAGAGATCCAGAGTGACGCGCAAGACAATGGAGGCGCGCGATGACTCCCATCTCCCGCCGCGAGTTTATTGGCGCAAGCGTAGCCGCTGGAGCCGGGCTCGTTATCGGCTTCTATCTCCCGCACGGATCACGCAAGCAGCACGAATATTTTTCTCCCAACGCTTACCTCCGGATCACGCCCGACAACCAAGTCACAATCGTGGTGGCGCGATCAGAAATGGGACAGGGAGTCCGCACAGCGTTGCCGATGATTCTGGCCGAAGAACTCGAAGCCGACTGGAAGCGAATCCAAATCGAGCAGGCGGGAGCGAGTACGCTGTTTGGCGATCAGTCCACTGGAGGGAGCGACAGCGTACGCTCAACCTGGGATCCGATGCGTAAGGCGGGGGCCCAAGCGCGCGAGATGCTGATCTCGGCTGCTGCTTTGACGTGGGGTCTTCCGCGATCGGTGTGTACGGCCGAGAATGGCGGCATCAAGCATGCAGCTTCGGGCCGCCGCCTCAGCTATGGCGAACTCGCGAATAAGGCCGCAACACTGCCGATCCCGACTGACGTTCCCCTGAAGCAGAGCAAGGATTACAAGATTGTCGGCCAGCGCCTGCCGCGCGTGGATTCGCCAAGCAAGGTCAAAGGCGAAGCGATTTTTGGGATCGACTACCGCGTGCCGGGGATGAAATTCGCGGTGCTGTCGCGCTGCCCCATCATTGGGGGAAAAGTTTCAAGCTTTGATGACTGGGATTCGAAAAAGATTGGCGGAGTCAGTTACGTTGGGCAAATCAGCGATTCGGCGATCGCGGTTGTGGCCGATTCCGTCTGGGGCGCGATGGAGGGCCGGCGAGTTCTCAACGTTACATGGGACGAAGGCCCAAATAAGGACCTGAATACCGCCGCGGTTCGGGCGTCGCTCAAGGAAGCGGCGGTGAAAAAGGGGGCCAGCCTATATTTCGCTGGCGATCCGGCAAAAGCCGGCGGCCGGCATTTCACCGCGGAATATGCGCTACCCCTCATGGCTCACGCTCCCATGGAACCGGGCAACTGCACAGCGGACTACCGGGGATCGAAATGCGAGTTGTGGGCGCCCACGCAGGTTCCGCAGGATTGCCGCGATTCGGTCGCACAGGCTGTCGGCCTTGATCCCGATCAGGTCAAAGTCAACGTCACGCTCATGGGAGGAGGCTTCGGCCGCCGGCTCGAACACGACTACGCCGTCGAGGCTGCGCTGGTCTCGAAAGCGGTCAACGCGCCGGTGAAAGTCATCTGGACGCGCGAAGATGATATGCGGTCATCCACGTATCGTCCGGCAAGCCTTCATCAACTCAGCGCGACGGTCGACGGCTCAGGGTTTCCCGCTACCCTCACACATCGCATCATCGCGCCTTCGATCACCGGCCAAAAAGGTCAGCCGACTCCCGGCAACGTCGACCCGGACCTGCCCGACGAAGCCGGCCCGGTGTATGGAATTCGCAATTACGCGATCGAGTACGTAATGGCCGAAACTCCCGTGCCGCTCGGCTGGATGCGGTCGGTTTACGCACTGCAGGCGGCGTTTGGGCTGGAAAGTTTCATCGACGAACTCGCGGTCGCGGCGGGAAAGGATCCGCTGGAATATCGCTTGCATCTGCTGGCCAAAGATCAGGACCTGCCCTACTTCACCACGACCTGGAAAACGGCTCGGATGCGCGGTGTGCTTCAGCTTGCAGCCGAAAAAGCCGCATGGGACAAGCCTTTGCCCGCCGGCCATCATCGCGGCATCGCCTGCTTTGGCTGTTTCGCTTCTTACATGGCGGAAGTCATCGAGATTTCAATGGAAAATGATCAACCCCGCGTGCATCGTGTGGTCTGCGCGGTCGATTGCGGGCAAGTTGTCAATCCGAGCATTCTCGAACAACAGATTCAGGGTGGCGTCGTGTACGGACTGGCCAACGCGTTGCGGGCGAAGATCACAATTGAGAAAGGTCGCATCGTGCAGGGCAACTTCGACGATTACGCTCCGCTGCGCATGAACGAAACGCCCACGGTCGAGGTTTATGCGGTGCCTAGCGCCGAATCGCCAAGCGGGATCGGAGAGCCATCCGTGCCGCCGATCGCTCCCGCGCTGTGCAATGCGATCTACGCGGCGACGAAGAAGAGAATCCGCTCGCTACCGATTCTGTCGAGCTAACGTCGAATTACCTAGATAGATCCGTGTCGGCCAGGGAGGCAAACTCGGCAGATCTCGACACCGAGACGAAAAGGACCATGTCAAGAATACTGGCTATTTTTCTTTTAATTGCTTCCGTTTCTTTCGCTCAGACTACCCCACTCTCTTCTGTACCGGTTTCCCGCCTCGCCCACATTCGCCATGGCGTCAATCTCAGCGCGTGGTTTGGCGGGGTCTGGGATCCCAAGGGATACACCAAGGAACATTTCGAAACCTGGACCACCGCGCAAGATATCGCACTCATCAAGTCGGCTGGTTTCGATCATGTACGGCTCCCGGTGAATCCGCAGCCGCTGATGGATGCCATGCGCCGGCCGGACCACGGCGCGGAATATTTCGGCTATCTCGATGCCGCACTGAAAATGATTCTTGACGCCGGGCTGGCCGTCGAGATCGACATGCATCCGGATCCGGATTTCAAGGCGAAGTTGTCGCAGGACGACTTCGTCCAGCGCTACGCCGATTTCTGGCGCACCGTCGCACAGCATTATTCGTCGTGGGATCCCGATCGAGTGTTCTTCGAGATTCTGAACGAGCCGGAGATGCGCGATGCTTACCGTTGGTATGGCGTCGAAGCCAAGCTCGTCGCCGCTATCCGCCAAGCCGCGCCCACCCATACGATCATCGCCGCCGGCGCGCGCTGGGATGACGACGATGACATGATCTTTCTCGAGCCCCTGCGCGATCCAAATGTGATTTATGTGTTCCATTTCTACGAGCCGCACATTTTTACGCATCAGAGCGCGACTTGGGGTGCTTATTACTGGCGCTGGATCAAAGGCCTGCAGTATCCCTCGTTGCCGGAAAATGCGGCGCAGGTTGCGGCAAGTGTTCCGGAAGCTGTCGACCGCCTGTACGTGATTCGTTATGGCCAGGATCACTGGGACGCAGCGCGCATCGAAGCAGAAATCAGTCAAGCTGCGGACTGGGCGAAACAAAATCGTGTCCCGCTCATCTGCAACGAATTTGGCGTGTTCCGCTACGGAGCTGATCCCGCGGACCGCATCCGCTGGATCACCGATGTTCGCACGTCGCTCGATCGCCACAACATTGGCTGGGCCATGTGGGATTATTCCGACAGCTTCGGAGTAGCCACAAAGCAGAACGGGAAAGCTGTGCTCGATGAGGACACGGTCAAGGCGCTGGGATTAAGATAGTGTCCTCGCGTCTCAGCCGCCTGGTTCCTGAGGCTCGCGGACCTCGTTTGGCGAAGCGGTGTATCCTAATCAAGAGCATTTGTAGGCATGGCTGGATTCGCGAAGCTTGTGAACCGCACCCATGCGGACTGTCGTATGCCCGATGAGCTAAGTTCGCTCTCTGCCCGCTCCCGCTTTCGCGCCGGCATGATTCTTGCCATCGCTGCCGACGCGCTCCAGCTCTTCGTGTTTCCCCTTTTTGCCGAAGGAGCACTCTCGCCCGCCGAGGATGTCCTCGACGTTGTAGTTGGGATCATTCTCGTCCGTCTTTTGGGATGGCATTGGGAGTTTCTGCCGTCTTTCGCTGCTAAGCTGATTCCTGGCGCCGATCTGGTTCCTTTCTGGACACTCGCTGTTGCGAACGTGTATCGCAAGTGGAAGCAAATCTCGAATGCAGACGATCCCACGCCGCAAGAACGCCCTGCGCTGCCCGGACCATCCAAGCCGATTTAAGGGAACACACTCGTCGTATTCGCTACAATGTTCTGACCCTAGCCATGAACCGACGCAAGCTTTGCATTCCAAGTTCACTTCTTTTATTGATTTTCATTTGCTCCACTCTCACGCCGCTGCCGGCACAATCCGTCTCACCCGATCTTTTCAGCGGACTGAAATGGCGCTTGATCGGCCCCTTTCGCGGGGGACGCGCGGTCGCCGCCGCTGGAGTACGCGGGGATCCAAACACGTTTTACTTTGGCGCGGTCGATGGCGGCATTTGGAAGACTACGAACGCCGGTATCACGTGGACGCCCATCTTTGACCAGCAGTCGGTCGCGTCCATCGGAGCGATCGCCGTCGCACCCTCCGATCCCAAAACCATCTACGTCGGGACAGGAGAATCCGACATCCGCTCCGATCTCGCCTCCGGCGACGGTGTGTATCGCTCCACGGATGGCGGTACGACATGGGAAAATATCGGCCTGCGCGACACGCGGCAGATCAGCCGCATTGTGGTCGATCCGCAGAGCGCGAATGTTGTGTACGTCGGAGCGCTAGGGCACGCTTACGGCCCGAACGACGAGCGCGGCGTTTTCAAATCCACCGACGCTGGCGAGCATTGGACCAAAGTTCTCGATCAAGGCGCTGAAACCGGCATCGCCGATCTAGCGATCGCGACGGATCATCCGAGCATTCTGTTCGCCGCGACTTGGCACACCCATCGTCCGCCGTGGAGCACCTACGCTCCGATCGATGCAGCCGGCAGCGGGATATTCCGATCGCGAGATGGCGGCAATTCCTGGACGCGCCTCGGCGGTTCAGGCCTTCCTGACGGCGATTGGGGACGCCCCGCCGTTGCTGTCTCTCCGGACGGAAAGCGCGTTTATGCGCTCATCGACGACGGCAAGAAATCCGGCCTCTACCGGTCCGACGACGGCGGCGATACCTGGACTCTCAAGAATTCCGACCCGCGCCTCACCAGCCGCGCCTGGTACTTCGGCAACATCACCGTCGATCCGCAAAACCCGGATTGTTTCTACGTACCCAACGTTGCCCTCTATCGCTCCGAAGACGGCGGCCAGACAATTTCCATAGTTCGCGGTGCGCCCGGCGGCGACGACTATCACCAACTCTGGGTCGATCCCAAGAATTCTGCGCGCATGATCCTTGCCACCGATCAGGGCACAACCATCAGCGTCGATCGCGGCCAGACCTGGAGTACGTGGTACAACCAGCCCACGGCGCAGCTTTACCACGTCGTCACCGACAACAAGTTCCCCTATACGGTTTACGGCGCGCAGCAGGATAGCGGCAGCGCCTCCGTCCTCAGCCGGACGGACCACGGCCAGATCACGCCCCGCGACTGGGCGCCGGTCGACGGCAGCGAGAGCGGGTACATCGCGCCCGATCCCAAAGATCCGAAGATTCTGTATTTCAGTGGAACCTACGGCAGCGTGTCGCGCTTCGACCTTCGCACCTCATTCAGCCAGGACATCACGCCATGGCCGCTGCCCACATTCGGCGTCGACATTGCGCAGCGCAAATATCGCGATCCCTGGACCCCGGTTCTCGTTTTCTCACCAGCCGACAAAACCAGCCTCTACCTCGGCACGCAATTTGTCATGAAGACCGCCGACGGCGGCCTGCACTGGCAAACGATCAGTCCGGACCTCACCGGCGCGCAAGCGGGCGCGGCGAAAACGCAAGGCACACCCACAATTCAAGAGGCCAAGCAGCGCGGCTACGGCGTGGTCTACACCATCGCGCCCTCGCCGCTCGGGGCCAACCTGATATGGGCGGGTAGCGACACCGGACTGATTCATCTCACACGCGATGGCGGCAAGATGTGGAAGGATGTCACCCCGAAAGTCATTGGGGATTGGTCAAAGATTTCGTTCATCGAAGCGTCACATTTCAATCCAGCAGAAGCCTACGCCGCGATCGACCGCCATCGCCTCGACGATGAAACTCCGTATCTCTATCGCACGCGCGACTACGGCCAGACCTGGCAGCCGATCACCGAAGGAATTCATGCGTCAGCATTTCTCCGCGTCGTTCGCGAGGATCCGACGCACAAAGGCTTGCTCTTCGCCGGCACCGAATTCGGCGTCTATGTTTCATTCGACGACGGAGAACACTGGCAATCGCTGCAACTGAACCTGCCGGTCACTTCTATCCGCGACCTCGACATTTACGGCGACGATCTCATCATCGCTACACATGGCCGTTCTTTCTGGATCCTCGACGACATTACCTCTCTACGGCAAGCCGAGGACGTGCGCGAAGCCGGCATGTGGCTCTATCGTCCCGCAACAGCGACACGAATCGACAACGCCGGCTTCATGGGGACTCCGCTGCCGCCCGAAGAACCGACCGCAGAAAATCCGCCCAATGGCGCCATGATCGACTATTTCCTCGCCAAGCCCGCGGAGCATGTGAAGCTCGAAATCTTCGACGCGCAGCACATTCTTGTCCGGAGCTTCTCATCCGAGGAGCCACGCCAAACGCGGCGTCCGCCGGTGCCGATTGCCGAGCGCTGGCTTCCCAAGCCGCAGCCCCTCGACAAATCCGCCGGCATGCATCGATTCGTGTGGAACCTGGCTTGGGGCGCAGAAATTCCCGGCTCGGGTGATGAAGAAGAATACTTCGTGCCCCGCGGCCCGCGCGCCGCACCCGGAGATTACGAAATCCGCCTCACGGTCGACGGCAAAATTTTAGCCCAGCCGCTGCTCATTAAGATGGACCCGCGCTCGACGGCCACCCAGCAAGATTTGGTGCAGCAAGTTAAACTCGGACGGCAGATCTTCGCCGAGGCGCTCGAATGCCGAAAGACGTTGTCCGCGATCCGTGCCGTCCAGAAACAGCTTTCCGATTTGCAACCGAAGCTGCAGCAGCATCCCGATGCCCAGGCATCCATTGACGCGGCTTCCAATGAGCTTAAAGTCCTACTCAGTGGAACGTCGTCCACCGATATCGGTCTGGAAAAAGCCAACACGGGCCTGGCATCCGCGTTGCGAGTGGTCGAGAGCAGCGACCGTCCCGTGCCCGCGCAAGCGCTCCAGGTCGATCGCGAATCCAGCTCCGCCGCGAAGACCGCTCTTGCGAAATGGAACACCTTCCAATCGAAGCGCCTGCCTGAACTCAATCATCAGCTCGAAGGCACAGGGGTGCCTCCAATCGCCGCACATTGAATCAGACAGGAGATCGATAAGAGCGAGAGTGATAGTAAAGATTGGGTCGGTCCATTCGGCTGTTTTCGCCGAAACTCGGGGACCACACTGGCCCGGTCCAGGTCGACGATTTCTAATATGCATTGCAGGCTCTCGATGAATCCCGCTATGATGCGGGGCAATACTCCTCAGTGGGGGATGGGTAACGAGTCCGGTGGCCAACCCAGATCAGGAAACATCCAACCAGAAGACACTCGCCGAGACACTGCTGTCTCCATCGATCCTCGAGGCAATTCCAGACGCCGTGGTGGCGGTCAACCGGCAAGGTGTTATCGTCCAAGTTAATTCCCAGACCGAGGCGATGTTTTCCTACACTCGCGCGGAACTCATCGGCCAAGGCATCGAGATTCTCGTGCCCGAGCGGCAGCGCGGCGATCATCATCGCCACCGCGAGGAGTACCATGCGAAACCGAAGATTCGCCGCATGGGATCGGGGCTCGACCTCTACGGCCGAAGACGCGACGGCTCCGAGTTCCCGGTGGAAATCAGCCTGAGCCCAGTCTCGACCGGCAACGGGGAGAGCGGCAACGGCATGGTCGTGCTCAGCGTAATCCGCGATATCAGTGATCGCAAGCGCATTGAAAACGAACTGCGTCGCGCTAACGAAGAAATCGAGCGGCGCAAGAGCCGCGAACTGCGCGACTCGCAGAATCGGATGTCGCTGATCGTCGACTCCTCGCAGGATGCCATCATCGGCAAAACACTCGATGGCGTCATTACGCACTGGAACAAAGGCGCGGAGGACATGTACGGCTACACGCCGCAGGAGATCATCGGACGAAACATCACCACGCTCTGCCCGAAAGATCGCATAGCTGAGATTTCCGGGATTCTGGCGAAGATTCGGAGTGGTGAGCGAGTCGAGTATTTCGAATCGGTGCGTATAGCAAAAGACGGAAAGCGGCTGAATGTTTCGGTGTCTATTTCGCCCATTCTCGATCAGGAAGGCAGAGTGGTCGGAGCTTCTTCCATCGCGCGTAACATAACCGGGCAAAAAAAAGTCGAAGAGCAACTGCGCCAGTCGCAGAAGATGGAGGCCATCGGACGGTTGGCGGGCGGCGTTGCCCACGATTTCAACAATCTGCTGGGAATCGTGACCGCCTGCACGGAATTGCTACGCGGCCGGGTTGATGGCGAAGGTCTGGAGTACATCGAGAACATTCAGGAAGCGGCAAAGCGCGGAGCTTCGCTGACCCGGCAATTGCTGGCCTTCAGCCGCAAGCAAGTGGTCCAGACACAGATTCTCGATTTGAACGAACGCCTAAAGGAAGTTATCAAACTGCTCCATCCCCTGATGGGGGACGATGTGGAAATCTCGCTGCTGCCACGCACTCCGAGTGCAGTCATCGAAGCGGATCCGGGACAGCTCGATCAGGTGGTGATGAATCTCGCCGTGAATTCCCGCGACGCCATGCCGCGGGGAGGAAGGCTCATCATCGAAACTGGCGTATTCGATTTCGACGAAGCCTTCGCCCGCGAGCACGCGACCATGAAGCCGGGACGTTACGTCGTGCTGGCGATCAGTGACAACGGAACCGGTATGGACGAGGCCACCCGACTGCGCATTTTCGAGCCCTTCTTCACGACGAAAGAAATGGGCAAGGGAACGGGGCTTGGATTGGCGACAGTCTATGGCATCGTCAAGCAAAGCGGCGGAGACATTTGGGTCTACAGCGAGCCCGGACGCGGAACCACGTTCAAAATTTATTTTCCCAGCGCCGAACAAAAGCTGGACGCGGGTCAGGAGAAGAAAGCTGAGCTGCTGCCGGCGCGCCGTGAAGGGATTACGATTTTGCTGGCCGAAGATGACACCGTTATGCGCCGTCTGACCAAGAAGATGCTGGAAGAGCACGGCTACAAAGTCATCGAAACAGAGGACGGTCAGTCGGCTTTGGACGTGATCAAGGCCAATCACACGCGCATTGACTTGGTTCTTACGGACGTCGTAATGAAAGGGATCAGCGGGCCGGAATTGGTGCTGCAGCTAATGGATTCACATCCCGAGATGAAAGTCGTTTACATGTCGGGCTATACCGGTGAACTGGTGGCCAATAAAGGTCCGGAAAGCGGCATACGGCTGCTGGAGAAACCATTCACGCGGGCGTCGCTGCTCAGTGTGATCGATGCTGCGCTGGGATAGCTTGTTTGAATTTGGATAAATCTTGTGTTCTTTGCGTTTCTTCGCGGAAATTCCTGGGCGGACTTCGCGACTAAAGGTTTCGAATCGCGAAGATTGTGGAGAGCTCGCGAAGATCGCCTGGAAACAATCAAGACAGGTCGCTCACCGTTTTGGTTCTGGTTGAATTGATCGGCCTCGGCTCTTTTGCGATACTTTCAGGTCCGTTTGTTGTGGCGCGGCGCTGCTGTCCGCGAAATCTCCGGTTACGGGGGCGTTGATGAAAGGGAATCCGAAAGTCCTGGCTGAACTGAACAAAGCTCTACGAGAAGAGCTGACTGCGATCAACCAATATTTTCTGCACGCCGAGATGTGCGAGAACTGGGGATATCACAAGCTCGCCGACCTCATCAAGAAACAATCGATCGGCGAGATGAAGCACGCCGAGGTGCTCATCGAGCGAATCCTGTTTCTTGACGGCAG
>Ga0335072_10002810_pt1 | contig 26723 bp, 28 predicted proteins | sample Lox_Sample_21_FD_206725 | JGI IMG/M metagenome (GOLD analysis project Ga0335072, IMG submission 206725) | Soil microbial communities from Loxahatchee National Wildlife Refuge, Florida, United States - Lox_Sample_2.1 | ecosystem: Environmental > Terrestrial > Soil > Wetlands | place: USA...
CTTGACGCAGGGAGCGACTTGCACGCAAATAGCCTGCAGAGTCAGACCGTGCCGAGCCAGAGGAGGCCTCCGTGACAGCGGACGACGAGATCGGCTACCAGGAGATCCAGTACGAGGTTGCAGACCCGGTTGCCACCATCACGCTCAACCGCCCGGCGGTGCTCAACGCGTGGACGGACCGGATGGGCTTCGAGGTCCGGCACGCAGTGAGCCAGGCGGAGTCCGATCCCCGTGTGGTCGGAATCGTAATCACCGGTGCGGGGCGCGGGTTCTGCGCGGGCGCTGACATGACGCGGCTCTCGGCCATCAGTTCGGGCGATCTAAGCAGCCAGGTGCGGACCCGCGACCTTGACGCTGACCCTGGCGACCCGGCGTTCGGCGATGACCTGCACCGGGGGACCTATACCTACCTGATGTCGGTACCGAAGCCCGTTATCGCTGCCATCAACGGACCGGTAGCAGGCATGGGCGTGCCGATCGTCCTTGCGTGTGATCTGCGCTTTATGGCCGAGGACGCGGTCTTGATGACGGCGTTCGCGCAGCGAGGGCTAATCGCTGAGTGGGGCATCAGCTGGATGTTGCCCCGGCTAGCCGGGCCGGCCGTAGCGCTCGACTTGCTGTTTTCGTCACGAAAGATCTCGGGGACGGAGGCAGCCGCGATGCGCGTGGTGAACGCGGCACTGCCGCAGGCAGAAGTTCTGCCGCACGCTCAGCAGTACGTGCGCGACCTGGCGGCAACCTCGTCGCCAGCATCCATGGCCATCATGAAGCGCCAGGTCTACCAGCAGATGCATGCGGGCTTGCTGGACGCCGAGCGTGAGGCCCGCGCGCTGATGATTGAGAGCTTCGGCCGTAACGACTTCCATGAGGGCGTCGCCTCGTTCACGGCGCGGCGAGCGCCGCGGTTCGAGCGACTGCCCTCGCGTGCTACCAGTGCCCGGCCTGAGCAAGCCTGACTCAGGTGACCTGCGTCAGAGCCTGGCTCCTGCTCATTGCCGCCGGCAATTCACTAGGCAGCTGGCAGCTACCGTCGGCCCGCAGGTGTCACTCGCGGGCCGACGGTATCCGCCGTGCGGTAAGCAAAGTCAGGCCCGGCGCAGCTCCGCCAGCGGCAGCGCGCTGCGGATCCAGGTGACGTTCCCGGTCCTGAGCTGACCGTCGTGCTCCGGGCAGATCATGGCCACGCGCGCGATCGCGCCCTGGCTGATCTGCCATGCCACCGCGCCGAGGTTGGTGCACGGCGTGTGCCAGCTCGTCACCGTCATCATGTCCGGACAGACGATCTTGCGCCCCGCGCCGCACATGCCGGTGAAGTCACTGCAGCGATCGCAGAACCCCAGCCGGGTGGCCGCCGCATCGTGGCTTGCTAACCCGCACTCCGGGCAGATCCAGCGAACTGGCCGGCCGGTGTGCGTGACCGTATCGCGGCCGCGGGAGAACAGGCCGAGTCTGGCCCGTCTAGAAGTGTCAGTAGCTGTTTTTGAGGCATTACGAGACAATGGCGACCCCCCGCCGTTGTAACACCGCCTCTTCCCCCCACAGGTCAAGGCCAGGTGATACCGCAACGCTACGACGCTCAGCCGTAGCGGCGCGTCATCTGAATGATGTACCCGGATATGTAAACGACACAACTAGATGAGTAGTAATCGACACTTATGCGTTGAGTGCCTGGCATGCCGCGGAGGGGAACGCCAATGTCGCAGACAGCGCCACCGGAATCGCGACGCCCCGGCGGGCGGCCCTCCGCCGACGTCGTTGTCGTCGGCTTCGGGATCGCGGGCGGGTGCGCCGCAGTCGAGGCAGCCGAGGCGGGCGCCTCCGTCCTAGTGCTGGAACGCGCCGCGGTCGCCGGCGGGACCAGCGCGCTCGCGGGCGGCCATTTCTATCTGGGCGGCGGAACGGTCGTACAGCGCGCAACCGGCCATCCTGACAGCCCGGACGAGATGTACGCCTACCTCATGGCGGTGACGCCGGACGCCGAGCCGGCAAAAGTGCGCGCATACGCCGACGGCAGCGCCGCCCATTGCGACTGGCTTGAAAGCCTGGGGTTCGAGTTCGAGCGAAGCTATTACCCCGAGAAGGCGGTGATCCAGCCCGGCACCCAGGGCCTGATGTATACCGGCAACGAAAAGGTCTGGCCGTTCCGGGATATCGCCGTCCCGGCGCCGCGGGGCCACAAGGTCCCGGTGCCTGGCGACACCGGCGGCGCGAAGCTGATAGTGGACCTGCTGCTCCGGCGAGCCGCCGCCCTCGGCGTCGAGATCAGGTACGAAACGGCCGCGACGGAGCTGATCACGACGCCAGGGCCGGCCAACGCGGGTTCGGCCAACACGGGGCGAGTCACCGGAGTGCAATGGCGTACAGCCACGGGAACGGGGGTTATTCCGGCCGGCAGCGTCATCCTGGCCGCGGGCGGCTTCGTGATGGACGCCAAGATGGTCGCCCGTCACGTCCCGCAGCTCGCGGAGAAGCCCTTCGTGCTTGGCACAAGTTACGACGACGGCGCAGGCATCAAGCTTGGCCTGTCAGCCGGCGCGCAGGCGCAGCACCTGGACCGTGCCTTCATCACCGCGCCCTTCTACCCGCCGGCGAAGCTGGTGACCGGCATCGTCGTGAACCGTGATGGCAAGCGCTTCGTGGCCGAAGACAGCTATCACGCTCGCACCTCCGCCTTCGTGCTCGACCAGCCGGGCTGCTCGGCCTACCTCATCGTCGACAGCGAGCACGTGGAATATCCGGAGTTGCCGCTGGTGCCGTTCATTGACGGCTGGGAGACCGTCGAGGCGATGGCGGCGGCACTAGGCATCCCGGCCGGTCATCTCGCGGACACCCTGAGGTCCTACAACACCGCCGCGGCGCGCGGTGAGGACCCTGAGTTCGGCAAGCATCCGGACTGGCTTGAGCCACAGGACACCGGCCCCTGGGCAGCATTCGACCTCAGCCTGGGCAAGGCGTTGTACGCCGGATTCACCCTCGGCGGGCTGCGATGCACCGTTGACGGGCAGGTGCAGCGCTCGGACGGATCGGTCATCGAAGGGCTTTACGCTGCCGGAGCATGCGCCTCCAACATCGTGCAGGATGGCGCTGGCTACAACAGCGGAGCCCAGCTGGGCGAGGGCTCGTTCTTCGGCCGCCGGGCGGGCCGGCATGCCGCGCGCATGGTGAGCGGTTAACACGGGTGCGGCTGACACGATGCGCACCCTGGGCGGCTAAATCAGCGCGAGCGCGTCCAGGTCGAGTGCGTGCCTTGCGTGCCTGCGCGCCATCGTGGCGAACATCGCGTCGCCCCGCTCGGTCTGCTGGACCATCGTGGCGGCGATGATGTCCATCACGATTCCGCTGAATGCGTGCCTGCGGTAGCCAGTCCAGCAGTCGTGCCAGCTGAGCTCTGCGCCGCGGCTGGTCAGCGCGGCGTGATAGCGCCGCACCAGCGCTTCCTCGTATTGCCTCCTGGCCGCGACCGGCAGGCTGGAGGCGAGGAAATACGACAGATCGCCGGTGCCTGCACCGAAGCCAGCCGTCTGCCAGTCCAGCACCACCGGCCGCGTCGCTCCGAACAGCAGGTTGTCAGCTCGGAAGTCGCCGTGGACGATCGTGCGCGGCTCGTTGCTCGCCTTGAGATAGCTCGCCGCCTGCGGCAGGAAGTCCTCAATCAGACCGAGCGTGCCTGGCTCGAGGCGGCCTGCGTAGCGCTCCCGGAACCGCGGATAGAGATCGGTGAGTACGGCTGCCAGCAGCGCTGCGGCGTCCGGGCCTGACCTGTTCAGCCAGGGCAGCGCGGCGAGCTCGGCGGCTTCCCAGCCGGCCGCATGCAGGGCGGCGAGCTCACGGATCGCAGCTGCGGCATCGTCGGGATGCAGGCCAGCCAGCTGATCGCCGGGCAACGCCGGCGCCAGGTCCTCGAGCAGGACGACGTACTCGTCTGGCCCGGCCTCGTACGCCGCGTAGTAACACCTGGCGAGCGCGACCGGCAGGCCGGCCGCGAGCTGGCTGTAGAAGCTGGCCTCGATCTCATAGGTGCGGAACGCCCTGGCTGCGGTCCGGCTCGCTGCGTCGGCCGCGGGGACCTTGGCGATGAGCGTGGGCGGCAAGTCGACTGGCCCGTCATAGGTCAGGGACAGCCGGTAGCTATCGGATACCTGCCCGGTACCGACCGGCGAGGCTGCCACGGCAGTGATCCCTGCGCCACCGAGATGGCTGGCAAGAGCATTCGTCAGGAAATCCGCGGTGAGCTCCTGACCGCCGCACACTGCCGCGGTCACTCGCCGTCACCGCCTCGGCCAGCCAGATCGGTGGCAGACAGATCAGTCCCGGACAGCTCGGCGCCAGACAGCCCCGGGTCGGCCAGGTAGGACCAGCCATGGTCGCGCCAGCCGGGCGGCTGGTTCCATTCGGTCCAGCCGTAGCCGGTCCGGCCGTCGTCGGCGGCGAACTCGCAGAGCGCGCGCGGGAAGTGCGCGACGCGGCCGTCCGGCGAAGTCATCGCGACCGGGGCGAAGGCCAGCGGGATAGCGGTCAGTGGTACGCCGGGCAGCCGCAGGCGTGACCGCTGCGGGAAGTCGTCAGCGCCGAAGTCCGTGTGCGCGCAGAATCCGGGCACGTGGCTAAGTTCGCCTGAGGGCGGCACAGCGAACGACGGCCAGCCGATAGGGAATCCGATGTTGGCCTGCATGCCGTGAAATGCCGTGCCGTCGCCGAGCCGGCCCGAGGTCCAGAGCCAGGAGATCTGCCACCAGTCACGCTCGCCCCAGCTGTGGTCGCGTTCGCCGAAGCCGCCGACGGTCGTCTTCGCGTCGCCGATACAGACGGTTCCGGTGACCTCACATGGAATCTCATACCGGGGGAGGTCCTTGTACGGGTACACGCCCCCGGCAGTAACCCATTCCAGGTCAAGGACAAGCCGGGCCTGCTCGGCTGCTTCGAGCCCGGAGTAAGCGGCGGCCGGCTCGGGCAGCACTGCGGCGGCCGCGTCCAGCCCGACTCTCGCGGAACGCAGCGGCTGCGCGATCTCCTGCGTGGCAGCGATGCCCGCGGCGCGCAGATCCGTGCTGCCGTATGCAGGCAGCGATGCTGCATTATCGGCGACGAGAATCGCAGGTTGTCCCGGCCGCACGACACAGGCCCAGTACCAGGCCCGGTCCCAGTTCGGGTACAAGCCGAGACGCACGTAGCCGCCGATGGACCCGTCTGGCGCGGCAAAGTCGAAGTAGAACGACTCGTTCCAGAGCAGTTCGGGGCCGCTGGGATGCAGTCCCTCGTCAGCGCCAGCGAGCTGCCAGGTCCCGTGATCGACGATCTTCACCATGGGCGAGGCCCCTCACTAGGCTGATGCCGGTCGTTTCGTGGTGGATGGCATGACGTGAAGGATGGCGTTGCGTGGAGGATGGCACAGCAGCAGCCGGACGTCCAGGCTTGAGCTGCCGGGCACGCTCGCCCGAAGCTGCCGACCGTTGGGAGACACATGGATCTCGGGCTGACCGGGAAGGTCGCGATTGTCGCCGCAGGCAGCAAGGGCCTCGGTAAGGCAAGCGCACTAGCGCTGGCGCGCGAGGGCGCGAGGGTCGCGATCTGCGCGCGCACCGAAGCCGACCTCGCGGCCGCCGAGGCAGAGATCCGGGGAGCGACGGGCACGGACGTCCTCGCGATGCCGGCCGACGTCTCCAGCGCGACCGACATACATGCTGTGGTCGAGGCGACCGCGGAGCGCTTCGGCGGTATCGACATCCTTGTCAACAACTCGGGCGGGCCGCGGATCGGACGGTTCGACAAGCTCACCGACGAGGATTGGCGCGAGGCGTTCGAGGTAGTGACGCTCAATTTCGTGCGCTTCGTCCGCGGTGTCGTGCCCTATATGCGTGCCAAGCACTGGGGCCGCATCGTCGGGATTCAGTCGAGCTCGGTCAAGCAGCCAGTGGCTAACATCGACCTGAGCAATGGCACCCGGCCGGGCATTGCCGGGCTGATGAAGGCGCTGATGCCGGATCTGGCCGCCGATGGCATCACGATCAATCTCGTGCTGCCCGGCTCGTTCCGCACTGCCCGGCTTAGTCCCGGCATCGAAGAGGGAGCCCCGCCCACTCCGGAACTCCAGGAGCGGCTGCAGTCGCTCGGCGCGCGGATCCCGGTCGGCCGGCTGGGAGAGCCCATCGAGCTCGGCGATCTTGTCGCGTTCCTGGCCTCCGAGCGCGCTGCCTACATCACCGGGGCCGCTTACCAGATCGACGGTGGCGTCATCGCCGCCAATCTGTAGCACTCGGGCCCGCAGCATCCAGGGCGTCTCAACCTTGCGCCCTCCGCCACCACCGGCGGCGACCCCGCCGACCTTCCCCCGACCGATCGCCTGGCAAGTCAGCATCAACGAACTGGGGCGCCGGGCTAGCCGCACCGCCCGGCTGCGGCTGGGGCCGCTCAGCACGCCACTTGGCGACCATCGCCTCGCTATCGACCAGCGGCACGAAGATCGGCGGTCCGATCGGCAGCCTGCGCCACTCCATGATCCGGTCATTCAGCTCCGCGACGCACTCGCGTACCTCCTGCTCGGAAGAGCACTCCGGCACGCTGTCAGCCAGCCTGGCGGCCTGCTTCCGGAGTCTCAGCGGAGTCGGCAGCAGCTCCTCAGTCGAGACGCCTTCCCGGCGCACCCAGTCGAGCACCCAGGCATCGGGATTGTCTGAATCGCTTCGGCGCAACGGCTTTCCCATGCCGGGCAGGTCGTCGAAGGCGCCACGCTCGGTAGCGTCGCTGATCTGCTGGTCGATCCACGAGCGGAAGCTCATGCCTTGCGGCTTGCGCTCGGTCATGTCGCCCGCCCCCAATCAGCCAGTACTGGCAGCGGCATTAACTGCGGTACGGGCAGGCAAGCGTCCGGTCGTCTCGCTGACCGTCGAACCTTGGCAAATCTCCTGCATCGCCAGCCAGCTTACCGATCGCCTGCCACCGGCTCGCAGGCCATGGCGTGGCCTGACAGCCGGCCGGCGTCAGCTAGCCTGAGTCGCGGAACTTGACCGTCCGCAGGACAGGGCGGCCGTAGCAGACTGCGGCTGACGGGTAACCGGGCCGCCATCCGGAAGGACGGGCCTTGGCAATCGTGGTGCTGGTGCTGTGGCTGGCCACCGCCATCGCCGGAGTCACCCTTTTGTGGGCTGGCGGCGCGGCTCGGAGGGCTGTTGCATCAGCAGCACCGGCAAGGCAGGCCGTGCCGGCCGAGGCGATGGCCGGGACGCGGCTGGCTGCCGTTCCGCTGACCCCGGAAGGACGGCCGCCGCCCGGCCCGCACGTGCGGGTTGCGACGCCAGAAGGAGAGCACCCGCTACTAGAGTTCAGCCATCCCGCGCTGGCGGTAACTGGGATCGCTTGCTGGATGATGTTCGCGTTCGTGCACTACCCGCCGCTGGCCTGGATAGCCTTCGCGATCTTGGTAGTGACCCTGCTCCTGGGCCTGGGCTGGCTAGTCCGCAACCGGCAAGCTGCGAGCCAGACGGCGAGCGCCACGTGGTCGTTCCCGCCTCGGCTGATCTGGGTGCACGGCCTGGTCGCCGCCTCATCGCTGGTCCTCACCGTCCTGACCGCCGTCTTGGCCAGCCGGGCCTGACTCCTGGCCGGTCCGGCTCGGCGCGTCTTACCGGTCCCAGGTCGCGATGAGCAGGCCGGCCAGCATGCAGAAAGTGCCGACGGAGATAAACGCAGCATCGGCATGGCGAGTGCCCCGGCCGTAGACCAGGACATCTCCCGGGTCCTCAGCGTCGTACCAGACCATGACGTGCTGACCGGGCTGAAAGCGGCCCGCCTTGTGTCGCAGCGCTCCCGGGTGGGCCTGCTCGATGACCCGCCCGTCAGTAAGTGAGAACTGAATCACAGTCCTCGGCCGTTGTGCGGCACCGCCTGCCTCATCCTCGGTGGCTGGCCACGCCACTACCATCGCCCAGGTCCGGATGCCGTGCTGCCGCAGCTGCCGAGCCCTGCGCTGATCGGCCCACCCGGCTAGCACAGCCAGGCCCCCTGCCAGGGCCAGCACAATACCGATCACTATGGACAAAGCGGTCCGCCGGTTTCGACTCGCCTGGTAGCTCATCTCGGCTTGGCTAGCCGACCCGAGGACATGCGCCGTCAATCACGATCCCTTAGCGAGTTTGTGCGGCTGACCGCGTAACTGATCGCGTCGTTGGAGGTGGCAAGCGAGCGAGCCGCGACAAGCAGGCCCGAAATCAGGACCAGCGTCCCGGCCAGGACGAGGCCGAGAGCAGCGTTGCCGAAGCTTTCCGAGCCCGCCGACACGGCAACCGCTATGGCGATGACGCTGAGACCCAGTATTGCCACAGCACCATAGAGGATAAGCACCGCGTCTTTGATCAGGCGGTGACGACGCAGGATCATGGGTATCTGCTCGTCGATTTCCGCGAGCCGCTCCTGGCTAACGGCCGATAGCTCAGTCTTGCTGAGAAACTGGCCGTGAGCCCCGCATAGCAGGGCGAGCCGCTCGCTCGTCATCTCACGCATCCGGTCGTTGACGGATCCGTATACCGCGAGAAGCCCGTTTGACAATAGTGCTGAGGTGGTAACAAGCACCACCGGCGCGACCATGGCCGAAATGGCCGACACCGCGAGCAGGCTCACTGGGTGATCTTGCCCGCCGTCAGGCGCTTCAACGCCTGCGCAGACTCGCGTCGGCGTAGCCCGGCCGGGGACCTGGGGGGTGACACGGTGCCAGAGGTTGCTCGGGGGGAGAGCTTTCCTCCGGCACCGTATCGGTCCGCGTGCCGGGCCACTGGCACCGCACCCGGGCTTAGTGCGGCGTGTGGGGGAGGAGCCGGTCCAGTCGCGAGCGCCGGCGCACCTTCGATGCTTCTGTCTGTTTCCTGCCTTGTGTCTGTCACTTCCGCGCCGACCTACACACCACGCTAGGTTCGCCGCACCTGTGTTCGCATCCACGCTCTTGACAGTCGCGCCCGCGCAATTGATAGCCGAGGGGATAGCCACCGACAGCCGGCCAGTAGCGTGAATACAGAAGAGGTGAACGGGGTTGCACCTGGGTCTGCGATGTTGATAGGTCGCCATGCGGAGCTTGCCAGACTCGGCCAGCTAGTCCAGGCGGCCCGGGACGGGCACAGCGGTGTACTGGTACTCAGCGGAGCGCCCGGCGTTGGCAAGACAGCGCTGCTCGATCATGCGGTCGAGTCGGCCGCGGGGCTGCACGTCGCCAGGGTGGCCGGCGTCGAGCCGGAGACGGAACTGGCTTTCGCCGCGCTACAGCAGTTGCTGTCGCCGATGCTGGACCTTGCCGGCCGACTGCCGGGTCCGCAGCGTGACGCGCTCGAGGTAGCGCTCGGCCTCCGGGCGGGCGCGGCGCCGGACCGCTTCCTGGTGGGCCTGGCGGCGCTCAGCCTGCTGTCTGGAGCGGCTGCAAAGCAACCCATGCTGTGCGTCGTTGATGACGCGCAGTGGCTGGACCGTGCCTCCGCACAGGCACTGGGATTCGTGGCGCGCCGCCTGCTGGCCGAGCCGGTCGCGGTCCTGTTCGCCACCACCGACGAGTCTTGCGAGGACCTGGCCGGGTTCCCCGGCCTTGCCATCGGAGGACTGAGCGCGGCCGACGCACGGGCACTGCTGGAGTCAGTGGCCAGATCGCCCGTGGATGAGCAGGTGCTCGACCGGGTCATCGCCGAGACGCACGGGAACCCGCTGGCGCTGCTCGAGCTGCCACGGGATGTTGCCTTGGCAGAATTTACTGGCGGGTTCGGCGAGGGTCGCCTGCACAGGCGGCCGGGGCGGGTCGAGGAGACCTTCCAGCGACGCGTTGACGCACTCCCGGCCGACAGTCGGCGGCTGGTACTGGTGGCCGCGGCTGAGCCGACAGGTGACCCGACCCTGCTGTGGCGCGCGGCCGGGCTGCTAGGGATCGGGCCAGAGGCCCAGGCCGCCGCGGAAGAGGCTGGCCTGATGGTGATCGGCGACCGGGTGGTCTTTCGTCATCCGCTCGTGCGCTCCACCGTGTACCGGGCAGCGTCGCTAGAGGCACGGAGGACTGTGAACGGCGCTCTGGCCGAGGTCACGGATCCGCAGATCGACCCGGAACGGCGTGCCTGGCACCGCGCCGAGGCGGCGGCTGGGCCCGATGAGGGCGTCGCGGCCGAACTGGACCGTCTGGCAGTGCGTGCCAAGGCACGCGGCGGGTGGGCCGCGGCGGGCGCGTTCCTGCAGCGCTCAGCCGAGCTGACCCTCGACCCACGGCAGCGTACCGAGCGGACCCTTGCGGCGGCACATGCCAAGTACGAGGCCGGAGCGCTCGATGTGGCCGAAGGGCTGGTGCTGGCAGCACGGGCCTGGCCCCTTGATGAGCTGCAGCGCGCCCGGCTCGACCGGCTTCATGCGCGAACAGTTTTCGCGTCCAGCCGCGGCTCTGACGCACCGTTGCTGTTCCTCAAGGCGGCCCGCGACTTTGAGCAGATTGACCTCCGGCTGGCGCGGGAGACCTACCTGGAAGCGCTCACCGCTGCGATGTTCGCTGGCCGTCTTGCCACCGGCGGCGACCTGCTCGAGGTCGCCGAGGCAGCCCGCGCTCTCCCGCCAGCGTCCCGGCCCGCTAGCGCTCCAGAACTCCTGCTCGACGGCCTGGCGCTGCTGGTTACCCAGGGGTGGACGGCCGCGATGCCAGCGGTCAAGCAGGCTGTCAGCGTCTTTCGTTCCATGAATGCCTCTGACGAGGAGACGCTGCGCTGGTGGCAGGCGCCTCACGCCTGTGCCCTTGCCTGGGACTGGCAAGGCGTCGACATGCTGACAGCCCGGCAGATCAAGATGGCCCGAGCTGCCGGCGCGCTTGCCGAGATCTCCGCCGGATTGAGCGCACGCGCCTACCTGCACCTGTTCTCTGGGGAATTCTCCAAGGCCAGCTCGATTGCCGCGGAAGCCCAGTCGGTGCGGGAGGCGACGAATAGCATCATTGTCCCTTACTCGGCTGTCGCACTCACCGCCTTCCAGGGCCGGGAGGCCGAGACGGCCGCACTAGCCGAGGCGGGCGCGAAAGACGCCAAGCGCCGCGGCGAGGGCAAGGCGCTGACCTTCTTCCAGTGGGCGGCCGCCGTACTTCACAACAGCTTCGGCCGCTACCCCGAGGCTCTCGTCGCAGCGCAGCAAGCAAGCGACGACTCGCGTGCGCAGTACTACCACAGCTGGGCGCTCGTGGAAGTCGTCGAAGCGGCGACGCGGAGCTGCAGGCCTGACTGTGCGGCAGATGCGCTGCGGCGGCTTGCCGAGCACACCAGCGCTTCCGGGACCGACTGGGCGCTTGGCGTCGAGGCGCGCTCGCGAGCGCTCGTCAGCCACGGAGTCGCAGCGGAGCGGCTCCACTGCCAGGCGATCGAGCGTCTCGGCCGAACTCCGCTCAGGCTGGAGCTCGCCCGCGCCCAGTTGGTTTACGGCGAGTGGCTGCGCCGCGAGCGGCGCAGGCGTGACGCCCGGGATCAGCTTCGCAGCGCATACAAGTGCTTCGACTCCAGCGGCGCCACGGCGTTCGCGGATCGGGCACGCGGCGAGCTTGGCGCTGCCGGCGAGCGAGCTCCCAGCCGGTCCAGCGGGGCCCGTGAGATCCTCACCAGCCAGGAAGCGCTGATCGCCCGGCTAGCAGGCGGCGGAGCTTCCAACCGCCAGATCGCCGGGGAACTTTTCATCAGCCCGGCGACGGTCGCCTACCACTTGCGCAAGGTGTTCACCAAGCTCGGCGTCAACTCGCGGCGCGAACTCGCCACGGCGGTCCAATGACCCTTTCTGAGTGCCACAACGCAGGAAACGTGTATAACTCCTAATGGATCATGAATTAGCCGACACCGCCGATGGGATCTCACCGTGGAGGACTTCACCGCACCGCGGATCACGGCCGACGATCACGTCCGCGGCCCGGCAGACGCGCCGGTGACGATCCTGGAGTACGGCGACTTCGAGTGCCCGTACTGCCGGGGCGCCTTCCGGGACGTTCGCCTGCTGGTTGATCAGCATCCGGCGGAGATCCGGTTTGTCTTCCGGAACTTCCCGATACCGGAGTTGCACCCGCATTCCGAGCAGGCAGCCGAAGCTGCAGAGGCGGCGGCGGCCCAGGGCAACTACTGGGCAATGCATGACCTGCTGCTACAGCCGTACTCGCACCTCGACGTTGACTCGCTCGTGACCTACGCGGAGGTCATCGGACTGGATATCCCGCGGTTCCGCCGGGACCTGACCGACCGTGCTTACGCGTCGAGGATCACTCGGGACATCGGCGAAGGTGTCAGGAACGGGGTGAACGCCACGCCGAAGTTCTATGTCGACGGCCAGCGGGTCGACGGAAAGGTTCCGCTGGAGAACCTCGTCACCATGGTTGAAAGCGCTCTGGCCGCTGCGCGGGAGCGGGCAGCCACGGGGCAGCACGGTTAACGGCGAGCCTTGGCGGGTGCCCACAATGGATAGGGGACGCTGGCGAGCCGGTTGATGATCATGCCCAGCACGATCATCAGAACTACCGCGATCATGAGTATGGTGAGCTGGAGCGGCGTGCGAATCAGGCCAAGCCCGACCATCAGGGTGGTTGAAGCGGCCGGCGAGTGCGGCACGTGCAGCCAGATCATGAGGGATACGGTCAGGACCAGGCAAAGGATCACTGCTCCGATTCGCGGGGCTGTGATGTCGGCCAGATCCGGCTTGGCAGCGGCGAGGCCGAAGATGACTAGAGCGAGGTACCCGGCCAGAACCCCGATCGCGTGACCGCAGAACACGTTGCGAGGAGCGGCCTGCGCGCCTTGAGCGTCATAAAACAACACGAAAGCGGTCGGACCGAGCGAAGGAAACAGAAAGGGCTGCTTGGTGAGGGCCGCGATTGTTGCCACGATCGCGATCGAGATGGCTGAGGTAACGAGCACATACGTGCCCAGCACCCACCGGCTGTGACAGCGCTGTTCAAGCCCGCGTAGCCCGAACCGCCTGGCCAGGCCGTGTACTTGCGCGGGAAGGTCGCCATAGACAGGATGCCGGCCAGGTGCCTCCCTCTCTGGCTCCATCAGCGTCAACCCCTGACTTCCAAGGCAGGCCGTTCGGTCACTCAGCTCCTCGGCCGTCCGAAGGCCCCCGTCAGATGCCGGGCGAGCTGAGCGCATGAGGTCACACAGAGCTGTACGAAGACCTTGCCCAAGTGGTATTCGACCGTAAGCGGGCTGATAAACAGCTGGGCTGCGATCTGGTTGTTAGTCCCGCCTCGGCGGCCAGGCCGGCAACAGGGGCCTCCTGCGGGGTCAGGTCCAGGCTGGCCCGCCGACAAACGGGCCATCCCCTGCCGCAGGTCTGTTGTGCGTGACACCTCGAACGTGGGGACTGGCGAGATCTTCAGCTATGGGCCGAGCCGGTGCACCGCGAAGGCAAATCGCCACGGCATTCGAGCTAATGCCGGACGCGGACGACAAGCTTGCCGGTAGCGCGGTCGTGCTCCATGTCGTCATGCGCCTGCGGTACCTGCTCCAGGCCGTCGTAAACGCGGTCCACGGGGAATGCCAGACGGCCGGCCGCGATCGCGTCGAGGATCTCCTGGAAGGCATCCCGGGGCAGGTCGCCGGCGTCGCCGAAGTAGCCCGCCAGGCGCACACCTCTCGGCAGGTACTCGTTCGGGGAGAAGTCTCGCACCGTCCACTGGTTCGAGAGGCTGCCGCTAAAACAGGCCGTGCCGTGCACGCGCACCGCGCGCAGAGTGTCGGGCAGGGTCGGCGTGCCAACGAGATCAAGGGCGCCGTCGACGCCGTCCGGGTATAGCTTGCGCACGGCGGGTGCGACCTCGCCAGTGTCGAGCAGAGGGTGGTCGACGCCGTGCTCCTTCAGCAAAGCGAGGCGGTCGGGCCGCCTCGTAGTGGACAGGACCGTAGCGCCGCGCCATGTGGCGAGCGCGGCGGCGGCCAGGCCCACCGAGGAGGTGCCGCCGCGGATCAGCACGGACTGACCGGGCTTCAGGTCCAGACCGATGGTGAGCGAGCCATAGGCGGTCTGAACCATCTCCGGCAAAGCGCCGAGCACCTCCCAGGGCAGGCTGGTGTCGACGGGGATGACTTGCGCGAGCGGCACTGACGTGTACTCGGCATAGCCGCCGTCGTAGGTGCGACCCATGTCCCCCATCATCGCGACGACCTTCTGCCCGGGAGCCAGCCCACTGCCGGCCGGTGCGGCGTCGACGGTGCCGGCGGCCTCGATGCCTGGCACTCGCGGAAAGCTGACGCTCTCGCTCAGACCCAGCCGAAGCTTCAGCTCCGACCGGTTGAGGCCGAACGCCTCGACGCGGATGCGCACCCAGCCGTCCCGCTCGGGCGGGAGCGGGAGCGTGGTCAGCCGCAGATTGTCCACGGAGCCGGGAGCGGAGAGCCGGACGGCGCGCATAACGGTCGGCGAGGATGTCACGGTCGTGCCTTCTTCCCGGTGGCAGGAGAGCCGGTCGGCGGTGGTCAACATGCGGGCGCAGCGGCTTCATTCCCGGCACGCCCTGATTTCCGGCTGCTGAGGGGGGATGAACGCAGAGCGTCACAGGCATGTAGCGCCCAGGCAACCGGCTTACGGACACGGCGCACGGTATCCCATGCCGGCGGAGTTTCTGACGGCACCTTTTCGCTTAGCTGATGACTTATCTTGGCCCCGTTCGCGAGAAATATGCGTACGACAGCATTGTCGCCGGAAACTGAGCGACGGCCACGCGCTGCACGGTGGTCGGTCCGCTGGCCAAACAGGCCCCGGCTATGGCTACGGGCGTGGAACTTGCCTACGACGTTTCTGGTAGTGGTGATTGCGTCGTACTCATCCACGGCCACCCGTTCGATCACACCTTGTGGCAGCCGCAGGTGGCCGCGCTCCGCGGCGACTTCCACGTGGTGGCACCCGACCTACGTGGCTTCGGACACAGCCCAGTCACCCAGCATCTGGTGACGATGCGCGAGCTTGCCGCCGACATCGAGGAACTCCTTGAGACCCTCGGGATCGAGCGCGCCGCACTGGTCGGATTGAGCATGGGCGGGCTGGTGACCATGGAACTAGCGGCATCGCAGCCCGAGCGGTACTGGGCGATCGGTCTGGTCGCCACGACCATGGAGCCGCCAACACCGGCCGAGCGCGCGGCCCGGCGCGAACGAGCCGACGCAGTGGAACGTGACGGTATACAGGTGCTGCTGGATTACATGCACGCCGGTGTGTACGGCCCGGACTGCCCGCAAACCGTGCGGGCCCGCGTGGACGCGATGATGTCCGCAGCCTCCCCGGCTGGAGCGGCAGCCGCTTTGCGCGGCCGCGCAGGGCGGCCGGACTACCGCCCGCTGCTGGCAGACCTCGACATCCCCGCCCTGGTTTGCGCGGGCTCGGCAGATCCATGGTCTGACGAAGAAGTCACCGCCGAGATCGTCGCCCACCTCAAGCGCCCCGAGCTCGTCGTGATCAATGGCGTCGGGCATCTGCCCAACCTTGAGGCCCAGGACCAGTTCAACAACGGCCTGCGGGCCTTCCTCCACGCCCACGCACCAAGCTGAGATGCAACATCCAACAGCGACATCGCTTCGGCTGGCGCCTCGACACGCACGGCCCGCGGGTGACAGTCCACTATTCGGGTGGCGCCGAATATGTTGCGGCGCTAGGCTGCGCGCCCGTGACGGCGACATTCGAGTGGCGGGGCCTGTTCACGAACCGGGAGGTCAACGCGCTGCACGCCGAGGCCTTTAACACCAGGCTGTACAGCGAAGCCGAGTGGAACTGGGTTCAGCTCGTCCGGCAGCACAGCCTCGGATGGGTAATCGCCCGGCAAGGCCAGCATCTGGTGGGCTTTGTCAACGTGGTGTGGGACGGGCTGGTGCATGCCTGGCTGCAAGACACCATGGTTGCCGCCAGCGCACGCGGCCAAGGCATCGGCACCACGCTCGTCGCGCACGCCCGAGACGGCGCCAAGGCGGCCGGCTGCGAATACCTGCATGTCGACTTCGATGATCACCTGCGCCCGTTCTACCTAGACGCCTGCGGATTCCTTCCCACCAATGCCGGGCTGCTGTCACTAGCGTGATCTGGCCACGCGACCTTACTTCTCGAGCAGACCTGCGGCTACGAACGCCCGTTGGTAGATCTCCCTGATGACCTGCTGCTTGCGGGCGTTGTATTGCATGACGTGCTCTCCGCGCGCGTTAGCCTCGGCCGCGGCCTGGCGCTTGGCGGCCGCGTACAGGTCGCGTTCGGCGGGGTTGCCCCGGAGCCAGTCCCGGAAGATCCGGTGCTTCACCAGTTCGGGGCTGTCGAATCCGAAAACATGCAGATTGCAAGGCGGCTCGTCCGGCCGCAGAACCCGGTGGCCGTGCCACCAGGGCTCGCGGATCACTAGCCGGAACCCGGCCCGTTCGAGCGCCGGCACGTAGTCCTGCTCGCGGCCGGGGTCGGCCACTGTCAGGTCGATGTCGACGATTGGTTTCGCTGGCAGCCCGGCGACTGAGGTGGAGCCCACGTGCTCAAGCTGCAGCACCCGCCAGCCCAGGGCTTCCCGGATCCGGGCGGCCAGGACGCTGTACTGCCGCGGCCAGTCAGGATCGGGATCGGTTACCTCGATGTTAACGGCCTGCGGGCCTCCGGCCACCCATGCCGTGACTCCAGGGGGCGGCGGGGAATCATCGAACGTGACGATCTCGGCTTGGCTAGGCATCAGCGCAGTTTATTACCCGCATATCGCGCATGAGCCGCCGATGACTCCGGATAGGCAAGATCGTAGCGGCCCTAGTCATCCGGTCTGCACGGCTCATCCGGCAGTCACCGAGGGCCGGTGTTAACTGATGTCGCAGCGTGGTCCGATAGGTTGCTCGTCATGACTGAGCTCGGGCCCGTCGTCTGGCCACCCGCCCCGATCAGGACCGAGCGACTCGTGCTCCGTGAGCCCGAAGCACGGGACCGTGCCGCGGTCATCGAACTGCTGGCCTCGCCAGAGGTGGGCATCTACGTCGGCGGCCCTCGGCCGCGTGACCAGCCGAGGCGTGCGGAGCCGCACTCGACTGGTTCGCCGGCGCGCTTCCCGGCGAACCAGCGACGCTCCGTACCCAGACCGCCAATGTCCGCTCGATGCGCCTCGCGGCGAGGCTGGGGTTCATCGAGGTAGAGCGGTTCGAGAACTACGGCGCCGAGCAGTGGTTCGGGGTGTGGACTGGGAGCGCATCTCCCGGCACGTGAGCATTGCTGATCTTCCGCTGGACTGAATTATGCGGTAGTTAGTTTCTGCGTGAACTAGCTATGGCGCGGAGATCGTCATCAGGCTCTGCAGCTTCAGCGCACGCTGGTACCGCCTGCCTGATCGCAAACGAGGAGGAGCCCATGCCCCAAGCGCCAGCGCGGCGGGCTGCCGGCACGTCATCGGATGTTGCCAAACTCGTCATGCTGCATCACCGGCGGCGCGGCTGGGCCTGGGTGGCGACGGGCGCCGCGCTTGGCGTCGTGGTGTACGCCGGCATCGACGTAAACCTGTTCACTAGCCTCACCGGGACGGCGGAAACCTTCAGCGTTATCACGGTCTTCGTGCTGCTCGCCCTGGTCCTGGTCGGGCTCGTTGTCGTAATCGTCGATACAGCACGCATTCACCGCGCCGACGCAGCCGTACAGGTTAGCGCGAAGGGCAGCGTTTCGCATCACCCGCTGTACGCTCACGCGTATCGCTATCCGCCGCGCCACCCGGCCAGCTGGGTGGCCTGCGTCTTCCTGCTCATCGCGATGAGCGGTATCACCGCGTATAACCTGCCCGCCGAAGTGAACTCGTGGGCATATGTGGTCGGCGCCGAGAACCAGGCGACTTTCAACCCGGTGTCGTACAGTCACTGCCCCCCACGGCATGCGGGCTGCCAGGTGGTGACCGAAGGTTACCTTTCTAACAGCGGCGCGGACGTCAACTGGGAGACCCAGGTCCCGCTCGGCCAGCCGTTCAGTGTCCGCCAGCCGCTCTGGGCCTGGGGCACCGGGCGGACCCTCATCAATGGCGATGGCTCGGCGATCCCGAATATCGTCGCGGGCCTGTTCTTCGATGGAGTAGCGCTGCTGCTGCTATACGTCCTGGTCGTGATAGTCCGCCAGACGTCGCCCAGGCGAAGCCAGCCGATAGCCGTGCCTGCTGGCGCAGGTCCGGGCGGAGTCGTCGGACCACATCATCCCGATCGCAGTCACCACGAAAGCAGCGCTCGTCGTCGTACACACGGCGGGGGAGGTAAACGATCGCGCCGGAGGGTGCAGGCAGGCAGATGACCCGATGCAACTGCGCCTTTAGTCACGGGCACTCAGCACGCAGAACTCATTGTCCTCGGGGTCGGTCATGACCACCCAGCTGACCCTGTGCGGGTCCTGGCCGACGTCGGCCCGCCGCGCCCCAATGGCCTCCAAGCGACGTACCTCGGCCTCCTGGCCCGTATCCAGCGACGGCGCCAGGTCGATGTGCAGCCGGTTCTTCGCGATCTTCCCCTCCGGCACCGGCACGAAGATAAGTCCCGGCCCGCGCTCGAGCCGGGGGATGTCACGAGCCGCGTCGAGCGCGTGCGGCGGGACCAGGACGACTTCGTCGGCGGTCTCGTAGATGATCTGCCAGTCGAGTGCCGCCGCCCACCAGCGACTCTGGGCCACGACATCACGGCAGTCGATCACGACGGAGTACCAGCGGATGCTCATGGACCGACGGTAGCCCGCCCGAGGCGCCCGGAAGCTGAGGGTCTGTTCGACCTGGACGACGCGGTTGTCTCGCATTTCCCGGAATTCGCCGCGGACATCACCGACCCGCGCAGCCTTTCAGTGAAGGTCCGGCACGTCGCATCGATGGCGTCCGGTCATACCCGGGAGACGCTCGGCGAAGCGCCGAAGTCATCTTCCTGCAAACCCCGCACCGGATGGACATCACTTGCTCCCTGCCCGGTCGCACTGCCGATGCCGTCTGGCGCCATCCGCCGCTCACCAACAGCAAGCTGCGGGAGCTGCACTGCCCAAGCTAAGAAGCCGGTCAGCAAGGCATGCAGCCGACCGGACAGTCATACCATTGATCAACTGAGCCAGTGGCGCGGCCTCTGGGGCTGGGCTGGCCTCGCGCGCGGCGCTCGGGCACTACCGGAGGTCGTATGGCTAAGAGATCACGGCAAGAAGGGCCGCCGCCGAGTGGCGAATTCGTTCCGCCACCGTACGTCTCAAACGTTCACCGGCCGGGTGACAAGGGCACTTCTGACCCCTTCTACCAGTTCAAGAAGGCAGCACGCGACGATGGCAAGCCGTACAAGTCGCCGGAGCCTAGGACAGAACGGCAGCTGCTGAGTTTGCTGGGGACCAATGTCGCGATGGTGGTGATGTGCGGCTTGCTCGTGGTCGTCGTCGCTACCCTGCTGGTGCTCCTGGTCCTCAAGGTGTGATCGCGCGAGCGCCAGGAGGCAGCCAGGCTGGCCGGGGCCGCGCGGTAGCGCGTGAGTAACCTTGCAGTCCGGAAGGCGCGCAGGCTTGCGGCTCATGTGAGGAGCGTGAGGACTTGTGGCTGGCGAGCACTGGAAAGATGAACCAGAAGAACAAGACTTCCCTGCTGCTGAGTCATATCTGTCCCTGCTGATCGGGCCCGACGCGGCAGCAAAGCTGGCCAAGCGGCTGCGAAAACAGCAGGTGCTGCAGCACTTCGCGGCCAAGGACATCCTGCGCGCCGCCGGCCTGCCATTGCTGAGCCCGGACGACTCGGAGGTTAACGAGGACCTCGGCAAGGTGAAGGCCGGCCGGAAACTGTCGCCGGTGCTGCTAGTCCAGGGGGTTCCGTTGTGGGTCGCTGATGGCTACCACCGGGTCTGCGCGAGCTATCACCTGGACGAGAAGACCCCGGTGCCGTGCCGGATGGTCGCTCGCACGTCCAAGAGCTAGCCAGGTGTCCGGCTGAGCCGGCTTGCCCCCAAGGGATACGGCACGGACGGACGACCGGACGACTTAACCCATCGGCCGCTCGGTCGTGCACCGAGCTGACGGGGAGAGTCTCCTGGCGGGGTTGCCCGTAGTTTCGCGTTAGCTGGGCTCGCGGGCGGCTTGCATGATGACGGCGCCGACTCTGGAGTCGCCGGCCAACCACGTCTGGTCCGTGCCGGGCACGCTGGCCAGCGCGTTGCCAAAGACCGGGTACCCGCGGACCATGCCCGGGCCCACGGTGAGCCAGGCGGACCCGGTCCACAGGCTATTTGCGCCAACCCACAACCCGTGCCGCCCGTACGCCGCCAGCGGGCCGGGTTCGGCTCCGGTGCTGTTCAAGCGACTCCAGCGGGCGCCGTTCCAGTGCAGGACCAAGTCCGGGTCCGTGATCCAGACGTTCCTGGCGGACTCAGCAAGAACGGCTGCCGTATAGCCGTCGCGACGGGGGAGGCGGACGGCATGCCAGGCGCCGTCCCGCCATCGATAGGCCGTCACTGGACCCCGCACCTTACGGCCGGCGTCGCTGACGCCCACCGCCCAGACATTTGCCCGCGAGCTGCTGCTCAGCTGGGCGAAGGCGAAGCTCAACGGCAACCTGGTCAGCTTCCATGTGTTGCCGTTCCAGTGATACACGGCCGCAGGGGGCCCTTCGACCGAATCTTCCAGGCCGATGAATGCGTCGGTGGGGCTGACAACGGTCTCGCTGGACAGGGCGTCCGCACCAATGTCCGGCTCCGGCTCCGGCGTCCAGCGATGCCCGTCCCACTGCAGCGCCTCGGCCACCCCAGTTTTCTCGACGAAGCCGAAGATCCAGACGTTGTCAGGTGACGAGGACACCACCCCGTACGCGTAGTAGCCGGGCACCGGCATAGCTGACTTGTGCCAGCTGCGGCCATTCCAGTGCAGCAAGAAGAAGGAATAGTAGTGGTACGTGGCGATGGCCCAGGCATCGCGGCGGCCAGGTGCAGTGATGCTCTGCACCGAACCCTTCAGCGGTCCGGTATAAGACAGTTTCCAGCCGACGCCGTATGTAGACGACGCGTGAGCGGCTGGCGCGACGGTTCCGAGCCCGAGAGCAACTGCACAGGCTGTCCCGGCAAGGCCGGCAACCATTCGCTTGACGCCCATTGCTTTCCGTTCTCGTAACCGCTCGGCCGACGCAGCATAAGCTTTCGAGCCGACTAACGTATATCGTTTCAAATAGTTCTTTGGCTAGCCTTGATCTTTTGTGATCTTGATTCACTGGCTTCGTCCGTGGCGAGGCCGCTGGGACTACCAGATGTTTCCCGCCAGAAACGGCCCGATGCGGTCCAGCGCCCGCTGCGAATGCTCGAACAGCGACTTGTGGTCGAGACCGGGTTCGACGTGGGCCCGGAGCTTGCCCGCGGGCGTGCTGTCGGCAGCGTCGCCCAGGGACGCAAGCAGGTTCGCCGCAGTAGCCGCGTCATCCGGGCTCAGGTAAAGCAGGCCAGGGCAGCGGAGCTGGCGCAAGTCCAGGAGCGGCCAGGTGGCTTGTCCGTGTAGCGCAGCGATGTGCGCCGGAATATCCATCCCGATGGCTGTACGAAGCTGAGCTGCAGTCAGGCCGAGGCTCTCGAGCGACCCGTTGGACTTAGCCTGATGAACTCGCTCCGCCTGGCTCGCGGCACGGGCCGCCATCCCGGCATCCACCGGCCGGGCTGAGGTAGTCCCCAACCTTGACCTGGCAAGTCGACAGCGACCACCTGGTAGCTGCCACGCAGGCGGGCCACGTACCCGGCGCGATGCCAGTTGCTGCTGTCCTGCCCGGTGCCCGCCAGGAACAAGATCGCGGGTCCGTGGCCATCCACGGTGATGTGGATACTCTCGCCTGCTGACTGATGTGTCATTCGGTGCTCGGTCATGACGACCCCCGGACGCAATCTTGGCGCGCCCACGGTCAGCAGGTGCGCCCAGAACCTGCATTCCGCTTATGGGAGGTCCTTGATGGCAGCCAGCAGGCCTGGTCACCCGCCGGTCACGTTCGCGGTCCTCGCACTGGGAGTCAGCGCTTTCGCGCTGCTGCAGTCACTGGTCATTCCGGTGCTCACCACGATCCAGCACGATCTGCACACGAGCCAGAGCACGGTTACCTGGGTGCTGACCGCCTACTTGTTGTCGGCATCGATCATGACGCCGATCCTGGGCCGTGTCGGCGACATGTTCGGCAAGAAGCGAGTATTCGTCGGCACACTGCTGGCGCTGGCGGTTGGCTCGCTGATGGCCGCGCTCGCTCCGTCCATCGGGATCATGATCGTGGCCAGGGTGATCCAGGGATTCGCCGGCGGCATGCTCCCGGTCGCGTTCGGCATCATCCGCGACGAGTTTCCGCCCGAGCGTGTGCCAGGCGCGGTCGGCGTCATAGCCGCACTAGCAGCCGTGGGCGCCGGCCTGGGCATTGTGATCGCCGGTCCGATCGTGTCGGCCCTGGACTACCACTGGCTCTTCTGGCTCCCGCTGATCCTGACTGCCATCACCGCGGTCTGCGCGATCGCACTCGTCCCCGAGTCCGAAGTCCGCACGCCGGGGCGGATCAGCTGGTTGCCAGCCGTGCTGCTGTCCGGCTGGCTGGTCGCCCTGCTCGTCGCGCTCAGCGAGGCGCCAGACTGGGGGTGGAGATCAGGCATTGTGCTCGGGTTGCTGGCTGCAGCCGTCATCCTTGCAGGCGCGTGGGTCGCCGCCGAGCTGCGCGCCACGACGCCGCTGATCGACATGAAGATGATGCGCACCACCGCGGTATGGACCAACAACCTGGTCGCACTGCTTATCGGCGTCGGGATGTACGCGACCTTCGCGTTTCTGCCGGAGTTCGTGCAGACCCCCGCTGTGGCCGGATACGGATTCGGCGCCAGCATCACCAGGTCAGGGCTGATGCTGCTACCCTCGGCCGTCACCATGTTCATCGTCGGGATCTTCGCCGGCCGGCTCGCCGCCAGGCTTGGCGGCAAAACTCTGGTCGTGGCCGGCTGTCTCATCGGCTGCGGCGCAATGACGGTTCTGGCCTTCGCCCACCAGCATGTCTGGCAGATCTACCTGTCGAACTCGCTGATGGGCATCGGGTTCGGGCTGGCCTTCTCGGCCATGTCAGCACTGATCGTCGCGGCCGTGCCGCCCTCCCAGACCGGCGTGGCCAGCGGCATGAACGCCAACATCCGGACGATCGGCGGCAGCATAGGCGCAGCGGTGATGGCCAGCATCGTCACCGCGCGGCTCGAGCCGTCGGGTTTCCCGCTGCAGTCCGGCTACACCACCGGATTCGCCGTCATGGCCGGAGGACTGCTGCTAGCGGCAGCGGCCGGCCTGCTGATGCCCTCCGCGCGACGCGCGCGGCAAGCCGTCGGCCGGCTACAGCACGCCGAGCTGGCAGTGCTCGCCGGAGGTACGGTCGCGGGCGACGAGAGCGAGTAGGCGGGTGACGCGCAGGAGTGGCTGACGGTCCTGGCCAGTCGGCGGCCACGGCGCCCCGCGGCCTGCGCCGTGATGCCCGCCGCAACTACGAGCGGATCGTGGCCGCAGCCCGCGACGTCTTCGGCGAGTCCGGCGCGGACGCGGCAATGGAGGAGATCGCCGCCCGGGCAGGCGTCGGCGTCGGCACCGTGTACCGGCGGTTCGCCAGCAAGGATGCGCTGATCGACGAGTTGCTCAGGCTCGCGCTCACTGATCTGCTGACCGACGTCCATCATTCCCTCGCCCGGACTGACGGATTCGGCCTGCACGAGCTCTTGCACGCGTTCGGCCGGTCGTTCGCCGAGCATGCGCGGTACGCCAACCTGCTGCTGCAGCGCCAGCCAGATCCCGCCGCCGAGCGGGAGATCAGGGCCGCGATCATCGAGCTGACGGCCCGGGCCATCGCCGCCGGAACCATAAGCCCGGACATCACCGTCGCCGACGTAACGGCGCTTGCCTCCGGGCTGCGCGGCCTGATTCATGCCGGTGGCGAGGCCAGCTCAAGCACCTGGCCGCGATTCCTTGACCTTCACCTGGCCGGCATGCGCACGCCAGCGACCTGAGTTCCCCGGCCGGCGGGGTGCTGCTTGTCAGGCGTCGAGCTGGAACCTACTCCGAAGGAACGGCGACTATCCCGGACCGACAGAGAGCGGCCCAAGCTTCCTCGAAGTTGGAGAGCGGGCTGAGCGCGAGCTCGACCTTGGCGGTCTCGTCGCGACCGACCAAGTGAATGCATTCACGGCGACTGACGGTCGTCCCAGCCCACCCGACCTCGTCCCGCCACATCCTGGCCGTGTCGGCGCGCAGACAGATGTCCCGGCTGTCCAGCACCATTCCCTGGGGCGCTCGAACCTCTATCGCTCCGGCCCGGATAAGTAGGCGGGGACCACCGCCAAGGCTCCGACTCCAGTCGACCCAGTTCCCGCCTGGATGCATGCACTGGCGAACCAGGACCGGACCGTCATAGATCACCGCCTGGTTGTGGACCCAGGCATTCAACTCACGGTTCCTGCGCTGGCGCACCTTGGTGAAGATCAAGGCATACAACAAAAGCGCGATCACGAGAACGCTGAAGATTCCACCCGCGGACATTGCGGTCACCCGTGCACTTTCAGTCGCTCATGTTCGCAGAGGTACCCGCAACCAGACCGCCAAGCGCCGCGCCGCCGATGGCTAGTCGAGCTGGAGCCCATTCTTTAGCTTCGTAGCCTGACGGGTCAGCCCATGAGATAAGGGCCATAGATTGCCGTCGGCGCGCCTGTCGTCATTGCCCAATATCGGTCTCCATAGGACCAGTGCCACCACTCGGTTGGATAGTTGACGAACCCAGCCCTGCCCAGCGCCGCCGCGAGGACGGCGCGGTTACTCCTGGCATCTTCACCGACCGATGGGTGGCCGGTGTAACAGGCTCCATTCGATTCTTCGGGATTGGCATTGACGCTGGTCCCGAGGTCCAGCTCTTGCCCATCCTCAGTGCACAAAGTCAGGTCGACGGCAGCGCCCGCGCTGTGAGGTGCAATCTCCGGAGGGCTCACGTACCTGCTCGCGAGCATGCGCAGCTCTTCCTGATCGCCATCAGGGCGAGACGAGCGCAGCGAGCGAAGATAGCTATCGAAGTACTCCCTTTGCAACCTGGGTGGCCGGTAGCCCTCGATAATCAGTAGCTGTAGTCCGGCTGGCAGAGCATCCGCCGCAGCATCCAGCCGATCGACTACACCAGAGCGCACGCGCGCGAATGCGCCAGCGCTGTCGGCCAGGCGTGAGGACACGCAAAAGCCGCGAGCGCGCAGATCGACAAGCTCCTCGCCATTGTCAGCGACCGGAGTGCCCGCCACGAGGGGATCAGCCATCAAAACGACATCCAGCGCATCACGCTGGTCCGAGGGAGTCATGCGCTAATCGTGGCATTTGCGGCTCATTACCTTCAACTCGGGCTGCTGCCGACCCGGCCCAGTCCGCCGACTTAGGATCTCGCAAGGGCGCGGATGTGATCATGACGGCCCGCTTGGGCGAGCGTAGCGGTCGACTGCAGTTCACGCTCATAGCCGCGGGGAAGGGCCATCGTGCTGATCAGACGACCCGGTTCACGTGCCAGGAGAACGCGTTAGCCCCTCAGTTCAGTCACCGGCAACGGCCCGCCAGAGCCGAGCGGCGCAGGCAGCCCACTACAAACGCCGGCGGCGTCTGAACCTGAGGCTGCAGCTATGACACTGCCCAGCCCGGCGCCCTCAGTGCTCGCGGCCGGCGCCGGACTGCTCCGAGACCTCCTGCGCGCAAGATCCTTCGAAGACTTCGGTGATCCGCTGGCATTGAGTCTTGACCAGGCAGCTTTGCGGCGGGCGCATCGGCGGCAAGAAGGCTGGGGGGCGCCGACTGGCGCCCCCAGCCCTTCCAGGCCTACGGCCCGGGGCCGGTTACGATCCGGCTGGTTCGCCCATCCCTGAGCCGCGGCCGAGCAACATCACACCCTGGCGGGATGGCGGCGGGGCGGGTAGGGCGGTGGAGCAGGCGTAAGAACTCGTGTCGATGAGCTCGATCTCGGTGTCCGTAATGGTTGAGGAATACGGGAAGATGCCGAAGCTCAGCTCGGTGCCAGCGGGCATGGCTGCAGGGTTGATCGTGACGGTCGGCGGCGCCGGGGGCGTGCCTCTTGGCCCGGACATGACCTGTGCGAAGCCGGGCGGGATGGGATCCGAGGAGCAGAAGCTCCTGGTAGTCACGAGCGCCGGGATGCCGTCTTGCCGCAGGTCGTTCTGCAGGGTGCCAGCCTGCAGCAGCACCTTCGGGTTGATGGTCAGCGTCGCCGTGCCGTTGGCGTGCTTGGTGAGCGTGAAGGCCACGGTCCGGATCGTGGCAGTGCCGCGGGGATGGGCCAAGCCGAAGCCTCCGGACAGGCCCACGCCCAGCACCACTGCCGCCGCGGCCGTGGCCGCGATGATGCCTGCGGCCAGCCGCCGGTGACCGCGACGGCGGGCAGGTGGAGTGCTAATCACGGTCGTCAGCCGGGCGCGGCCGCGAGTAACGGCTTGCTCGGCGGGCGGCGGCTCGGTCAGCAGGTCGGCGATCATTTTCAGCTCATCCATGGCGTGTCCTCCATTTCGCCTTCAGCGCCGAGCGCTTCCCGTACTTTGCTGCGCGCTCGGCTGAGCCGGGACGCGACCGTCCCGGCGGGGATGTCCAGGGCGGCCGCGATCTCCTGGTAGCCGAGTTGGGCCACCGCCGCCAGCAGCAGAACGTCACGGTCACCAGCGGCCAGCCCGCGCAGCGCCGCCGTCAGGCGGCCCGCCAAGCGCTGGGCGCTGACCCTAGCCAGGATGCTGTCCTCCTGACTGGCGTCTTGCTCGTGC
>Ga0335072_10002811_pt1 | contig 26716 bp, 24 predicted proteins | sample Lox_Sample_21_FD_206725 | JGI IMG/M metagenome (GOLD analysis project Ga0335072, IMG submission 206725) | Soil microbial communities from Loxahatchee National Wildlife Refuge, Florida, United States - Lox_Sample_2.1 | ecosystem: Environmental > Terrestrial > Soil > Wetlands | place: USA...
ACCGGCCAGTACACCTACCTGGAGCCGCCCAAGCGCCCGGCCACCCAGGTCTTCGACGGCATCGCCCGGTGGAGCGGCACCTCGTTCGCGGCGCCGATGGTGGCCGGCCTGATCGCCGCGCGGATGAGCTCCAGCGTCGACGTGGGCCAGGCGACCCTAGGCTTGCTCGACGAGGCCAGGCAGAACGCCATTGACGGCGTCGGTCCGGTCGTCCTGCCCTGGCAGCCGCCCGGAGCCGCTTAGGCCAGCGCGTCTTAGGCCAGCAGCGCGTCTCAGGCCAGCAGTGCGTCCGCGTGCTCGATGGCCAGCGCCAGCAGGGCCGCCCCGGCCGCCTGCAGCGGATAGTCGGCGATCAGCGCGGCCACCGTCGTGGGATCAAACGGCCGGGCCGCGATCACCGTGCCCTCGGCGTTGACCCCGACCAGGTCGCCGAACAGCTCGTCGTACACCGGCGCGTCGAAGGCGGCCACGGTCAGCAGGTCGGTAGCGAAGGTGAGCGGGTCCACGCCCAGCCCGACGCACCAGGTGCGGATCAGGCCCGCCTCCCGGCAGGCGGTCATCCGCCCGGCGAAAGGCCAGGCCGCGTAGTCGATCGGCCCGCGCTCGCTGTCGTGATCCTCGGGCACCCCGAGCAGTTCCTCGGCGTACTCGCGGACCATGCCGCGCCACAGCGAGAAGTCGTTGCCCACGTTCCACTCGGCCTCGCCGGACGGCTGGAAGATGCCCGCCGGGAGCACCTGGTACATACCGCCCGCGTGCCCCACCTTGAGCGGGTCGCGGTAATGCAGCGGGAACGTGGCCGTTCCCGCGTCCCGGTCGACCCGCAGGGTGAGCGTGGCCACCGCCATCATCACCGGACGGGCACTCAGGTCACACGGATCGCCGATAGCCTCCCTGAGCGGCTGTCCGGCGGCCAGGTGCTGGCGGCGCTGGCCGTCGTCGGCGCGGTGCTCGGTGGCTCGGTGCTCGGTGGCTTGGTGCTGGCGGGCGGCGTACTCGTGGGCGGCCGCGGTCCCGATATCGAGCGCGTCGAAGTAGCGGCCGGCCCCGAATCCCAGCCGCGGCGCCGGCCCGGCCAGATCCGCGCTGACCAGCCGGTACAGGGTGCGATTCTCGAAGATGGCGGGCGCGTCAAGTTCCCGTATCGCCTGGCTATAGCGACCGTAGCGGCTCCCGTCCTCCCGATAAGGAACGCTCCCTCCCCCGGCCTCCCCGGCTGGGAACTGTCCGGGATCCGACGACAGCGACAGCGTGATGGCATCGAGCGGCAGCGGAGCGGCCGGGATCCATTCCGGGGCCGTGAGCAGTGGCGTCCCGGCAAGCCGCGCGGCGGACGGGTACCCGTCCGCCGCGCTGATTCCCAGCGGGTGCCGGTGAACTCGCAGGTGTTCTCGCACTCGCAGCCACTCCAGCTCGCTGGCAGTACGCATTACCCCTCCGACGACAGCGCCCCGACCCCTGACTCCTGGTCGGAGCCTACCGAAACGGCCAAGTCGGGCGCGGCCGCGGTGGCCGGGCGGGGCCGCAGGGTCAGGTAGGCGAGCACGGTGCCCGCGGCCATCAAGCCGATGGTCACCCACAGCCCGGCGTGGTAACCGTCGAGGAACGCCCCGGGCGTGCTGGCCCCGCCGCGCAGCGAGGACGCCTGAACCGTCCTGATCACCGCGCCGATGACCGTGACACCAAGCAGGCCCGCGACCTCACGCGACGCGTTGATCACTGCCGACGCGATGCCCGCCCGGTCGGGCGGTGAGGATGCCATGATCGCGTTGGTCAGCGGCACGTTCATCGCGCCGGCCCCCGCGCCGAACAGGACGAACCCAGGAGTCAGCGACCAGTACCCGGCCCCGGAGCCAACCCGGACGAACAGCAGCAGGCCCACGACCATCACCGCCATGCCCAGCGCGACCGTGCGATGCTCACCGAGCGCGGCGCTGATCCGGTCGGAGATCGCTGCGAAGAAGGCAACGCACAGGGCCATCGGGACGAACGCCAGCCCGGCCTTGGTCGGCGAGAAGCCGAGGATGCCCTGCAGGTACAGCGAGGTGAAGAAGTAGATGCCGAGGATGCCGAAGCCCCAGATCATCATCGTCCCCGTGCCGCCGCTGAAGGCCCGGGACCGGAAGATCGGCAGCGGGATCATCGGGTGAGCGACCCGCGACTCTATGAGCAGGAACGCGGCCAGCGCCAGCGCCGCGACGCCGAAGGAGCCAAGGATGATGCCTGAGGTCCAGCCGCGGTCCTGGCCCTCGATGAGGGCGTAGGTGAGGGCGAACAGCGCGAGCGCCGAGCTGATCACGCCGGGGAAGTCGAGTCGCCTGACCGCGAACTGCGCCCTCGACTCGGTGATGGACCACAGGCCCAGGCCGAGGGTGATGATTCCGATCGGCACGTTGATGAGGAAGATCCAGCCCCAGTGCACGTGCTGGCTGATGATGCCGCCGATGACCGGGCCGACCGCCAGGGCCAGCGCCCCGATCGCGCCCCAGATCCCGATGGCCATGGCCCGCTCCCTGGCCTCAGAGAAGGTAGCGGTGATGATGGCCAGGGTCGTCGGCATCAGCAGCGCGGCCCCGACTCCCTGCACCGCGCGGGCGCTGATCAGCATGCCGCCGCTGCCGGCCAGGCCCGCGGTCAGCGAGGACAGGGTGAAGATGACCAGCCCGATGATGAAGATCCGCCGCCGACCATAGAGGTCAGCGACGCGGCCGCCCACCAGGAGCAGCCCGGCGACGAGCAGCAGGTAGCTGCTAACCACCCATTCCAGGCCGGCCACCGACAGGTGCAGGTTCCGCTCAATGGTGGGGAGGGCCACGTTGGTCACGTTGTTGTCGAGATAGCACATGAAGTTGGCGATGCTTACCGCGATGAGCGCCCACCACCTCATCCGGGCCGCTCGGGGCTGCGCCTCTGCTTGCGCACCTGCTGTGGATCGCATGACTCCCGCTTCCTTCCTGCTTCCGGCCGCATGTACGCCGTACCTGTATGACGTTCCTATACGGGGATCCTGTACCCCGTACAGGTCCGTCATGGCCCATAATGTCTTGTACGCCGTACAGGTGTCAAGTGGCCTGCGGTCGCCGACCTGAGCTCGCGGGCCGCCCGGGCGTGTCTCCCAGGCCGGGACTGCGGCGGTCAGTACATTGAGAAACAGCCCGCTACCTGGGGAAACACCTGGGCGCAGGCACCACTGACGCTGAAGCGGCAGCAGCCGAGAGAAAGGCCGGACTTCCTCGTGTCCCATCACCTCGACACGCCGCTGGCCGCTCAGACGGGCCAGCTGTACATCGACGACCTATACGTGTTTCCCGGTGACGGCAGCACGGTGCTGGTGATGGACGTCAACTCGAACGTCAATGGCCTGCACTCAGAGCCGGGCTTCCATCCCGAGGCTCGCTACGAGTTCAAGGTGCACTTCGATGGGGCCGATATCGAGACCCTCACCTACCGGGTCTCCTTCGGCGAGCCCGGCTCGGACGGCCGGCAGCCCCTGGCGCTGCACTCCCTGACCGGCCACCGGGCGCGCGAGGACTCCGCGCACGGTGACCTGGTGCTTGAGGGCCGGACCGGCGAGCCGGTCGCGGCGGGCGATGTCCGGCTGTGGGCCGGGCGCATCGCCGACTCCTTCTACATCGACCTTTCGCTGCTGTCCCTGATCAACGGGGCGGTGGCCACCGGGACCGCGCCTGACCTGTCCGGCTGGCAGCCCGGGCAGGCGAGCAACAGCTTCGCGGGCACCACGGTCGACTCAATCGTGCTTGAGATCTCCCACTCCCACCGGCAACTGCGCCCGGGCAGCCGGGTCGGCGTGTGGTGCGCGACCAAGCTGGCCACTGACGCCGGCGGCTGGCGGCAGGTCAACCGGGCCGGCCACCCGATGATGTGGCCGATCTTCTGGCCGAACGACACCCACTTCACCGATCCGGCCAACCACCGGCACCCCTGCGAGGACGTCGACGCGGTGGGCGGCTACATCGCCAGGCAGGTCGCCGCGGTGGTGGCGGCCACCGGGACCTGCGATGACCCCGACGGCTACGGCCAGCTGGTGACCGCCCAACTCTTCCCCGACGTGCTGTCCTACGTGATCGGCACGCGGGCCAGCTACAGCTTCGCCGGCCGCAACGGCCGGACGCAGGCCGACAACGCGCCCGAGGCCATGCTGTCCCTGGTCACCAACATGGCCGTGCCGACCGGCCTCACGCCCGCCATTACCAGGCACGTGCGGGACGACGAGTTCCCCTACGTCGTGCCGGCCTGACCTGGCCGTCGCGGCGGTGACTCAGATGCTCCCCGAGTAAATCAGCCAGCCCGGCTGCGACGTGAAGGGCCTCAGGGCGGCGGCCTGCCTGCTCGACAAGGTCACCGGCCGGTCGCTCGAGATCGCGAAGGACTCGTTCCTGGTCTGCCAATTCGCGAAGAGTATCTGCACGCTCTCCTCGACGGCGTTGCAAGAGCCCTGAGTCGCATCGGCATCAGGCACCGCCAGCGTGGCCTGACTTCCGGTCTGATTGGTGCCGGCGTACAGGCAGTACCCCTTGGTCGACGACCCGCCCCGCGCTCCGACGGCTACCCCCACGACGGCGGCGACGATCGCTACAACCGCGAGGCCACCGACCATGCGGCCTCGCGTCGATGACAGCCACGGCATATTCACATTGCGAAAATAACACAAGCACGCCACATCAAGAAAGGCTCAGTATTTATCCCATGGCGAGCAACCAAAAAAGGTCCCATGATATTGTCCGAAATACCGTAATATGCCAACCAAGTTACTCCCACAGATTATCGCTCCTAATTACCGCTTCCAGACGGTCTGTTCCATAAGTCCCCCTTCCCGCGAGCGCGGCCCGGCCGCAGCCCGGCCGCGCCGACCCGTTCCACGGTCCCCTCCAGCACGGCCTCGCCCCCAGCCACCCACGCTCACCCTCGCAACCAGCCACCCACGCCACCAGCCACCCCACGGGCCACCCCCTTCAGCACAACCTCGCCACTAGCCACCCGCCGGCCACCCCCTTCAGCGCACCTCGCCACGAGCCACCCACGGCCACCCACCTCCGCCCTTCAGCACCGCAGCGGCACCACTGGACCATCAATTCACACTGGTCGCCCTGGTTACCGTTCCAGGCAGCTAAACCACGCCCTCCTGGCATGATTGCTGTTGATTATGCCGCAAAATTCGGCACAATCAACAGCCAGCCGTTAGCGAGGCCTCCACCTGAGAGGCAGGAGTCGACTGGTGAGATGACTGGGTCGCAAGCGACGGAGGCCCGGGCGACGCGCAGCCGCCGCGAGGTGGCTTGGGTACGAGCGACCGAACCGCGAAGCGGCCCGCACCCGCCGCGAGGCGACGGGACCGGAGCGGCCGAGGCACGAGGGCCCACGACTGCGGGGAGACGACTGGGGCCCAAGCGACGGAACCTGCGGGCCGCCCCCACTCGCCGCGAGACAACCGAGGCTTTAGCGACCGAACCGCGAAACCGCGCGCGCCCGCCTCAGGAAGCCCGGGAACCCCGCCGGCCGCGCCCAACCCACCGCCCAGGCCCCAGCGGCCGCACCCTAGCCCCACACCCAGGGCTGTACGTCGTACAGGAAGAATGATTGCCGACGGTCGCTGTACGACGTACGGTTGTCGGGTGACCGAACCTAAGATCCCTCCGACTCCACGGCTGAGCAAGGAGGCCGTGGTTGACCGGGCGCTTGAGCTCGCCGACGCCAACGGCCTTGAGGCGCTGACGATCCGCAAGCTCGCGACCGAGCTCGGGGTCACGCCGATGGCGTTGTACTGGCACTTCCGCAGCAAGGAGGAGCTCCTCGGCGGGCTTGTCGAGCGGGTCTGGTCGGAGATTGACGTGGATGTGGACCCGGCGGCGGCCTGGCCTGACCAGTTGCGCGCGCTGCTCGAGTCGCTGCTTGCGGTGCTGCGTGCCCACCCGGCGGCCAGCAAGCTGCTGCTTGACTTCGACAAGCAGACCAGGGCCTCGATGCGAGCCGCGGAGGTCAGCCTGGAGATCCTCCTCGGGGTCGGCTTTGACCCAGAGATCGCGTCGGGGATCGTCCGGAACGCGCTGTGGACCGGAATCATGCTGGTCATGAGCGATCCCGGGGCCGACTGGCTGACCGACGATGAGCACGCCGAGCACATGCGGATGAAGCAGATCTCCTATGCGACCCTGCCCCCGGCCAGCTTCCCTCGGCTGGTCGAGTGCGCCGTCCCGATGACGTCCTTCAGCGACCCCGAGGCTCATTACGAGCTCGGCGTAAGCCTGTTTATCGCGGGCGTGGAGGCGCTGGCCCGCCGCAGGACGGCGGGCGGGGCAGGCCCGACGGAGCCGGACGTCGACTGAAGGCAAGAGGGCCACGCTGAGGCGGCTGAGTCACTATCGTCAGGTGCGGCAGTTGATCACGCGCCCGCGCTGCTAGCCCCCCACCAGCGTCACGTCACGCGTACCTCGACAGGAGTCACACCACGTGAAGGGTTTCCGTACGTTCCTCATGCGAGGCAACCTCATTGACCTCGCAGTCGCCGTGGTCATCGGCACCGCGTTCACCGCGGTTGTCACGGCCATCGTGAAGGACCTCATCACGCCGCTGATCGCGGCCATCGGCGGCAAGCCGAACTTCGGCAGCCTTAACTTCACCGTCCACCACAGCACGTTCGCCTACGGTGACTTCATCAACGCGCTGCTGTCGTTCGTGATCGTCGCCGCGGTCGTGTACTTCATGATCGTCGCGCCTGTGGCGAAGGTCACAACCCGGCTGACGCGGAACAAGGCGGCTACGACGCGCGACTGCCCTGAGTGCCTGAGCTCGATTCCCGTGGCCGCGTCACGCTGCTCGTTCTGCACGGTGGCCGTTGCCCCGATCACCAGGAACGGCCGCTAGAAAACGAAGATGTCCGGGTTCGGAGCGGGGCCTGGCCGTCCCGAACCCGGACACTTCTATTCTTTGGCCTCATCCTGATAGGAACCTGAGGCCAGGCTTGGAAGCGCCCCACAGTCTCGGAGCGCTCTCCTTCGCTCCCGACTGCTCGGTCGTCCAAGCCGTTGTCCTGCGGGGATGTCGCATCCGGAGCTATCTCCTGATGCGCTTCTTCCGGTTGAGCTCCTGACCGGCCCCGGCATGCAGGGATGTGAACCCCCGTCTACCGGGACCAGCCCCCCGTCCCGGAAAAAGCTCCGCCGCGCGGCGCCCTACTCGGAGCGCTGCTGCGGGATACCCGCGAGCAGCGCACGGACCTCGGTCTCCCGGTAGCGCCGGTGCCCGCCCAGCGTGCGGATGGATGTGAGCTTGCCTGCCTTCGCCCACCGCGTGACAGTCTTCGGGTCGACACGGAACATCGTGGCGACCTCTGCAGGCGTCAACAGCGGCTCGGCCTCTGGCGTACGTGCGGACATGGGTACGGCCTTTCTCCTCCTGGATCGGTGTAGCGATCCTCGTGTAGTTGTTCTCTGGCCTGATGCTCCATATGGAGCTGTCGTTGATGTCCTCATATGGCCTACAGAGACCATATTGCCATCACCAGCGGTGACAAGTCGATGACCCGGCGCTCAGTTTCTGCCTCGGGTTGCCCCCCGTTGCCCCCGGTTGCCCGTTCGATCGCGTCACTGAGGGTGATTCTAGCGATACTTATCGTTGCATCGATGCGAGATTCGGAAATAGCGCCCCGTGTTTCGTCCCCCAGTCCCGGCTGACTCGCCACCTGACCTGCGTGTTCGCGGTCGCCAGGCGTAGCGTGCCCCCGTAGCCGTCCTGATACTATTGGTAATCTACCACGGCCGAATCGGGATTTAGGGGCACAGGTCGCACAAGTTGTCCGTCACGTTGCGTGACCGATGACCGGCCGTGGCGTCCTGGCGCTGGCAACAGATTGCCAGTCACAACGCGACCCACGGATCGGCGTAGGCATCAGGGCCGCAAACCGGGTACGGTTGTACCTGTACGGAAAGCTGGCCCGCGCCGAGTTCCCCGAAGAGGGGATCTGCGGCGGTTCTCTGTGTGTCATGCCGCAGGCGTGTCACACGGACGCCAGTAACAGAGGCATCGTGGGGCCGCACGGGCTCCGGACGTTCGAGGGGGTCGAGCCAATGGGGCGCGGCCGAGCCAAGGCCAAGCAGGTAAAGGTTGCTCGCCAGCTCAAGTACAACAGCGGCGGGACGGACCTTGACCGGCTGCGTGCGGAGCTGGCAGCTGAGCGAGGCGGAGACACTGACTCCCGCCAAACCGCCTATGACGATTACGACGACGATGCCGCCGACGACGACCTCGACGACGACGATGAGGATGACGACGACGAGGACTCCTGGTCCGGTCGGGACGGGCGCGGCAGCGGCGATTAGCCGCCTTTAGCCGCTTTCCTGAGTCATCCGTCGGTCACCACGGCGGTCAGCTGTCCTATGCGGTATTTCCGCAGGCTGCTGCCTGCCCGGAGGCCCTCGGGTGTGATCCATCTCACGCCCGTAAGGCCCGAGGGTGTGTCGTCCTAGTACGACGGCTCTAGGACGTCTTTGCCGCGTTCGTGATCGGCCACCGGCACCGGGTAGTTGCCGTCGAAGCAGGCCCGGCAGAGCGATGTGGGGGGCTGCTCGGTCGCCGCGACCAGTCCTTCGAGCGACACGTACCCGAGCGAGTCCGCCCCGATCGAGGAGCGGATCTCCTCGACGGTCAGGTGCCCGGCGATCAGCTCATCGCGGGTTGAGAAGTCAATGCCGTAGAAACAGGGCCACTTGACCGGTGGCGACGCGATCCGGACATGCACCCCAAGGGCACCGGACTCGCGCAGCATGGCGACGATCGCGCGCTGGGTGTTGCCGCGGACGATGGAGTCATCGACCACCACGACGCGCTTGCCCGCGATCATGTCCCGCAGCGGGTTCAGCTTCAGCCGGATGCCGCGTTGCCTGATGGTCTGGCTCGGCTGAATGAACGTCCGGCCCACGTAGGAGTTCTTCACGAACCCCTGGCCGTAGGGGATGCCACTCGCCTCGGCGTACCCGATCGCGGCAGGCGTGCCCGACTCAGGCACCGGGATGACCAGGTCGGCCTGGGCCGGGTACTCGCGGGCCAGCCTGCGGCCGATCTCCACCCGGGTGGCGTGCAGCCCCCGGCCGCCGATCGCCGTGTCGGGGCGGGCCAGGTAGACGTACTCGAACAGGCAGACCTTGGGCGCGGCCGGCGCGAAGATCCGCGACCGCACTCCCCGCTCGTCCGCCGAGATCAGCTCGCCCGGTTCCACCTCGCGCACGAACGTCGCGCCCACGATGTCCAGGGCGGCGGTCTCGCTGGCGACCACCCAGCCGCCCTCGCCGAGCGCCCCCAGCACGAGCGGACGGAATCCCTGCGGGTCACGGGCGGCGTACAGGGTGTTCTCGTCCATGAACACCAGCGAGTAGGCGCCGCGCACCTTCGGCAGGACGCTCACGGCCGCCTCAGCGAAGTTCCCCGAGCCGGCCGCCGATCCGATGATCAGCTCGGTCAGCACATCGGTGTCAGAGGTCGCCTGGAGCATCGACAGGCCGCTGTCGGCGGGCAGCATCGCCGCCAGCTCTCGCGTGTTGGTCAGGTTGCCGTTGTGCCCGAGGGCCAGTGACCCAGCCGGACTTGACCGGAAGGTCGGCTGGGCGTTCGCCCAGACCGGCGCGCCGGTCGTTGAGTACCGGCAGTGCGCGACAGCGATGTCACCGCGCAGCGCGGTCAGCGACGGCTCGTCGAAGACCTGGGCGACGAGGCCCATCTCCTTGTGCACGACGATCCGGCGACCATCGCTCACGGCGATTCCGGCGGACTCCTGTCCACGGTGCTGGAGAACTTGCAGGCCGTAATACGCGAGCTTCGCGACGTCCTCACCGGGCGCCCAGACCCCGAACACTCCGCACGCGTCACGCGGGGGGCGATCGTGGGGATCAAGGTCGAGCGTGAGACGGCCGTCTGGCTTAACCACCATTACATTCTAGTTGTTCAAGCTCAGGGGAAGATACGGCCCCAGGTCAGCCCGGGGCCCGCTCGCCTGGACCAGCCCGGCCGCGAGCGCCTCGGCCCAGTCGAGCCGCCCGGTCGCGAGCCGGAACCAGGTGAGCGGATCGATCTCGACCACGTTGGGCGGCGTTCCCCGGGTGTGGCGCGGGCCTTCAACGCACTGCACCGCCGCGACTGGCGGCACCCTGACCTCAACCGAGCGTCCCGGGACCTTCTGCTCCAGGGTCAGCAGCAGGAAGCGGGCCGCCGACCGTAGCACGGCCGCCCCGGGCTGGCCGCCGGCCTCAAGCGCGGCGGCGACCTCGGCTACGTAGGCGGCCCCGTGCGGGTCAGGCTTCCTGGCGGGCATGGACTGGTCAGCCGAAGATGGCAGGGAGGGCGCCCTGCCAGGTGCTGGCCAGCTCGTCGAGCGGAATGGTAAGTATCCCGGTCACGTCGAGCGCGGCCCCCTGCACCGTCCCGATGAGGGTGGTCGGAACGCCGTGGGCGGCGGCCAGGGCGACCAGCTCGACGGCCTGGCCCGGGGACACGGAGATGACCGCGCGGGCGACCGACTCGCTGAACAGGCCGACGAATGGGTCGCCGGTGAGCGATATCTCACAACCATGACCGCCGCGCAGGCAGGACTCGGCGAGCGCGATGGCCAGGCCACCGTCGGACAGGTCGTGCGCGCTGGCCAGCAGGCCCTTGGCGGCCGCGTCGACCATCAGCTCCGCGAGCCGCCGCTCGGCGGCCAGGTCCCAGGCCGGCGGGGTGCCACCCAGGTGCCCGTGGGTCACGTGTGCCCAGGCCGACCCGCCGAGCTCCTCGCGGGTGATGCCGAGCAGGAAGACCTGGTCCCCGTCGGCCCTGAAGCCGGCCGAGACCCGGTCGCGCACGTTGTCATGGACACCGAGGACGCCGATGACCGGGGTCGGGTTGATCGCGGTCGCGCCGGTCTGGTTGTACAGGCTGACGTTGCCCCCGGTGACGGGGATCCCCAGCTGGGCGCAGCCGTCGGCCAGGCCCTGCACCGTCTGGGCGAGCTGCCACATCACCTCAGGATCCTCGGGTGACCCGAAGTTGAGGCAGTTCGTCACGGCTACCGGCCGGGCGCCGGTCATGGCCACGTTCCTGTAGGCCTCGCTGAGCGCCAGGAACGCGCCGTCGTAGGGGCTGAGCCTGCAGTAGCGCCCGTTGCCGTCGGTGGCCAGGGCGATGCCAAGGCCGGTCTCCTCGTCGATCCGCAGCAGCCCGCCGTCCTCGGGCATCGCCAGCACGGTGTTGCCCCTGACGATGGCGTCGTACTGCTGGGTGACCCAGGTCTTGTCGGCCAGGTCGGGCGAACCGAGCAGGGCCAGCAGGGTGGCGCGCAGCGCCACGCCGCCTTCCGGCCTGGCCAGAATGCCCGGGGTGCTGGCCTGGAGCAGGTCGAGGTCAGCCGGGCGGCTCATCGGCCGGTCGTAGACCGGGCCGTCGGCGGCGGTCTGCGGCGGGATGGCGACGACGGTGCCACCGCGCCAGGTCATCGTGAGCATGCCGTCCTCGGTCACCTCGCCGATGACGGTCGCCTCGACGTCCCACTTGGCGCAGACGGCCATGAACGCCTCCACATGGGCGGGCGTGACGATCGCCATCATCCGCTCTTGGGACTCGCTCATCAGGATCTCGGCCGGGGTCAGGCTCGGGTCGCGCAGCGGCACGTCGTCCAGGCTGACCCGCATGCCGACCTGCATGCCGCCCCCGGCGGCCAGCTCGGTGGTCGCGCAGGCGACCCCGGCCGCCCCGAGGTCCTGGATCCCCTCGACCAGGCCCGCCGCGAACAGCTCGAGGCAGCACTCGACCAGCAGCTTCTCCATGAACGGGTCGCCGACCTGCACGCTGGGCCGCTTGGCCTTGGCCTGCCCGTCGCCGGCGTCGCCGAACGTGGCGCTGGCCAGTACCGAGGCACCGCCGACGCCGTCAGGCCCGGTGCGGGAGCCGAACAGGATCACCTGGTTGCCGGGACCGCTGGCCACGGCGGCCTTCAGGTCGCCGTGCCGCATGATGCCCACGCACAGGGCGTTGACCAGCGGGTTGCCCGCGTAGCAGGAATCGAAGGCCAGCTCGCCGCCGATGTTGGGCAAACCCAGGCAGTTGCCGTAGAACGAGATGCCGCTGACGACCCCGGGCAGCACCCGGGCGGTGTCGTCGGCGTCCGCCGGGCCGAATCGCAGCGCGTCCATGACGGCCACCGGACGGGCGCCCATGGCCAGGATGTCCCGGACGATGCCGCCCACGCCGGTCGCCGCACCCTGGTGGGGCTCGACGAACGACGGGTGGTTGTGGCTCTCGATCTTGAAGGTGACCGCGTAGCCCTGCCCGATGTCCACCACGCCTGCGTTGGCGCCGATTCCGGCGAGCAGGTGGTCAGCCTGGGCGCCCCGGGGAGCCAGCTTGCGCAGGTGGACCTTGGAGGACTTGTAGGAGCAGTGCTCGCTCCACATGACCGAGTACAGGGCGAGCTCGGCGGAGGTGGGACGGCGGCCGAGGATCTCGCGCACCTTCCCGTACTCAACGTCGGTGAGGCCCAGCTCCTTATAGGGCTGCGCCGCCTCGGGGGTCGTGGCGGCGACCTCAATGGTGTCGTTCTGCTGGTGGCTCATGACGCCGCCCCGACGGCCGCCCGGCTCGCGAACGCACTGACGACCGAGGTAAAGAAGCCGAGGCCATCGGCGGACGGGCCGGTCAGCGGGTCGATCGCGTGCTCGGGATGCGGCATCAGGCCGACGACGTTGCCGTCTTCCGAGCAGATGCCCGCGATGCCGCGGCTCGAGCCGTTGGGCGCGTCGGACGTGTAGCTGACGATGACCCGGCCCGCGCGCTCCAGGGCGTTCAGGGTGGCCTCATCGGCCTCGTAGCGGCCCTCGCCGCTCTTGAGCGGTATGAGCAGCTGCTGCCCGTCCGCGTACCCGCTCGTCCACGGGGTACTGGCATTACGGACGGTCAGCGACACGTTGGTGTGGACGAAGCGCAGCCGCTCGTTCCTGGCCAGCGCGCCCGGCAGCAGGTGGGCCTCGCAGAGGATCTGGAAGCCGTTGCAGATCCCCAGGACCGGCAGTCCCGACCGCGCGGCCGGCACGAGCTCGGCCATCACCGGCGAGAACCGGGCGATCGCGCCGCAGCGCAGGTAATCGCCGTAGGAGAACCCGCCGGGCAGGACGACCGCGTCAACGCCTTGCAGGTCACGGTCGGCGTGCCACAGCGCGACCGGCTGTGCCCCCGCATACCGGACGGCGCGCGCGGCGTCCTGGTCGTCCAGTGAGCCAGGGAATGTGACAACGCCTATTCGCACGCCTGAAGGGTACCTGCTACCTGGTGCTCAGCACCTTGTCCAGGGTGACGATGGTGCCCCGGCCCGGCGAGGAGCGGAGCCGGACGTCGTCCACGCAGGCCCGCATCACCTCGAATCCCCGGCCGGACTCGGACATGGCGGCGACCCGCTGGCGCGCTGGAACGCGACGGACCTGGCCCGAGTCGATGATCTCGACCCGGCACCGGGCCGACTCGACGGTGGTGGTCACCGTGTAGTCGCCAACGGATCGGGCGGCATGCTGAATTACGTTGGTACAGGCCTCGGAAGCGGCCAGCAGGATGTCGGCAACGGAATCCTCATCGACGCCGAGCCTGCGCAGCGTGTCCCCGAGCACTTGTCGCATCGCCGAGACGCTAGTCCTGTCTCGTCCGAAAACGAGACAGAACCGCACGTCGGGCTGCGTCGCTCGCTGCGTTCTCACAAGATGAGACATTGCCCACTGGACGCGGGAGTAACCTAATGGTCGGCTACTCTCCGCTGCGGAGCGTGAATTCCTCGATGACCGGGTTGGCCAGCAGTTCCCGGGCAAGCTCCGCAATCCTGTCCATTGCGGCCTCGTCGGCCTCGCCGTCGATCTCGACCTCGAACCGCTTGCCCTGCCGGACCGCCGCCACGTTACCGAAACCGAGTCGGTGCGATGCGCTGCGTACTGCCTCGCCCTGCGGGTCATGGATCTCCGGCTTGAGCATCACATCGACGATCACTCGGGCCACGCATCCTCCAGGGCGATAACGGTAATAATCATCACGTACAGCGTCCCGCGCCTGGCTGTCGAACGCACAAGAAGCGTACTCCCCACCAGGCGCTAAGGTCGGTCAGGCCGGCGATGGCGATCCCAGCGCCTGCTGCGCCGAGAGGAGTGGCACGTGCCCAACATTGGGACAAGTAACTCAGAAACAGAGCTAGTCCAGCTCTTGACCCCCGAGGGTGAGCGGGTCGAAGACCCCGCTTACCCGCTCGATGATGACGTGGACATCAAGGCGATGTACCGCGACATGGTCCTGGTCCGCCGCGTCGACGCCGAGGCGATCGCGCTGCAGCGCCAGGGCGAGCTTGGCCTGTGGGCCTCGCTGCTCGGCCAGGAGGCCGCGCAGATCGGCTCGGGCCGCGCGCTGTCCCCCCGGGACATGGCATTCCCGTCCTACCGCGAGCACGGCGTCGCCTGGTGCCGCGGCCTGGACCCACTGCGACTGCTTGAGCTGTTCCGCGGGGTCAGCAACGGAAGCTGGGACCCCGAGGAGCACAAGTTCCACCTGTACACGATCGTGATCGGCGACCAGACCCTGCACGCCACCGGCTATGCCATGGGCATCAGGCAGGACGGCTCCGACGACGAGGCGGCCATCGTGTACTTCGGTGACGGTGCGACCAGTCAGGGCGACGTCAGCGAGGCGTTCGCCTGGTCGTCTGTCTTCAACGCCCCAGTGGTGTTCTTCTGCCAGAACAACCAGTGGGCCATCTCCGCGCCCCAGGACCGGCAGAGCCGGGTGCCGCTGTACCAACGGGCCAGCGGGTTCGGCTTCCCTGGCATCCGGGTCGACGGCAACGACGTGCTGGCCTGCTACGCCGTGACCAAGAAGGCGCTGGCCGCGGCCAAGGACGGCCAGGGACCGACGCTGATCGAGGCGTACACCTACCGGATGGGCGCGCACACCACGACCGACGACCCGACGCGCTACCGGCTGGCCAGCGACCTGGAGACCTGGCGGCTGCGGGACCCGATCGAGCGGGTCCGGGCCTACCTGGCCAGGACGGGCGAGGCCGACTCCGAGTTCTTCGCGGCGGTCGACGCCGAGGCCGACGAGCTCGGGAAGGTGGTCCGCGAGGGCTGCAGGAAGCTGCCCGACCCGGCTCCGCTGGAGATATTCGAGCACGTCTACGCGGATCGCAACGCGATCGTCAGCGAGGAGCGCGAGCAGTTCGCGTCGTACCTGGAGAGCTTCGCTGGGCAGGAGGTCGCCCGATGACAACGCTCACCCTCTCCAAGGCCCTCAACGCGGGGCTTCGCCGGGCGCTGGAGAACGACCCCAAGGTCATGATCATGGGCGAGGACGTCGGCAAGCTCGGCGGCGTGTTCCGGGTCACCGACGGCCTGCAGAAGGACTTCGGCGAGCACCGCGTGGTTGACACGCCGCTGGCCGAGTCGGGGATCATCGGGACGGCGATCGGCCTGGCGCTGCGCGGCTACCGGCCCGTCTGCGAGATCCAGTTCGACGGCTTCGTGTTCCCGGCGACCGACCAGATCATCAGCCAGCTGGCCAAGATGCGCTACCGGTCGCGCGGCAAGATCTCGCTGCCGGTGGTCATCCGGATCCCGTTCGGTGGCGGCATCGGCGCGGTCGAGCACCACAGCGAGTCGCCCGAGGCGATCTTCGCGCACACCGCCGGGCTGCGTGTGGTCGCCTGCGCGGACGCGGCCGACGCCTACTCGATGATCCAGCTCGCGATCGCCAGTGACGACCCGGTCATCTTCTTCGAGCCGAAGCGCCGCTACTGGGACAAGGGCGAGGTCGACACGGCGGCATCACCAGACGCTGCGACGCCCCTGGACGCGGCGCGAGTGGTGCTGCCCGGCACCGACGTGACCTTGCTCACCTATGGCCCCCTGGTCCGGACGTGCGTGGAGGCGGCCATGGCCGCCGCTGGCGACAGCCGTCCCCGGTCGATCGAGGTGGTCGACCTGCGGTCGCTTTCCCCGCTCGACATGGCCACGATCAACGAGTCGGTCAAGCGGACCGGCCGGTGCGTGGTCGCGCACGAGGCCCCGGTGTATTCGGGCCTCGGAGCCGAGATCGCGGCCCGGGTCACCGAGTCGTGCTTCTACCACCTGGAGTCGCCGGTGCTGCGGGTCGGCGGGTTCGCCACCCCGTACCCGCCGTCCCGGCTGGAGGAGCACTACCTGCCCGACCTGGACCGGATCCTCGACACCGTCGACCGCACGTTCACGTTCTGAGGTGGCCGGATGAACAAGGAGTTCAGGCTCCCCGACGTCGGGGAGGGCCTCACCGAGGCCGACATCGTCACCTGGCGGGTCAAGCCAGGCGACGTCGTGACGATCAACCAGGTCATCGTCGAGATCGAGACGGCCAAGTCGCTGGTCGAGCTGCCTAGCCCGTTCGCGGGCACGGTCAGCAGGCTGCTGGTGGAAGAGAGCACCACGGTCGACGTGGGGACCCCGATCATCGAGATCGACGACGGGGTCGGGACAGCCGGGCCAGCCGACGCCCCGGCCGGGCCAGCCGAGGCCCCAGCCGGCCTTGGGACCGTTCCCCAGGGCTCGACCGCCGAGCAGCCCCCGACGACCGAGTCGGCCACCCGCCAGCCGGTGCTCGTGGGGTACGGAGTCCGGCCTGGGTCGACTAGCCGTCGCCCGCGGCGGGATCCGAGCACCCGGCCGGGGTCCTACCCGGCGTCGCCGTCGATGACGTCGGCCCCGCCGGCCCTGGCCCCGGCGAGCGCCCCAGCCCCGGCCCGAGCGGTTCCGCCGACGCCGACCCCGGCACAAGCAACGTCGGCACCGGGGACCCCGGTAAAGGCACCAGCGACCCCGGCAAAGGCACCAGAGGCGGCCCAGCCTGGGCGCGGTGCCCGGGCACTGGCCAAGCCCCCGGTGCGGCGACTGGCCCGGGACCTGGGCATTGACCTGGCCGCGCTGGCCGGGTCCGGGCCGCAGGGCACCGTGACCCGTGACGACGTGGAAAGGGCCGCCGCTAGGCCGGCCCCGGCCCGTTCTGTCGTCGGGGATGAGGAGCGCGTCCCGGTACGTGGAGTGCGGAAGGCTACGGCCGGCGCGATGGTGGCCAGTGCCTTCACCGCGCCGCACGTCACCGAATTCCTGCAGGTCGACGTCACGGACACGGTCGCGGCCGTGCGCCGTCTGCGCGAGCTGCCCGAGTTCACCGGGGTCAAGGTCTCGCCGCTGCTGCTGGTGGCGCGGGCACTGCTGACCGCGGTCGGCCGGCACCCGATGGTCAACTCCACCTGGGACGAGGCCGCCCAGGAGATCGTGGTCAAGCACTACGTGAACCTGGGCATCGCGGTCGCCACCGACCGGGGGCTGCTCGTGCCGTCGCTCAAGGGCGCGCACTCGATGTCACTGACCGAGCTGGCTCACGGCCTTGACCAGCTGGCCGCGACCGCGCGCTCGGGCAAGGCGACCCCGGCCGACCTGTCCGGCGGAACGATCACCATCACCAACGTCGGTGTCTTCGGGGTTGACGCGGGTACGCCGATCCTGACCCCCGGCGAGGCGGCCATCCTGGCCTTCGGCGCGATCAGGGACATGCCCTGGGTCGTCGACGGCCAGCTCGCGGTCCGGAAGGTGACGACATTGTCGCTGTCCTTCGACCACAGAATTGTGGACGGGGAACTCGGCAGTGCGGTGCTTCGGGACGTAGGCTCGATGCTAGAAGACCCGATCAGGATGCTGGCGTGGTCGTAACACGTAGTGCCTTAGTTGTGCCTTAGCGGGAGGCTCGATGTCCCTCCGGAACTTGCGTAACGCGATTATCGTCATGGGCGCGTTCCTGGCCCTGATCTGGCTCCTTCAAGTGGTCAACTGGGCTGACCACTACCAGCTCGACCAGGAATACGGCATCCTGCCGCGTTCCGTCAGTCGCCTGGGGGACATCTTCTCCGCCCCGTTCCTGCACGCCAACTGGGAGCACATCGAGGGCAACTCGGTGCCGCTGTTCGTGCTGGGCGTGGCGGCGGCCTACCGCAGCCTGCTGCGGTTCGCCGCGCTAAGCGTGTTCGTCGCGATCACGAGCGGCCTGACCGTCTGGTTCTTCCAGAGCGGCAACAGCGTGACGATCGGGGCGAGCGGACTCATCTTCGGGTACTTCGGCTACGTGCTGGTGCGCGGCATCGTCGACCGGAACTGGATCGACCTCCTGGTCGGCCTGCTCGCCGGTGCCGCGTACTACAGCATCCTGGCGGTCGCCCTGCCTGGGACGCCGGGGATCAGCTGGCTCGGGCACGTCGGCGGCCTGGTCGGCGGCATCGCCGGTGCCTGGCTGTTGCGCACGCCCCGGACCGCGACGACCGCGGGCACGCGGCGGCCTCTGCTGGCCGGTCTCCGGCCCTCGGCCACCTCGCCGAGCCCGTCGAGGACCGGCCCGTCGAGGACCGACTCGCCGAGGACCGACTCGCCGAGGACCAGCTCGTCGGCGGGGTCGTCGAAGCCGAGCGGAGCGCGGTCCTCGGCCGGTAGCACGCCGGGCGGGTCACAGTCGGCTGACGACCTGCTGCGCGAGCTCAAGGACCTGGGGCTGTAGTAGCGGCTGGGGCTGCAGTTGCGGCGCCGGGCTTGGGGCCTAAGCTGGCAGCCATGATCCGTCATGTGGTGCTGGTTAAGTGGAAGCCTGAGGCCACCGCCGAGCAGAAGCAGTTCGTCGCGACCGAACTAGCCGCGCTGCCGACCCTGGTGACCTCCATTATCGGCTTCGCGCTCGGCCCTGATGCCGGGATCAACGAGGGGAACGCGGACTTCGCGATCACGGCCGACTTCGAGGACGAGGCCGGTTACCTCGAGTACCGCGACCACCCCGACCACCGCGAGATCGTCACCAAGCACTTCGGCCCGCTGGTGGCCAACCGGACCGCCATCCAGTTCCGGCTCTGACCGGCCGAGCCCTAGAACGCGGACTCAGGTACATCCATGAGGTCGTTGGTGGCCTGCGCGATGATCACGGCGTCGGACTCTAGGCGAGGCAGCACGGTGGTCGTGAAGAACCGGGCCGCGGCCAGCTTGCCGGCGTAGAAGTCACGATCGGCCGCCGAGACGCTCTCGCCGTTCAGGGCGCGGGTGGCAACTTCCGCCTGGCGGCCCAGCAGCCACCCGATGATCAGGTCGCCGAAGGCCACCAGGAACCTGACGCTGTGCTGGCCGACCTTGTAGACCTCGGCGGGCTGCTCGAGCGAGCTGATCGCGTAGCCGGACAGCGCGGTCAGCATCGCCTGGAAATGCTCGAGGGCCTCGGCCACGGCGGCCCGCTCGGTCTTCAGCATGCCGTCGGAGTCGTCCGTCGCGAACTGGGCGATCTCCTGAATCAGGGCGGTCAGCGCCGCGCCGCCGTCCTTGATGATCTTGCGGAAGAAGAAGTCCAGGGACTGGATGGCCGTGGTCCCCTCGTAGAGGGAGTCGATCTTGGCATCCCTGATGTACTGCTCCATCGGGTAGTCCTGGAGGAACCCCGAGCCGCCCAGCGTCTGCAGTGACAACGTGAGCATCTCGTAGGCCCGCTCGGAGCCCACCCCCTTGATGACCGGCAGCAGCAGGTCATTGCGGGCGGCCGCGTCCGAGCTGTCCCCGCCACCGAGGGCCGCGGCCTGGACCGCGTCCTGCAGGGTGGCCGTGTAGAGCACGAGGGCACGCAGGCCCTCGGCGTAGGACTTCTGCAGCATCAGCATCCGGCGCACGTCCGGGTGGTTGATGATCGTCACGCGCGGCGCGGTCTTGTCGGTCTGCCTGGCCAGGTCGGCGCCCTGGACCCGGTTTTTGGCGAAGTCGAGGGCGTTGAGGTAGGCGGTCGAGAGCGTCTCGATCGCCTTGGCCCCGACCATCATGCGGGCGTGCTCGATGATCATGAACATCTGGCGGATGCCGTCGTGCACGCCACCGATGAGCGTTCCCACCGCCGGGTGATCGGCGCCGAAGGTCAGCTCGCAAGTCGTCGAGACCTTCAGGCCCATCTTGTGCTCGAGGTTGGTCACGTAGACGCCGTTGCGCTCGCCCAGCGAGCCATCCGGGTTGACCAGGAACTTGGGCACGAGGAACATCGACAGGCCCTTGGTGCCGGGACCAGCGCCCTCGGGGCGGGCCAGCACGACGTGGAAGATGTTCTCGGCCATGTCGTGCTCGGCGGTGGTGATGAAGCGCTTGACGCCCTCGATGTGCCAGGTGCCGTCGGGCTGCTCGATCGCCTTGGCCCGCCCGGCGCCGACGTCAGAGCCCGCGTCGGCCTCGGTGAGGACCATCGTCGCGCCCCACTGCCGCTCGGTGGCGATCCTGGCGAACTCCTTCTGCTCGGGTGTACCGAGCTGCCACAGGATGTTGGCGAATGTCGGGCCGTTGGCGTACATCCAGGCGGCCGGGTTGGCGCCGAGGATGAAGCTGGCCACGGCCCAGTTGAGCGAGCGCGGTACGACCGTCCCGCCCAGTTCGGGCGGGGAAGAAAGCCGCCACCACTCGGCCTCCATAAGCGCGCGGAACGACTTCCTGAACGACTCGGGCATGGTCACCGTGTGGGTCGCGGGGTCGAACACCGGGGGGTTGCGGTCGGAATCCTCCCAGGACTCGGCGACCGGGCCAGCGGCGAGCCGCTCGACCTCGGCCAGCATGTCCCGCGCGGTCTCCTCGTCCACCTCGCTGAAGGGGGCGGCGCCCAGGATGCTCTGGCGGTTGAGCACCTCGAACAGGTTGAACTCGATGTCCCTGCGATTGCTCTTGTAGTGACTCATGACGTCGCTCCGCTGACTCGGTGTCCCGACTCCTTATGCTACTCGCTAGTAACAAGTTTGTGGATGCCTCGATTCCTGTAAGAACGGGGGGAAGTTTCGCCGCTTTTGAGCCATGACTGCCTTGTTGGCGACTAGGCTTCCGTGACGTGACTGACCAGCAGGGCTACCCCGACCAGCAGGGTTACTCCGATCCTGGCTACCCCAGGGATCAGCTGTTTCCGCAGCGTCGCCCGTCGAGCAGGCCTCCGTCGCTGCGGCCAGGCGGCCGGCACCGCCGCGACATCCCCGTGAGCCTGTCCCAGGACGCGCCCGCGCTGGTCATCGCCGTGCCCGGAGCCGGAACCGACCTCACGTCCGGCCCGATGGGCGAGCTCATGACGATCCTGCGAGTGGACAATCCCTCGGTGGACGTGCGAGCCGCGCTCATTGACGTGGCCCCCGATGACCCGCAGAGCGTGGCCAGCGTGCTGACCGCCATCGCCAGCCTGCGCGATGACAGCGACGGCCCGGTCGCGGTGGTCATACCGCTGATCGTGGCGCCGCACCCGCCCCTGGTCCGCAAGCTGCGCGAGGAGATCGCCGCCAGCGGGATCGAGGCCCGGGTCAGCGGCTTCATCAACTCCAACGGCCTGGTCGCCGAGGCACTGCACATCCGGCTGGCCGAGGCCGGCCTGGCCCGGGCCGACCGGGTGCGGCTGTTCAGCATCGTCACCGCGGCCGACGGGATCATCATCGCCACGGTGGGCGGCCCCGACGCGGTCGTCGCCACCAACGTGACCGCGGTCATGCTGGCCGCCCGGCTGGCCCTGCCGGTCTACACCGCCTCGCTGGACAGCTCGCCGTCCGTCGCCGAGGTCGCCATGCGGCTGAAGGAGATGGGGGTCAACCGGATCGCCATCGCCCCCTGCGTGGTCGGTCCCGAGGCGACCCGCGCCGACCTGGATGCCATGACCATCGGGGCCGAGGTCGCCGCCCCGATCGGCGCGCACAGCAACATCGCCAAGCTAGCCGCCGGGGCCTATGGCCACGTGCTCAGCAAGCTGGACGCGACCGTCGAGGCGGCCCCCGAGGCGGGCGCTGAGCAGGGACATCACGCCGGAGACAACTCGCAGGAAAACTAGGCAGCACTCGCGAGCTACATCACACAACCGCAAGTACCCTTTAAGCGTCTTTGGTGTGAAGTTAACACCTGAGAGGTGGAGGGCGCGATGAAGAAGTTGACGCGAAGAGTCTCGACCGGGCTGGCACTCCTGCTGGCCGGCGGGATCGCCGCGGGCGCGGGCATAGCCGGGATCGGCGGGGCCAGCGCGGCGACAACGGCGGACGAGGTGACGGCGGCCAACGCGACTGGCTTCATCTACGGGTCCGACAGCCAGACGGTGCCGATCGGCAGCGGCTCCCCGCTCCCGATGACCCACCTGTCGGGCAGCTACGGCGGCTACATGGGCATGGCCGGCAACTGGGCCCGCCAGGAGGGCTGCTCGACCGGCAACTTCCTGGCCTACTCGGGGCCGAACGGCGCCGAGGCCAACTCCAACTACATCCACCACGGCGTCGGCGTGGGCGAGGGCGTCTACTGGTACATGGGCGGCCCGGGCGTGGACCCGCACTACAACGGCAAGGCCAGCGAGGCCGAGAGCTGGGGCACCACCCAGGCCGAGTGGACGCTGGCCGCGATGAAGAAGGTTCACGTGATCTACCCGGTCGTGTGGGCTGACATCGAGTTCCCCGAGATCGCGCCCGCTCACGACAACGGGTGGACGGCCGCCTACACCAGCCCGTGCAGTGGCGTCGTCAAGGGATCGATCACCCCCGCGTCCGGCCTGGCCAGGGATGAGTTCAACGCGTTCGACAGCTACATCATCGGCCACTCAAGCTACAAGGTCGGCGTCTACTCCGACGCCGCCACCTGGACGGACATCATGGGCACGGGGACGAACTCGCTGATCCCCAACACCTACGAGTGGACCTACGAGGCGGAGACCGCCAACCTCAGCCAGAAGCCGTCCAGCTTCTGCCTGAGCGGCGAGAAGACCCCGCACTGCGCGGTGTGGTTCGGCGGGCAGAACAGCGCCAGCAAGTACGCGGTGATGTGGCAGTGGTCGGGCGGGGGCGGCGTCCGCAACCCCTACGGCGACTACGACCAGATCTACGAGTCCCGGCTGAAGTAAGGCTTACGCGCCCACGGCCCCGGGGGCTTGAACCCCCGGGGCTTCGCCTTACGAAGTGACGACCCCGGCCAGCAGCGCGTCGAGGCGGACCGAGGGGTTGTCACGCTGGATGGCGTTCAGCCGCCACTTGTCGGCGAACAGGGCCAGCAGCGCCCCGTCCAGCCGCCGGGTCAGCACCTCGCAGCCGCGGATGCCCTTCAGGGCCTCAAGGCCGGCCGCGTCAGTCACCCGGGCGAGCTCGAAGTCCAGGTGCGACAGGTCAGACTTGGCGCCGAACTCGTGCTCCAGCCGGTGCAGCACCACGTCGAACTGCAGCGGGCCGACCGCGGCCAGCACCGGGGCCTGGTCGCCGCGCAGGTCCGAGGACAGCACCTGGACGACGCCCTCGGTGTCGAGCTGGTCGATGCCCCGGCGGAACTGCTTGAACTTCCCGGCGTCCTTGCAGCGGACCACGGCGAAGTGCTCGGGCGCGAACGACGGGATCGGCGGGTACTCCACCGGCACCTCGGCGTACAGCGTGTCGCCCGGCCGGAGCGCGGTCGCGTTGACCAGGCCGATGACGTCGCCCGGGAAGGCCTGGTCGATCGTCTCGCGGTCGGCGCCGAACATTTCCTGCACGTACTTGGTCGCGAACGGACGTCCGGTCGCGGCGTGAGTCAGCACCATGCCCCGGTCGAACCGGCCCGAGCACACCCGGACGAACGCGACCCGGTCACGGTGGGCCGGGTTCATGTTGGCCTGGACCTTGAACACCAGGCCCGAGAACGGGGCCTCGACCGGCCGAGCGTCCCCGCTGACCGAGGACCGCGGGGCCGGGGCCGGGGCCAGCGCGCACATGGCGTCCAGCAGCCGCCGGACGCCGAAGTTCGGCAGCGCCGCCCCGAACAGCACCGGTGATGACTCGCCCGCCAGGAAGGACGGCATGTCCACCCCGGCACCGATCTCGGAGAGCAGCTCAATCTCCTCGGTCGCCGCCTCGTAGGCGGCGCCCTCGCGGTCAAGGGCCGTGGCCGCGTCGAAGACCTGCTCAAGCGCCCGCTCGGCCCCGCCGGGCCTGCGCGTGTAGGCGGTGTAGACCCCGCTGTCCCGCTCGATCAGCCCGCGGAAGTCACCGGCGATCCCCACCGGCCAGTTCACCGGGGTCGGCCGCAGGCCGATCCGCTGCTCGATCTCGTCGAGGAGCTCAAGCGGCTCCCGGCCGGGCCGGTCCCACTTGTTCACGAACGTGACCACAGGGACGTGCCGGGAGCGGCACACGTCGAACAGCTTCAGCGTCTGCGGCTCCAGGCCCTTGGCCGAGTCGAGCAGCATGATCGCGCAGTCGACCGCCTCGAGGACCCGGTAGGTGTCCTCAGAGAAGTCGGCGTGACCGGGGGTGTCGAGCAGGTTCAGCACGTGGTCGGCGTAGTCGAACTTCAGGGCGGCCGAGGTGATCGAGATGCCGCGGTCCTTCTCCATGGCCATCCAGTCGGAGGTGACCCCGCGTCGGCCAGCCTTGCCGTGCACCGCCCCGGCCTGGTTGATCGCCTTGGCGTGCAGGGCCAAGGCCTCGGTCAGCGTGGACTTGCCGGCGTCCGGGTGGCTGATGACAGCGAACGTCCGCCGCCGCTGAGCCTCACCAAGCACGCCAGAATCGGCTCGAGCGGATCCAGCCTCAGTGACGGTCACCGCGGCACCTCTCCCTACATCAGGCAATGAAAGCTAACTCAAGGTCCAGCCCCAGGTCGAGCGCCGGACTTGAGTGCGTGAGCGCGCCCACCGCCAGGTAGTCGACGCCGGTCTCGGCGACCGCGCGGGCCGTCTGGCGGCGAAGCCCGCCACTGGCCTCCAGGCTAACCCCGGGGTATCGCCGGGCCTCGGCGACGGCGGCGCGCAGCTCATCGCTAGACATATTGTCCAGCAAGATGAAGCGTGCCCCGGCCGCCAAAGATTCCCGGACCTCCGCGAGCGTATCGCACTCAACCTCCAGCGGTACCTGGGGCGCGTGCGCTCCGACGGCCGCGATGGCCTTAGCCACCCCGCCCGCCGCGGCCACGTGGTTGTCCTTGATCAACGCAGCGTCACCAAGGCCCATCCGGTGGTTGACGCCCCCGCCGCACCGCACCGCGTACTTCTCAAGCAGCCGCAGTCCCGGCGTCGTCTTGCGGGTGTCCCTGATCACCGCCCCGGTGCCCTCGACCGTGTCGACCCAGGCCCGGGTCGCACTGGCGATGCCGGACAGGTGGGTGAGGAAGTTGAGCATGGTCCGCTCGGTCCCAAGCACCGCCGGCGCCGGGCCGCTGACCCACAGCACCGCGTCCCCCGGCCCGATCCTGTCCCCGTCGCCGCGCAGCGCCTTCGCGTCGATGGCGCCGCTGGTGTACCCGGCCTCGGCGGCCAGGCCGGCGACCGCGATGGCCACAGGAAGCCCGGCTACCACTCCAGCGGCCCTGGCCACCACCCGGCCGGTCACGATGGTGTCGGGCGCGGCCGTGGCCGCGCTGGTCACGTCGGGGCCGTACCTGAAGTCCTCCTCCAGTGCCCGCAGGATCGCGACCCTCGTGTCGTCAACGTCAAGGCCAGCCGCCCGCAGGGCCGCTGCCACCTGTTCCCTCATGCCTTTCACCCTTCTTACCTAGACCTACGCCGCCCACCGCAGGAGCGTGTGCCGGGTCCGCGCCCAGGCCTGCGGGGCGTCCCGCCGCCGGTGACAGCCGCGGCTTTCCGTCCGGGCCAGCGCGGCCGCCGCGATGAGAACCGAGACCGTCCGCAGGTTCGCGGCCTCCACTTCCGGTGCTCGAGCATGGGCCAGAACGGGGCGGTCCATCAGTCCGACGGCACTAGCTGTAGTGGTGGCCCGCGGTCGCACCGGGGCGTTCGGCGACGGGCGTACGGCTCCCGGCGACGGGACCGCTGCCGCCAGCCGGAGCAGGGCGCGCAGCCCTTCCGCGTCCCTGACCACCCCGGCGTAGCGCGACATCGCCGCGGCCAGCTCGTCGCGACCGATGGCTGGCGCGCCGCCGGCCTCGTCGGCCACCGTCACCAGGCCGGTGCCGGCTGGCCAGTGCCCGCCCGTTCCCCAGTGGCCGGCCCGGCCGCCCAGCCGGGCCACCGCGATCGCCTCGGCGGCGTTGCGGCCGGTGATGACCGCCTCGACGAGGGAGTTGGAAGCGAGCCGGTTGGCGCCGTGGAAGCCGGTGCTGGCCGCCTCACCGATCGCGTAGAGGCCGGTAACGCTGGTCCGGCCGGCCAGGTCGGTGGCGATGCCGCCGCAGGCGTAGTGCGCGCCGGGCGCCACCGGAATGAGGTCAGTCACCGGGTCGATGCCCTCGGCCCGGCAGGCGGCCGTCACGGTCGGGAAGCCGTCTTCGATCTCGTCCCGGCCGAGCCCGGTGGCATCGAGCCATAGGTGCTCGCAGCGGTCGCGCTCCATGACCTCGAACATCCCGGCCGCCACGATGTCCCGCGGTGCCAGGTCGCCACGCGGGTGCCGCCCGGCCATCACCGGGCGGCCGGCCTGGTCAACGAGCACCGCCCCGGCACCGCGCATGGCCTCGGTGACCAGGGGCCGCTGGCCGGTCGCCCCCTTGCTCCACAAGACGGTCGGGTGGAACTGGACGAACTCCACGTCCCGCAGGACCGCTCCAGCCCGCGCGGCGATGGCCAGCGCGTCACCGGTCGCGCCGACCGGATTGGACGTGGTCGCGAACGCCTGCCCGAGGCCGCCGCCCGCCAGGACCACGGCCCGCGCGGGCACCAGTTCGGGGCTGAGCAGGCCGTCCGGCCCGATCGCCCCGAT
>Ga0335072_10002812_pt1 | contig 26710 bp, 20 predicted proteins | sample Lox_Sample_21_FD_206725 | JGI IMG/M metagenome (GOLD analysis project Ga0335072, IMG submission 206725) | Soil microbial communities from Loxahatchee National Wildlife Refuge, Florida, United States - Lox_Sample_2.1 | ecosystem: Environmental > Terrestrial > Soil > Wetlands | place: USA...
AGCCGCACCAGATAATTCGGTGGACCTCGCGCTCGGCAAGAGCTACACCGCGAGCACGCCCGCCAGTTCCTCCTATCCCGACACGAACGGCACGGAACTCACCGACGGAGTCTTCGGCTCCGCAAGCTATACCGACTCCGCCTGGCAGGGACGGCTCACCGGCTCACCATATTCGTTCACCGTCGACCTCGGCTCGGATGAGACCTTCCAGGAAGTAGATAGCGACTGGCTGCAAGTCGACTCGGCGGCAATCTATCTCCCGGCGCAGATCCAGGTCTCCGTCTCGACCGACGGAACCAACTTCACCCCGGTCGGGACCATGAATGCGCCTGCAGTGGATAGCTCCGACCAGGCCCACGACTACCGACTGCTCTACATAAACGTGACCGCACGCTACGTGCGCATCACCGTCACGCCCGCGAGCAGCGCATGGTCCTTCACCGACGAACTGCAAGTCCGGACAACCTGATCAGTCACAACAGCCATGCCCGCCGACGTGCGCGACTGCCTCGGCTACTGCTCGGTTCCATGCGCGCTTCTGCCGCTAGTGCGCTCGGTGGGCGGGTAAATCACGTGATGGATCATGCTGCCGGGCAATGCTCTCCTGAGGGTGTACCGCCTGACTGTGCCTAGGTCGACCCACTCGTACAGGTAGGTGTCGGGCTCGTCGTGGGGCACCAGGTAAGTGATGACTGCGCCATCACCGCGCGCGACGTTGCCGCGCGCTGTCGGTCGTCCCTGCCAGCGCGCAAGTGTTCGGTGCTGGCGCTACGTCCGGTCGATATGCATGCTGCCGTTGTGCATGACCATGCGGAGCCGCTCCGGCGATCCGAGGAGGCCAGGATCAGCCAGGGGATCACCGCCGACCGCGACAAGGTCGGCTAGCTTGCCGGCCTCGATCGTGCCGGTGATCGGGCCGATGCCCAGGAGTTCGGCGTTGGTCTTCGTTGCCGCGATGATGGCTGCGCCTGCGCCGAGGGCCTGGGCTTGCAATGCGATCTCCTGTCCCTGGAACCGGCGCATGGGGCCGAGCAGGTCGGACCCGGACCCGATCCGGACTCCTGCCGCCTGGGCAATGCGCAGGCTCTCCAGGCCCGCGTCGATGATCTTGCTGAGCTTGCCGAGATTCGCGCCAGGTATTCCCAGCTCTGATCCTTGCTCGTGGAGCTTCTCGTAGGTCACCAGGGTCGGCACCAGGAAGGTCCCGGCCTCGGCCATGAGGTCGGCGGCCCGCTTATTGAGAAGGTTCCCGTGCTCGATCGAGCGCACCCCTGCCGCGACACAGACCTCGATGGCTTCAGCGGTGTAGGCATGGGCAAGCACATACGATTCGCTTGCCGCGGCGGCGGCGACAGCCGCGGTTAGTTCCTCGAGCGAGTACTGGACTGACTCAAGGCGGTCTGTCGGTGACATGACTCCTCCGCCAGCCATCACCTTGATCTGGTCGGCTCCCCGGCGCAGCTCTTCGCGCACGGCGCGACGCACTTCCTCAGGACCATCGGCGACGGCGTGGGTCATCCCCAAGGCCCGCGGCGACGCCGCGGGATCGGCCTGCTCCATGGCCCGTCGCTTGTCGCCGTGGCCGCCGGTTTGCGTCAGCGGCCGCCCGGACACGAAAAGACGCGGTCCGGGTATTGTGCCGGCCTCGATGAGGCGGCTGAATCCGGCGTCCGCTCCGCCGGCATCGCGCACCGACGTGAAGCCCCGGTCCAGCATCTCTGTCAGCGACCTGGCCGTCAGCACCGCCAGCTCACTGTCAAACAGATGGCGGTCCTGATCCTGGATGTCGGCCTCGACCGCGGCCGCGTGGACATGTGCGTCGATCAACCCCGGCAGCAGCGTCATACCCCGCAGACTGACCACCCGCCCCGGTGTCGGCGGCATCGATGGTCCCGGCACAACCCGGGCGATCCGGTCCCTTTCAACGATCACCGAACCCTTGAAGGGCTCGCCGCCGGTACCGGTGAATACCACGGCGTCCTGGAAGATCGTGATCGGCGTTGTCATTTGCACACACCCCTCGTGGCTGGTCCGGATGTGGACCGGCTACAGAACGTTGCCGGCCGACGGGTTGACAGGGATGACAGCATTGAGGGCGCTGAGCCCGGGAACGTACGGTGGCTGCGGGCCGGCGGCGTGGCGAGCCGGGGGCACGTAGTCCGGACCATGGTCCAGGTCCGGCGGGCTCTGGCGGTGATGGTCAGTAGCGGCTTGCATGTCGATCGCGATCTGGAGGAGCAGCGCTTCAGTGTGCGGCAGGCCCGCCAGTTGCATGCCGACGGGCGACTGGTCGGCCGGGCTCAAGCCAGCCGGGACCGAGACGACGGGGAAGCCCGTGTCATTCCAGACGCCTAGCATGAGCCGTGGGAGCTCTTCGTAGGTGAGCTCGACGTCGGTTCGGAACAACTCGTCCTGACACGCAGGGTGAGCGACCGCGCTTAGCTCATGCTCGGCGAACAGACGCGTCCACGTGTCGAGAAGGTTCGCCCGGGCCACCTGCGCCCGAACGTAGTCGATGGCGGTCCCAGCGGTGCGCAACGGCGCGAGCAGGCCGAGGAACTCTTCGCGGTACAGGTGGCTGCGGTCGGCGAACTGTTCATGGATTACCTGGATCTCCGCTCCGAGAATGTGCGTCCAGGCGCCGATGTTGTGGCCGCCGCGCTCGAGCGGGTTGTCTGGCCACGGGAAAGGCACTAGCGTCGCGCCCAGACCGGCCAGGTCGTGTTGGAACCTTGCATAGACGTCAACCACGCCCGCCGACGGCTGATTTGCGCCGAACAACGGAATGCCGATCCTGATCCCTGCTAGCGGGTGCTGGCCAGGCCGTGGCGTGGTCGGATACGACGCGGGGGCGGAAGGCTGTGACAAAGTGGCGCGATCCGCGGGATCTCGTCCGGCCATTACCTGGAGGAGCGCCGCACAGTCAGCCGCGGAGCGGGCCATCGGGCCGACTACATCCGCTGTGTAGGAGAACGGAATGCAGCCCGCAGTGCTCACGAGCCCGAAAGTTGGCTTCACCCCGGTGACGCCCATGAAAGCTGCCGGCATCCGGATGCTGCCTCGAGTGTCTGTGCCCAGGGTTGCCGGCACCATTCTTGCGGCCAGGGCGATGCCGCTGCCGCTGCTGGATCCGCCAGGAGAAAACGTCGGTCCCCAGGGATTGCGCCCCCACACTCCGCTGGCGAATTCACCGCAGTGCAGATGACCGATAAGGACCATCCCCGAGGCTCGCAGACGCGACCACGCTGTCGCGTCGGCCGCTGCCACATTGCCTTCCAGCACGGCGCTGTCGGCAGTCATCGGCAGCCCCGCCGCGCCGATCACGTCCTTAAGACCCATCGGTATGCCGGTGAGCGGTCCCGCCGAGCCACTCGCGCGGAGCTCGTCAGCCCGGAAGGCGTCCTCGGCCGCTTGCTGTTCGTAGACCCGGATGAAAGCACCGAAGCTCTGGTCTCGTTGCGCGACGCGTTCCAGGCACGCGGCCGTGAGCTCCCTCGATGACAGTTCCCCTGTCTGCAATGCGGCCGCGGCCTCCAGCAGGTCCATGTCGGCAGGATGCGTATCCGCCATCACTACGTCCTTTCCTGGTCCTGATGCCGTGTGCCAGTCGAGTGGGTAAGTGCTGCTGATGCGAGGCCAGTCGCCCGCCTTAGCAGGAGCCGGGCTGTGGCTACGGTGCTGCCAGGTGCGCCGCTGCTGTCGTGTGGCTGCCGCCCGCGCGGCGGAGCCACTGGCCGCGGCCGGGTGGTGCGATCACTTCGCCGTCTTCGTAGACGACGTCTCCGCGGCTGATGGTGAACCGGGGCCAGCCGTGGACATCCCAGCCGTCGTAGGCGGAGTAGCCAGCCCGGGACTGCATCGCGGCGCCGTCGATGACGCGGTGCCGCTGCGGGTCGAGAACGACCAGGTCGGCGTCGCTGCCGACGGCGATCGTGCCTTTGCGCGGGAACAGCCCGAACAGGCGCGCGGGAGTCGTCGACACCAGCGACACGAACCGGCTGAGCGGGATCCGGCCGGTTCGCACGCCCTCGGAGAACAGCATCGGCAGCATCGTCTCCAGGTCGGCAACGCCCTGACGGGCGGTCATCACGTCTTGTGAGGAGTCAGTCTTGGCTTCCAGCGACCACGGCGCATGATCGCTGCCGACCGTATGGACCGAGCCGTCGGCCAGCGCCCGCCACAACGTCTCCACGTCAGCGCTCTCCCGCAGCGGCGGGCTGCCGATGTACTTGCCCGCGTCCGGTTCTGCCAGTACCTTGCTGGTCAGGTACAGATACAGCGGCCGGGTCTCGACGAACACCGGCAGTCCCCGGGCCTGCCCGCGCCGGGCTGACTCAAGAGCAGCCGCCGACGACAGATGGACGATATAGACAGGTGAGCCGGTCGCCTCGCAGATCGCCACCGCCCGCTCCACCGCGGCCCGCTCCGCCGAATCCGGGCGGCTCGGCGCCCAGTCCGCCACGCTGCCGCGGCCGGCTGCCAACAACTGCGACCCGGCAAACCGGACTAGCGCCCCGTCCTCGCAATGCAGCAAGGTCAGCATGCCACTGCGCCCGGCCAGCGCGATCGCCGCGATCACCTGGTCGATCTGCGACTCGAACTCCGGCATCATCATGAACAGCTTCACGCTGGAATGACCCGCCGCGGCCAGGCCCGGCAGCTCAGCCACCGCCTCCGCGCCCGGGCTCGTCAGCACCGGATGCAAGACATAGTCGACCGCCGAGCCGCTGGCCGCCGCGGCCAGATCCCGCGCGACCGCCTTCGACAGCGATTGCCAGTCCCACGGGAACGTCATGTTCCCCACCGTGGTCACCCCGCCGGCGATCGCGGCCCGCGAGCCGCTGGCGAAATCATCGACCCAGGCCGGCGTCCCGGGAACCGGCGGCGACGGTAGGGAGAGATGGACGTGCATGTCGACACCGCCCGGCAGCACCAGAGCACCCGACGCATCGATCACTCGCCGGCCACGCAGGCTACCGCCCATCTGCACGACTCTGCCGCCCGCCACGCCGACATCGCACTCAGCCGAGCTGCCCGCCGTCACGGCGGTGCCGCCACGAATGACCAGGTCACACTCGATGTCAGGAATCTTTCCTCACCCCAGACAACATCATCTGTACAACTGAGACCCGATAGCAACAGGTCCGGGGCTGTCGGATCGCGACGGCGCACGGGTCGGGAGAGCGTCGCGCGGGCTCGCCTGGCCTTTGGCGAGCGCGCGCAGGAAGAAGGCAACGTTGGCGGGGCGCTCCGCGAGGCGGCGCATGAAGTAGCCGTACCAGTCGGTGCCGAAGGGGAGGTAGACCCGGACGCGACCACCTGAGGCGAGGATGCTGTCCTGGGTCTGCTGGCCGATGCCGTAGAGCATCTGGACCTCCCAGTCGGTCGGACCGCGGCCTGCGAGCTCGGCGCACGCCCTCGCTTCGTTCAGCATCACCGGGTCGTGGGTAGCGATCATGGGGTAGCACCGCGAGCCCATGAGCGTCGTGATCCCCTGGCGGTAGGCCTCGTCCACCTCGTTCTTGCGCTGGAACGCGAGCTCACGCGGCTCGCGGTAGGCGCCCTTGACCAGGCGGATCCGCGCTCCCGAGCTCGCCAGGGCCGCCAAGTCGTCGCCAGTGCGCCTGAGGTTGGCCTGCAGTACGTTCCCGGCGAACGGGAAGGTCCGCCGCAGCTCCGCGCCGATGGCCAGCGTCGAGTCGACAGTGTTGTGGTCCTCCATGTCGAGGGTGACCCGGCACCCCACCGCGTCGGCGGCGGTGCAGATCTCCCGGGCGTGCTGGAGCGCGACGTCTTCGCCGTTGCCGGGCAACTGCAGTCCGACCGCGGTGAGCTTCAGGGACACTTCGGATGGCGCGGCGGCACTGGCCTGGTGAAGGCGGTACAGCAGCTTGACGTACGCATCCCGCGTCTGCCGAGCGCTGGCCAGATCGGTCACGTCCTCACCGAGGACGTCGATCGTCGTCGCGCGGCCGGAGCGGTGCAGCGCTGACGCTGCCGCGACCGCGTCGTCCGTCGTCTCGCCCGCGACGAAACGGGTGACCACCTTGCGCGTCAACCGGTACGACTGGACCGCGTTGCGCATACGAGGGCTACGCGAGGCGCGGAGCAGGGTCGGACCAAGCATCGGACTGCTCCTCGACCAGTGGGCTGATCCCGGTTGATCAGTGGGCACTACGAAAGCTAGACATGCTGGCGCCAACATCGTAGATACGTACGCCACTTATGTTGCCGGCCATTGTGTGACACTTGTCTGATGACAGAGTTCGATGACCTCGCCGACGAGATGGCGACGCTTCTGGGTGCTCCGTGCACGGTCGAGGACCCGGACTTCCATCTGGTGGCTTACTCAGGACAGTCCGGCGGCGACACGGTACGCCAGCGCTCGATCATGGAGCGCCGCGCGACCGTCGAGGTCCGCGACTGGTTCCACGCCCACGGGATCCGCGAGTCGCCGACGCCGGTACGGACACCTCGCGAGCCCGATCTGGGGATCGAGGCGCGACTGTGCATCCCGGCACGTCACCACAACCGTGTCCAGGGGTACTTCTGGCTGCTGGACCCCTTGGCTCAGATCCCCGACGACCTCCTTCCTGCCGCCCAGGCCATCGCCGAGGTGGGCGCCCTGCTGCTGAGCCAGTCCACCCGTCGCCAGACCCGCTACAACCTGTTCTACCGAGAGCTGATCGACGGCGACCGAGCCTCGGCGCGCCGCGCCGCCCGCGAACTCGCGTCGAGCGCAGGCTTTCCCACCGACACACCGGTGACCTGCGTCTTGGCACGCCGGTCCTTGAGCGCGGGCCGGCCGGCCGCCTTGCCCCACGGAGACGCAGTGCTCTGGCTCGAGGAGTCCGCCGATGTCGACGCGGTGATCGTCCGGGGGGCACTTCCTTCGCGAGCCACGTCACCAGAGCATCTGCTGGGACAGCTGGGCTCGCCTCGCACCCGACAGTCGGCAGATCGGGCTTCTGTGGTTGCGGTCGGCCCGACCGTCGGCACCCTCGAAGAAGTCCGTCAGTCCCGCTGGGGAGCACTCACGACGCTCCGCGTTGCCGAGTGCACCGTCGGCGCAGGGCATGTCACCCGGTGGAACGATCTGGGCGTCCTGCGTCTGCTCGCCGCAGCTGCCGACGAGGACCTTGGCACGGCCGTTTTCTCGGGCACGCTGCGCTCGTTCGTCTCAGACCCGCGGCAGCATCAGCTGCGCCAGACCGCACGGGCTTATCTTGACAACGCGGGCAGCGTCGCGCGAACTGCAGCGGAGCTCAGTGTTCACCGCCAGACCCTGTACCACCGCTTGGCGCAGGTCGAGCACGTGACCCGCCTGGACCTCAAGGACGGCCAGGATCGCCTCCAACTCCACCTGGCTCTGAGCCTCGCCGCGTTCCTCGCTCCCGCTGGTGGCGCTGATGGCGAACACGTGCGGTTGCCGCGCTTTGAAGGGGCTCAGAGCGACTGAGCTACCTGCTTCGCGTACCGGCTCGGCCAGCAGGCGCGATGGTCCAGTCCTGCATCGCGACGCCCACAGTCTTGAACACGGCTTCGTCCGGACCGGGACCCGGTGCCTCCGGCAAGGGCCGTTCCGATCTCGAGCATGTCGCTTCTCGGTCTTTGTTGCAGATTCCTCGCTCCGGGTAGCTGAGGGAAAGGTCTTCGCCAGCCTTCATTGCGACGCGGGTTGGCCGCGCCGTAGTGCCCCAGTCACCCGCACTGCTCGGCGGCCGCGGTGCCTCCGCGATGCCCGGGAGCCCTACTCGGTTACGCGTCGCGGCAGAGCCGCCCCCCGTGATCGGAGCATGCGGCGAAGCTTCCGCGACGGAGAAATGTCGGAGTTCATCTCTTGACTCTCGTTCCACGCCGTCTATAGGCTCTTCCACTAATTGCGAGTTAACTTCCACTGAGTGGGAGAACGGTGACCAGGAGATCAACCGCTTCGGCGTGGCGTTTCCGCGCCGTATCAGGCGCGGTTCTGCATTGTGCCTGGTCATGTCAACCGGATCCTGCACGGATCCACTCTCGCGGCCTATTCAGGGGTTAGCAGTGGGAGCGATCACCGAGCTGCCGGCCCGAGTGCGGGCTGTAGTCGAGGCGCGCCTGGCCTTCAGCCGCGAGTACTCAGGACTGCACGAATTCGACGGCCAGATCCAGGACCTGTCGCCGGACGGCGTCCGGAAAACCCTGGACGGGCTAGGCGGGCCGCCGATGAGCGATCCTCTCGATGAGGCGACCGTCGCAGGTGCCGAGGCGTCGCTGCGTACCCGTCTCGGGGACCTTGAGCTCCATCGGCGGGACCCTTTCCTGCACATTGAGGCGCTGGACCTGACGTCCTATGAGCGCGACTACGCCCCGGCGGCCGACAGGATGGAGGCGCGGAGCCGGCATCTGGCCCAGTGGCCGGACGCCATCGACGCTGCCATCAGCTCGCTGGATAGCGTCCCGGCGAGCGTTGCGGTGGCATTTCTCGGATCGGTACGCGGCCTTCGGTCGGCCATTCGGCCCACGGACGGGGACGTCGGGACAACGGCGTCTGCGGCGCTCGACCGGCTCATTGATCACCTCGCGCACTACGCCGCGCTCCCGGGCACTGCGGCCGGACTGGGGGCCGAGCGCCTGATCGCCCTGCTCGGGTGCGCCGACGGCATCAGCGTGGACCTGGAGCAGCTCGCAGCCCGGACGACGGCTGAGAAGCTCCGGACGAACGAGCTCCTGCAGGATGCGTGCGAAAGGATCGCGCCCGGCGAGCCGGTCGCCGAAGTGGTCCGCAACGAGCTGACACGCCACGGCACGTTTCCTGAGATCGTGAACTCGGCCCAGCGCCTGGTCGATGATGCACGGGAGTTCGTGCGCAGCCGAAGGATCGCCCCTTTCGCAGATGGTGACTGCCTGGTCGAGGAGACCCCGGCGCCGCGCCGCTGGGGAGTCGGAAGGATCAGCTGGTCCGCGCCCTGGGAGCCGGCAGCTCCGGCTCGATTCCACCTGACGCCGCCGGATCCGGCCTGGCCGTCGGATGCGGAGGACGCATGGCTGCGCCGCTTTGGCTGCGCGGCGCTGCCGGCGCTCACTGTCCACGAGACGTTTCCGGGACATGCCAGCCATGCTCTGGCGATGCGTCATGTCGCCAGCCCGACCCGGCGGACGCTCTGGTCGGAGTTGTTCTTCGAAGGCTGGGCGCACTACTGCGAGGAGATGTGCCTCGAGGAAGGGTTCCAGGACGGGAACGCCGTGCTCCAGGCCGGTGTAGCTCTTGAGGCACTCGTCCGGCTGACCCGGATCGAGAACGCGATCGGCCTGCACACGCAGGAATTCACTGTCGCGGAGGGCGCGCGGCTGTTCAGCCAGAATGCGTTCCTCGACGGCCCGGCCGCGATGGCCGAGGCGAATCGCGGCCTGTTCGAGCCCACATACACCCGATATGGCGTCGGGAAGTTCTTCTTCATGGATCTGCGAGAGGCGGCCAAGCGCGAGTGGGGACCGGACTTCACGCTCGAGCGCTTTCACACAGAGTTGCTGTCCCTCGGCTCTCCTCCACTCGCTCCGGTCGCTGATGCGCTGGGGCTCGGCCGACAACTAACGAGGTGGCAATAACACATGGCGGGACCTGCACAGCTCACTTCCTCGACGCAGCTGCACGAGCGGGCGAGTCGCTACGTGCCCGCGGGGGCGCATTCCAACACCCGCGTCAGGAAGCCGAGGCCGCTGTATGCCGCGCGTGCAGAAGGTGCCTACGTGTGGGACGCCGACGGGACTCAGTACCTCGACCTGCAGATGGGGAACGCGTCTGTCGCTCTCGGCTACGCGAGGGCCGAAGTCGACGCGGCGGTCATGGAGGTGATCAAGAGCGGCGTGACGACGGGCGTTGAGACGGCTACCGCGGTGGACGCTGCGGAGGCGCTGGCGGCAGCGATCCCGGACTGCGGCATGATTCGCTTCGCCAATACGGGCACTGAGGCACTTATGCACGCGCTGGCCATCGCGCGCCACGTCACAGGGCGCGAGTTGGTCGTCAAGGCGGAGGGCGCGTACCACGGCTGGTATGACTCGCTGTGGGTGTCAACCTGGGCGCCGGCTGACCAGCTCGGGCCAGTGTCAAGCCCGGCGTCCCCGCCTGGTTCCGCGGGTCTCGCTGCCGGTCCCCGGACGACGGTCGTGATCCCGTTCAACGACGTCGATGCCACAACCGAGATCCTGCAAGCCCGGGCCAGCGAGATCGCCGCTGTCGTGATCGAGCCAGTCATGATCGACATCGGCTTTGTCCCGGCGACAGCGCAGTACCTCACTTCTCTCCGCGAGATCACCCGGCAACTCGGCATCGTCCTCGTTTTTGATGAGCTGCTGACCGGTTTTCGCATCGCTCCCGGTGGCGCACGGCAGGTATACGGAGTCAAGCCGGATCTCAGTACCTACGGGAAGGCCATCGCGAACGGCTACCCGGTCGCGGTAGTCGAGGGAGATCCCGCGCTGATGGCGACCACTGATGCCAGCGCGGGAGGACCTGTCGGATGGGTCGGCACGTACAACGGCCATCCGACGGCCGTGGCCGCCACTGCGGCAGCCGTCCGCCTGCTGTCTGACGGCGAAGCGCAAAGCGAGCTCAGCGTTTTGAACGAGGAGCTGCGCAAGGGATTCGCGGAACTCGTGAAGCGCCATGACATCCCGGCCGTCGCCCCAGGGCAGGGGGGCCATTTCCAGCCCTACTTCCTCGACCATGAGCCCGGCAGTTATCGCGACGCACTTCAGAGCGACGCTGCCCGGTACGAGGTCTGGCGGTTTGCGATGGAGTCGGCAGGCATCCTCGTCCCTCAGCGCCCGCTGCTCCACTGCGCGTTCTCCACGGCTCACAGCCGGGCGGAGGTGGCGCGTGTCCTCGAGGCCACCGACAAGGCGTTCGCAGCAATGAGCTGAACCGGCACAGCCGGAACCGGCCGAAGCCACGCGCGAGAAGGGAGACGTCAAATGTCAGCAGACCCGGGCTACTCATTCCACCGGGTTCCAGTGAGCGTGCTGGGGAACGGCCATGAGCTGTCGGTGGGTGTGCACGAGCTCACCGGCTCGCAGCCGGGGCCGACGATCGGGATTACCGGCGGGCTGCATGGCGACGAACCGGACACTGTCGAGTTCGTGCGCTGCTTCATCGAACGCATGAGGCAGGTCAGCTTCGCCGGAACCATTCTCGCCGTGCCGTGCGCGAATCCGCTCGCGTACGAGTCCAGGACCCGCAACACGCCCAACGACATGATGGACCTGAACCGGGTATTCCCCGGTGATCCCGACGGGACTTTGACTCAACAGCTGGCCGCGAAGATCTACGCGGTATTCACCCAGCGCTGCGACTACTTCGTGGATCTGCACTGCGGCGGGCTCTTCCCGGCCGTCGAGTACGCCTACGTCCACGGCGATGAGTGCCTGGCTCGCAGCGCCGGACTGAAGCTGCTGTACACCGGACCGTCGTACAACGGCTCGCTCGCCTTGTGCCTAGAACAGGGCGGCATGCGAACAACAGTCCTAGAGGTTGGCGGCGGACGGACCAGTTCCGTGCACGGCACCGGCCGGGCGTGCTCCGCCCTGGAGCGCATTCTCGGCTACTGCGGGATGCTCGGCAGCGCTCCCGAACCAATCCCGGGCCAGGTGGAAATCGACAAGGTCCAGATCCTGCGCCCGCACCACGGGGGCATGCTGATCTCCCGGCTCACCCTCGACGACCTCGGATCAGCTCTCCCAGGTGGTACGGAGGTCGCAACCATCGTCAGCCCGCTGACGCTCGAGCCCCTGGAGCGGCTCGTTGCGCCCTTCGATCCGTCCTACGTGATCCTCGCCCGCGAGGGCTTTACGCCCGCAAGTCCCGGTGACTTCGGGTTCATTTTCGGCCGCCCCGCGCACCCCACGGCTGCTGAGGCGCAGTGACCAGCACCAGGGACAACGGGGTCCCGCGATGCACTCCAGGCTCCTCGTGCTGCACGGTCAGCACGACAAATCAGCCACGGCGGTACGCCGAGACATCGTGAGAAGTACCAGAGAGGAACAGACAGATGCGTGAGCCATCGGAGCAGAGCATTCTCGGCGGGACTGGCCTCGCCGGCTTGAGCTACAGCAGACGAGACGTGCTTCGCACCGCCGGAATTGGCGGTATCGGCCTGGGAGCGGCCGCGTTCCTCAGCGCCTGCGGCAGCTCGGGCAAGTCCGGCACCAGCAGCGCGAAGGTCGCGTCGGCCTGGCAGAAGGCGCCGGTGTCGTTCGTGTTCCTGGACACCACGGAGCCGAACACCCTTGACCCCTCACTGGAGTCCGAGTTCGACGGCATGCTGATTACCCGGAACACCTACGACGCCCTGACGTTCACTGACGAGACCACGGGCAAGCTCCTGCCATGGCTCGCAACGTCGTGGTCGGCGAATAAGGACGTCACCCAGTGGACCTTCAAGCTCCGGTCTGGCGTCAAATTCACGGACGGCTCGACCATGGACGCGGCAGCGGTGGCGCTCAGTATGCAGCGGCACCTGGCCATCGGCTCGGTAGCACAGGCCGGCTACATGCTCAACGGGATCAAGTCGGTCAAGGCAACAGGGCCGATGGAGGTGATGTTCACCACCAGCGCGCCACAGCCGTGGCTGCCGTACCACATGACGATGTTCCCGATCATCAGCAAGCAGGCTATCGACACCCACAAGACCAGCAGCGATCCGTGGGCCAAGTCGTGGTTCGCTAGCAACTGCGCGGGCAGCGGGCCGTACGAGCTCGCCTCCTGGGTCAAAGGCACGAAGATCACCCTGACCAAGAACCCGCACTGGTGGAACGGGCCGTGGAAGCCCGGATCGATCGACAACGTCACGGTGCAGTGGGAATCCTCGCCGAGCACGACGGTCGAGCTGATCGAGAAAGGCTCGGCGAACTTCGCAACCGAGTGGTCAATCGACAACGCGCTGAGCGTCGGTCAGCAACCCGGTTTCACGCTCAAGCGGTACCGGGCGTACAACACGGACCCGATGATTGCCTTCAACCAGGCGAAGCCTCCGTTCAACATCAAAGAGGTCCGCCAGGCATTCCAGTACGCGTTCGACTACGACGCCATGCGCGCCTACTTCCGCGGCTACGCGCTCCCGACTACCGGGGTGCTGCCGTCGTTCAACCCGTACTCCCTGAAGTCACTCTCGGTCTACAAGCAGAACCTGGGGAAGGCGAAAGCGCTCCTCGCTCAAGCGGGCGTTCACCCGTCGAGCCTCACCCCGACTTGCTACTCAGCGGCCGGGTATCCGGACCTGGTCGCGGGCGGGACGATCCTGCAGTCGTCGCTTGCTCAGATCGGCGTGAACATCAAGGTCCAGGCGGTGCCTTTCGGAACGATAGAGACCGCTGTAAGCAAGCTCAGCACATCGCCGCCGCTCACCTCGTCGCTGTACAACGGCATCTTCAGCCTTGACCCGACGAGTTTCCTTTCCTCGTTCCTGCCGGGCGCCTTCGGCAACGAGTTCATGCACTACAACAGCCCAGCTCTCGTGGCCGCCTACAACAAGGCGGCGTCATCACCATCGGCCGCAGACGTGCGAGCGGGGCTGAATGAAGCCCAGCAGATCATCGCCGACGACGCACCGGTGATCTTCGGAGCACTGCCAGAACTGATCATCCCCGTACCGAACTATCTCGAGGGTTACGTCATGCAGCAGACCACTGACCAGTACCCGTGCCTGTTCTTCCAGCTGCGGTTGCACGAGCACTGAGCATCCGCGTAACCCGACCGTCTACGCCTGAGGAACGCTGATGCTCCGGTATGCGTTTCAGCGGCTCATCTGGGCCATCTTCCTGATGTGGCTGGTGACGCTGTTCACCTTCATCCTGCTCCATCTCATCCCCGGGAATCCGGCCGTAATCCTGGCGGGCCTCGGGGCGAAGAAGGCGCAGGTGCGGGCACTAGAGGTGCAGCTCGGCCTGAACAAGCCGCTGACCGTCCAGTACTTCCAGTACCTGGCGGGCCTGGTTGAGCTGCACCTCGGGCGGTCCGCCGTTACCGGCGACCAGGTGACGACCGATCTGGTGAACTACCTTCCCGCCACGATCGAGCTGGTGGTGATCAGTTTCGTCATCTATGTCGCGCTGGCTGTTGGTCTGGGCGCGTGGTCGGCCCGCCGGGAAGGGCGCGTGACTGAGATTGCTGTCCGGGTCTCAGCGATCGTCGGCAGTGGCATGCCGGTGTTCTGGGTCGGGGCGGTGCTGCAGTTGGTGTTCTTCGCCCGGCTGGGATGGCTTCCGCAGGGCGGTCAGCTCGCCATCACTGCATCCGCACCGCCGAAGATCACCGGGATGATTCTGGTCGACAGCGCCCTGGACGGGCAGTGGAGTACGTTCCTCCAGGCTGTCCAGCATCTCGTCCTTCCGGTCGCGACCATCGTCCTTGCAATGCTCGCGGTCGGACTGCGCTCGACACGGGCGAGCGTCCTGCAGGAGCTCAGGCGACCGTACGTCCGCACGGCCGAGGCAAAAGGGGTAAGGGGCCTGCGCCTGACGGTCGTCCACATCATGAAGAACGCCTTGAATCCCGTCATCAGCACCCTGTCTCTTCAGTTCGGCTATCTGCTTGGCTGGGTCGCTCTGGTCGAGACGGTGTTCAACTGGCCGGGTATCGGGCTGTACTTGTACAACTCCATCCAGAACCTGGACTATGCGCCGATCCTCTCCATCACGGTGCTGATCAGCGGGGTGTTCATCGTGGTCAACCTGATCACCGATCTCGTGTACCCGCTGCTCAACCCACGACTGCGGGACCGGCAAGGATGAGCATGGACGTGGAGCTTGCGGTCGCCGACCGCTCCGAGACTTCGCAGACGACATTCCGGCGTTCCTGGTCGCGCTCGACGCGCAGCCGGCAGGTATTCATCATCACCGGCGGTCTGATCGTCGCGGTGTTCCTGGTCGCAGCAATCGCGCCGGGATTGCTGACCAGCCATAATCCCAACGCGCTGTATGTCGGACCGCCGTCGGCCGGGCCGAGTGCGCAGCACTTGCTAGGAACCGACGAGCTGGGGCGCGACTTCTACGCGCGCGTCGTGTACGGCGCGCGGCCATCACTGCTGATGTCCGTGATCATCGTGGCTATCGGGGCGGCGCTCGGCACGGTTGTCGGAGTCACGGCCGGCCTGTTCGGCGGCTGGCTCGACGAGGTGCTGATGCGGATCGTCGACCTGTTCCTGTCCCTCCCCGGCTTCGTGCTCGCCCTCGCCCTTGCCGCCGCGCTCGGGCGAGGGGAGCGGTCAGTCGTTATCGCACTGAGCGTGGTCTGGTGGCCCGGCTATGCACGGCTGTTCCGCGGCATGGTGCTCGGGATGAAACATCGCCTCCACGTGGAGAGCGCCAGGGCTCTCGGGGCGGGACACTTCCGGATCGCGCGGAAGCACATGCTGCCGTTCATGTGGGGTCAGCTGAACGCCCGGGTCACCCAAGACCTCGGCTACGCGCTGGTCAATGTCGCCGGCCTTAGCTTCGTAGGGCTAGGAGCGCAGCCGCCTGCCTCGGAGTGGGGGTCGCTCCTTCAGTCCGGCTTGCAGTATGTGGCGACCGCATGGTGGCTCACGCTGTTCCCCGGGCTTGCCATCACTCTCTGGACTGTCGGCATCGCGATGCTTGGCGACGGGCTATCCGGGTTCATCCGCGGCGAGCGCGAGGCAGGGGAGAGGGACTGAGGTGACCGGAACGAACGCCGACTGTCGGCCAGTGCTCGAGGTGGAGGATCTCCGCACGGCTATCGGCGGAAAGGACAGCCGCCGGCTACCCGTCAACGGAGTGAGCTTCACAGTGTCAGCCGGAGAGACCGTGGCGGTGGTAGGGGAGTCCGGTTCCGGCAAGACCATGACGGCCCTGTCGGTCATGGGTTTGCTGCCGAAGGGAGTCGCGCAGGTCGTAGGGGGCCGGGTGGCTGTCAGCGGCCGGGTCATCAGCGGCCTCAGCGACCGGGAGATGCAGTCGGTGCGGGGCGTGGACATCGCCTATATGCCGCAGGATCCGGTGAGCAGTCTGAACCCTGCGCTGACCATCGGGCTTCAGGTCACCGAGCCGATTCTGGTCCACCGGAAGGGAACTCGCCAGCAGGCCGAGAAAGGTGCCCTGGACCTTCTGGGCAAGGTCGGCATACCCGACCCGCGCCGGGCAATGCATGCGTACCCGCACCAGCTGAGCGGCGGCATGCGGCAGCGCGTGCTCCTCGCCATGTGCCTCATCGGCCAGCCGAGCGTGCTGATTGCCGACGAGCCGACCACGGCCGTCGACGTCACGACACAGGAACAGATCATCGACCTGCTGGCGTCCATCCAGACCGAGTCGCATCTGGCCATCCTTCTGATCACCCACGATCTGGGCGTCGTGGCCCGGATCGCCAGCACCGTGCTGGTGATGTACGCGGGCCGCGTGGTCGAGCACGGCAGCGCCGAGCAGGTCTTTTCTGAGCCGATGCACCCCTATACGCGGGGTCTTCTGCAGTCGGTGGACTTCGATAGCGTCACGCCGCGCACCAGGCTTTTCGCGCTCGACGGCGCCCCGCCGCAGCTCGGGGACCTCCCCACTGGCTGTTCCTTTAGCCCTCGGTGTCAGTACGCCGAGCCGGTGTGCCGTAAAACCGTGCCCGAGCTCGCCGCTACCACCGGCACCGGGCTAAGCGCGTGCCATGTCGCTGCCCGTGGCGAGCTTCCGCCATGGACATCAACTCAGGACTTGCGGAGCGGAACATGACCTCGCCAGGTGCCGTCTTGCTCGAGGTCGACGGCGTCAGCAAGACATTCAATGCGCGGAGCGGCGGCCTCGGCCGCCGGGTTCACGTCGCGGCGGTCAATGACGTGGATCTCAAGATCGAACCCGGGGAGACGTTCGGCCTTGTCGGTGAAACCGGCAGCGGCAAGTCCACCCTCGGCCGGATGGTCCTCGGCCTCGAGGCACCCACTCAGGGCAGCGTCCGGTTCGAGGGACAGTCCATCGGAGCGATGTCCCGGCGGCAGCTCAAGCAATTGCGGCGCCGCATGCAAGTGGTGTTTCAGGACCCCTACGAGTCGCTGAACCCGTACATGACTGTCAGGGAGATCCTCGAAGAACCATTCCGGGTGCACGGCCTCTACGACAGCGAGCGGACCCCGGCCCGGCTCGGCGAGCTCCTGGACGTCGTCGGCCTGCCGCGGGCGGCACTACGGCGGACCTCAACGGAATTCAGCGGCGGTCAGCAGCAGCGACTGGCGATCGCCCGCTCGCTGACCCTCGACCCGGACTTGCTGGTCGCGGACGAGCCTACGGCGGCGCTCGACGTGTCGATCCAGGCACAGATCCTGAACTTGATGCTGGATATCCAGCGGGCGCGGAAGATGAGCATGCTGCTGATCTCCCACAACCTTCTCGTGGTCCGGCACATGAGCGCCCGCCTCGGAGTGATGTACGCGGGCCGGATCGTGGAGACCGGTCTTTCCGAAGACGTTTACCGGGCCCCGAAGCACCCCTACACCATGGCGCTGCTGTCGGCTGTCCCGATCGCCAGTCCGCGGAAGGAGCGCGAGCGGCACCGGATCAAGGTGACCGGCGAGGCAGCGGATCCGGCCAGCCTGCCCAGCGGATGCCCGTTCCATCCCCGCTGCTGGCTGGCTGAAGAACGGTGCCGCACAACCCGGCCGGAGCCGCGGCCAGTCGGCGCCGCGGGCCAGCTGGTCGCGTGCCATGTAGCGACCTAGTACCTGCCTGCTTCGGCGAAGCACGGCGGAGAGATAAGACAGCCCGGGCGACCAGAAGGCCCGGCGACCAGAAGGAGGACACTGTATGGCCAGCGGTTACAGCGTGGAGCGGATCCCGGTCACGCGCCTCGGCAACGGCCATGACGTTGAACTTGTCGTGCACGTGATCCGCGGCGCGAAAGACGGGCCAAAGCTGGCGCTGTTCGGCGGCATCCACGGCGACGAGCCGCTGGGCACCGAAGCCGTCAGGCGCGTGCTCAAGCAGATCGATCCCGACCAGATCACTGGCACCATCGTGGCCGTTCCCGTCGCCAATCCTTACGCGTTCGAGGCGGGCAAAAGGGTGACGCCTTCCGACGGGCTGAATCTCAACCGCATCATGCCCGGCGACAGCGAAGGCTCGATCACTGAGCAGCTCGCTGCCGAGCTGGCAGCCATTCTGGACGATGGCTGCACGCACTTCATCGACTATCACTCTGGCGGCAACCTTGCCTGCGTCGACTACTCCTATGTGCACGAGGCGGGCGCGGAGATGTCCCGTGCCTACGGCTGCCAGATCCTCTATGACCACGAGAGCTATGTCGGATCGGCGACCGACTACGCGCTGAAGCGCGGCGTCCGTGCGATGGTAAGCGAGCTCGGCGGCGGACTGTACAACACCGATTACTACCTCGACCGGGCCGCAACCGGAACTTTCAACGTGCTGCGGGCCATCGGCATGACTGCGGGCGAAGTAAAGGCGCCACGCGAGGATCAGGTCGTCGTGACCACGCTGACGGTCGTCCGGCCGCGCGTCGGAGGGCTGCTTCAGGCCGAGGTCGGACCCGACCGTCTCGGCGAGAGCCTTCCGGCGGGAACTGTACTCGGGCGGATCGTGGACCCGTACACCTTCGCAGAACTCCAGGTTCTCACCGCGCCGTACAACCCGACCCATCTGGTGCTGAGCCGCTCTCCGGTCACGCAGGTGAGCCCGGGGGACTACGGCTTCATGGTCGCCGACGGCGCGACAGCGAAACCCGCGGCCGAATGAACACCCACTCCGGCGAGGCTGGCGCGAGCATCTCGCCTCTCGGGTGGACGCAAGGAATGAACTGATCCAGGATGAACCTCGTCGTTCGTGGTGGATCGGTTGTCACAGCTGACGGCTGCATGGTCGCCGACGTTGGCGTGGAGGACGGGCGGATCGTCCAGATCGGCGGCCGCATGAGGGCGGCTGAGGTCGTTGACGCGGACGGGAAGCTCGTCCTCCCCGGCGGTGTGGACATGCACGTGCATTTCTCGCCGGCCTTGGTCGAGGAGGGCGACTTCTGGTGGGCCGATGACTTCGGCAGCGGCTCTCGCGCAGCCGCAGCGGGAGGGGTAACGACCGTCGGCAATATCACGTTCCCGGTACGAGACGAGCCACTCCACGAGGCGCTAGCACGGGTTACGGCTGAGGCCGAGGCTGTGAGCCTGGCCGATTTCGTGCTCCACCCGGTCATCGTCCGCGCCCCGGACGACGCAGAGTCGCTGGCCGATTCGCTGGCCCGCGATGGCTGCGTCTCCATGAAGATCTTCACCCACATGGCCGGATTTACCGCCGACGCGGCCGGCTACATCGACGTGCTCGCCGCCGCGTCGCGCCGCGGCCTCACGGTCATGGCGCATTGTGAAGATCCCGCTCTGGGCGAGCACTTCTCCGGACAGGCAGCGCTCGAGTCCACCGGAACTTCGCAGTTGTATTACCCGCCCGACAACGTCGAAATTGCAGCGGTAGCCCGGATGGCGGAAATCGCCGATGCGACCGGCGCGCGGCTCTACCTGGTGCATCTGTCCTGCGGGCGATCGGTAGCCGCCGCGCTGGCAGCGCGCGGGCGAGGAGTCGACCTGCTGCTGGAAACGCGGCCAGAGTACCTCCTGCTTACCGACGATGAACTCGCTTCAGCGCGCGGGCAACGTCCGAGAGAAGGCGCACCGGGCCGCAGCAGAGCCGACATTGACCGACTCTGGCAGGCGGTCTCCGGCGGTCAGTTCGACGCCATCTGCAGCGACCATGCACCTTGGAAGCAGGTGCCAGGCAAGCTGCCCGCGAGTGGTGCACGGTCGGTGCGCAGCGGCCTGTCGTGCCTTGAGTTGTCTCGCTCTCTGCTGTTCGACAAGGGCGTGCTAGCGGGGAGGATCACCGTGGAGCAACTAGCTGAACTGACATCCGCCGGCCCGGCGCGTGCCTTCGGGCTATCTCCAGCGAAGGGAATGATCGCCATCGGCAGCGACGCTGACCTGGCGATCTTTGACCCAGCCGAGCATTGGACGTATACCGGTGGCCAAAGCCGCGCGGAATGGACACCCTTCGATGGCTGGCAGCTCACCGGTCGCACAGTTCTCACAATCCGGCGCGGAATCATCACCTACAGACACGGACATAGCTTCGCCGACGGCGGAGGACAGCGGCTTCGACGAGCCAGTGACACAGGCAGCCAGGCTGATGAGCCAGCCGGGCACCATTTCCTTAATCGATGACCACCGCGCATTTTGCGGCAGTCCAGAATACTGCTGAGACAAAACCCACCGATGCTCACCACTTGCTGAACGGACCCTCGACGTGACCGAGAACAGCCCACAGAGGGGACAGAGCTACCTTCGGCGGCTCTTGCATTTCCTGAGCGTTGCCCTCAACGAAGGGCCTAGGGCGCGCGGGCTCACCGAGATAGCCCGCGAAGCGGGCATTCCGCTGTCAACGGCCTCCCGGCTGGCGAATTTGCTGACTGAGTCGGAAATGCTGCGCGTCCTGCCATCTGGCGGTTACGGGCCGGGTGCTGAGCTCATCCGGATCGCGGGGAATGCGCTGGTAAGTCTCCGCGGCGACCTGCACATTCAGACGGTGGTGCGGTCGCTGGCAGAGACAACGTACGAGAGCGCGAGCGCCGGGATGCTCGTTGGAGACGTGATCGTTCTGATAGCGCGCGAAGAGCCTGATCATTCGCTCCGTGCCGTCGCACGCGTCGGCGACAGCATTTCACCGCATACATCCGCAATGGGCAAGGCCATCCTCGCCAACCTCAGCGCGGAGCGCCGGCTAGCCGTACTCCGGAATGCGGTGGGGCCCGATGCTGGCCGCGTCGAGGAAGAGCTGGCCAGCGAGCTTGAGACCATCCGCGTTCAGGGCTATGCGCTGGACGAGGAGACATACTCGCCGGGCCTGCGCTGCCGGGCTGCTTCCTTCCTGGATGAGGAGGGCCTCGCGATAGGCGGCGTTTCCGTGGCCGGGCCTGCTGCCCGGTTCACGTATGCGAAGGCTACCGAGTGCGTGCCAGTCCTACTGACGAAGGTGGCTGAACTGTCCGCCATGAGCCAGCAGGAGCATTCTCCGGCCGGAACGTGAAGTCCGACGATCACGACTGAAGGCGATCGTTAACAAGCGTGTACGAGACGACTAATGCCCTTCAAAGGGTGGTCGGACGCGCGACGAAAGGAAGCATCCATTTCATGGAACGGCCTGACAGCGAAGACCCTGGAGCGAACCTTCACCGCGAAGCCCTCGTCATCGATATCTGCGGTACCACCAACTTCGCTCTCCCGGCTCCAGTCGGGGCGGACGGCAGAGGAGCCCTCGCTCGAGCCAAGTCAGGTGGGATTAATGCTGTAGCCCTGACAGTCAGCGCCTACGACGAAGGCTACGAGACCTGCCTTAGCCAGATCGCCAGGCTGCTTCATTTCATCGAGGACAAAGGTGAGGCCATCAGCCTTGTGACGACGGCCGACGGCATCCGAGCGGCACAGCGCGAAGGAAAGCTTGCCCTCATTCTCGCGAACCAGACGGCCGCGCCGCTGGAGACGGACTGGGTAACTCGGCTGACAATCCTCGCGCGGCTCGGGCTGCGATGCACGCAGGTGACCTACAACGAAGGCAACCGGCTCGGAGGCGGGTGCCTTGAGCCGACCGACACGGGCCTGACGGCCTACGGGCGGCAAGTCGTCGCAGGTCTCAACCACGCCGGCGTGATTCCTGACGTGGCACATGCCGGGCCCAAGACCGCGGCGGACACTATCGAAACTTCTCGCGGGCCCGTCATCTGCAGCCACGCCAATGCGGCCGCGCTCACGCCGCATCGGCGCAACCTCAGTGACGACCTCATGCGCCGAATTGCGGACTCCGGCGGCGTCATCGGCGTGGCCGCTTGGAGTCCGCTGAACCGTCAGACGCCCGAGCGCTTCCCCAGTATCGAGGACTTCCTCGACCATGTGGAGTACACCTTGTCCGTCGTCGGCCCCGACGCGGTCGGCCTCGGCCTGGACCTCAACGAGAACTCCCGGGCGCTGCCGGGACGCTCCGGTCACGCACTTGTCTACGCCGCCTTGGACCCAGACATCGCCGCCCTGCCGCAGTCTGTCGCCGGCCTCGACTCGCTCGACGACGTTCCCGCGATCACCGCCGGACTATTGCGGCGCGGCGTGGACGCGGGGACAGTCACCAAGCTTCTGGGCGGAAACTATCTGCGAGTGGCCGAGCAGTGCTGGGCGGGACGGTGAACACAACCGGGCACCCCAAGTGGCGGTCAGTGCTTCACATCCATGCCCGGCCGGGCCGCATTGACGAGTTGCGCGCCCTGTTCGAGACCGAGCCAATTTTCATGGCTGCCATGGAGGTCGGCTGTCGGGGCACGGAGCTACTCGTGGGAGCCGAGGAGCTTGTTGTCCTAGCGGAATGGGATGAGCCATCCGACTACCAGTCATGGGTCGAATCTCCGGTTCGGACACGATGGGGACCAGCGATCGACGCGCTGTCCGCCACGCGTCACGGCGACATTTACCGGCTTGCCTCAGCGCCCGGTCCACAGGTCGGTGACCGGTGAACGTCAGGTCACGGGCGGCCCCTGGATATGACCCAGAGGGCGGGTACGTCACCGACGGCCTGCGCGTGCCCGACCCGTGGCGTGCCCTCGAGAACATGTCCGACCCGCGCGTGCGGAAGTGGTGCGAGAGTCAATCGGAGGCCGCGGATGCGGAGGTCACCGGCTGGCCGCGTTACCAGGAACTTCGCGCGCGGCTGAGTTCGCTGCTGTCTGGCGGCAGCCTCAGTCCCCGCCGCGCGGGCAACCTCTGGTTCAGGACCGAGTCACCGCAGCCCGAGCAGCCAGCCAGGATCATCGTGGCGGACAGCCCGAACGGCGCCGGTCGGGTGCTGCTCGACCCCGCTACACAGCCTGACGGTCTCGGGCGCCCGGACGTGGTGCTCTTCGTATGTCCTTCTCCTGACGCGACGCTGGTCGTTGCGGGGCTGTGCAGTGACGGCAGCGAGGTCTGTCGCATCGCGCTCATCGACGTGGCCACCAGTGACCTGCAGCCCAAGGTGCCCGAACCGCCAACACTGGGAAACCGGCTGCATGGCGTCTGGTGGCTGCCAGACAGCTCCGGGTTCCTTTACATCGGGCTGCAGGGTGAGCCCGTGAATCTCGACTACCAGCTCTACCACTACGACCTGGCCACCGCCACGGTCACGCGACAAGACGTCCCGTGGATTGGCCAGGGCCTGCCACGTGCGTTCGACATGTCCGACGACGGCACCCTCGTCGTGGCCATCGAGGACGAGTCGAGTCCGAGGCCAGTTGCAGTTGGCGAACGCGTCGGCAGGTCGTGGCAGTGGCGGGCGATGAGGCCAGGCTACGAGGGTGCGGTGTACGGACGGGTCGTCGGCCGGCAGTACGTGGCGATCAGCTACGTCGCCTGCGACCGCGGTCGCGTTGTCTGCATCGACCTGGACGCCGCCGATCCAGGTGACCCCGAAGCCTGGCAGCAAATACTCGCCGAGTCCGACGCAGTACTGGCCACCGTCGCAGTCGTCGGGGACCACCTCTACATTCACGGCCTGCGCAACACGCGATCGCACCTGCTGCTGACCTCGCTTGACGGCAGCCATCGCACGGAGATCCCCCTTCCCGGCGAGGGCAACATCGCCTGGATGGGCTTGCCGATCACCGCTGCGGAGCCGCCCGCAGATCCCGGTTCCTACCTCTTCTGGTTTTCTAACCTCGCCTCCGCTCCTGCACTGCTGCGCAGCCGACCTGAGCATCCAGCCGAACTGGAGACCGTCCGAGCGATGCCGTCTGACGGCGCAGACCTAGTCGAGTTGTCAGAGACGGCGCGCGCTCACGACGGGCACGGCATTGTCTGCCAGCGGCTGGTCCGCGCTGACGCCGTCCAGAGCAGCCCGCTGCCGACCCTGATCTACGCGTACGGCGGCTTCAACATCTTCACGCAGGCTGACTACAACCCGGTTCTTGCCGCGTTCGCTGAGGCAGGTGGCCAGGTTGTCGTCGCCCACATCCGGGGCGGCGGTGAACTTGGCGCGGCCTGGTGGCGGGGCGGGCGGATGACTGCCAAGCAGCAATGCTTCGACGACTTGCATGCTGTCGCGGAGCATCTGATCGCCGCGGGCCGGACGACGCCCGACAAACTGGCCGTGCAAGGGGCGTCCAACGGCGGCCTGCTCACCGCAATCTCCTCGATGCAGCGGCCTGACCTGTGGACCGTTGCGGTCTCGCGGGTTGGCTGGGTCGACCTGCCGGGCAGTGCTCGCTTCCCGTACCTGGACAGGTGCTCCCAGGCAGAGATAGGCGACTTGACGGTCGCTGACGATGTGCGCCGCGTCATGGAGTACTCGCCCTACCACTGCGTCCGAGACGGTGCCGCCTACCCCGCGATCTGGATCGACGCGGCTGAAAACGACTCGCGAGTCGCACCCCAGTATCCGGCCAAGCTCGCCGCGGCGATGCAGCATGCAAATCCGGCCAATGAGGTGTTCTTCCGTCTCTGGCCTGCCGCGGGCCACGGGACGGCCGATCAGCCTGCAACCCGGAGCGACATCGCTGCCGCGTGGCTCAGCTTTGTCATGAAGCGGGTCGGGCTGCCGCTGGCGGCCGGGCCGGGGAACGTGAGGGTGCCTGCGCCTACGGCGGTGATCAGTGAACGAGGGAGGCAAGCTAATGAGCGACGCAGTGCCGAATGAGCGCACAGTCCTCATCACCGGAGCCACGGACGGACTCGGACGGGCTCTCGCGCTAAATCTCGCGGCCGAGGGAGTCCGTCTCGTGGTGCACGGACGCGACCGAGGGCGGCTGGAGCGGCTATCGTCTGAGCTGGCCGGTGCGGGCGGACCCGCGCCGGTCACGGTCTGCGCAGACCTGGCCTTACTGGCCCAGGTGCGTCAGCTAGCGCAGGAAGTGCGGGATCGGGTCGCAAGGATCGACGTCATCGTCAGCAATGCCGGTATCGGCCCAGTTGGCCCTGACGGTCCGCAGCGGCGCGTCAGCGCCGACGGCTACGAACTCCGTTTCGCGGTTAACTACCTGGCGGGCTTCGACCTCACCTTGCGGCTATTGCCGTTGCTGGCCGAGAGCCATGACGCTCGCATTGTTTACGTCGCGTCCATCGGTCAGCATCCGGTCGATTTCGACGATGTGATGATCGAACGGGACTACACGCCCGCACGCGCCTACGGCCAGAGCAAACTTGCGCAGATCACGTCGGGTTTCATGCTCGCCGACCGGCTCCGCAGGCGCGGGATCGCTGTCAACAGCCTCCACCCTGCGACGAATATGCCCACGAAGATGGTCCTGACAAGCATGCCGGAAGGCGTCGATACCCTCGAGGAGGGAGAAGCGGCGACACGGCGCCTTGTGAACGACGCCACTCTCGCCGGAGTCACCGGCCGGTTTTTCGATCATATGACTGAATCACGAGCCCACGCGAGTGCCTACGACCCGACGGTCCAACAGCGACTCTGGCAGGTCAGCCTGGTCCTGACCGGCGCACCTGACCCAGCTGAGAGCCTTGCGTAGAGGGTCAAGCCCATATGTGGCGATGTTCGAAGGTCCGTCACACCGAAGGCAAGAGCTCGACAAGGCGTCCGTCCAGCGGCATCCGCCCGACCCAGGACTGCCCCAGGCATGTCCCAGGTAGCGGCCTACCTAGGCAGCCGGCGATAAGCCCACGTCAGGACGGGTCTTCACGACCTTCACTAACTACCTCTTGCTTGCGGGTCTGGGAAGGCGGACGATGCCAACCAGGAGGACGATGCCTATGGATGCGCCGGTCGAAGAGCTTGGCGCCCCGGCAGAGCCTCTAGGGTCCTCCGGGGCGCCCACTTAGGAAGCGCCATACATCCCGGTCAGTCCCAAAGAGCAGCGGCCGAAATGAGGGGCCTGCGGGCGGCCCAACGTGCTGCCGACGCCCTAGCCGGGCGAACTCGGTACTCCGGTGATGCATCAGGTGCAACGGCGATTCGATGGCGCCCGACCGGCTCACCCGCGCCTTCAAGAAAGTGTCCGCCGATGCCGGGCTGCCGCCGATTAGACTGCACGACCTGCGCCACGGCGCGGCGACGCTCGCCCAAGGGTGCGGAGTTGCACACCGTGCGGGACATGCTCGGCCATTCCAGCATCGTGCTGACCGCCGACACCTACACTTCGGTGCTGCCCGAGGTCGCCCGGATCGCTGCGGAGAAGGCCGCCTCGCTGATCATCCAGGCCGGCTGCTTTGTACTCGGCACGCACCGGCGCCGACGGCGTCAGAGCACTCAGGCACGGCGGAAGCGCGGCAGGCCGGCGACAGCCCGATCGCGGGCGCACGCGGCACGCCAGATCGGACGCCCGCACCGCAGCTCACGCGCCGGGCACCGCTGAACCGGAAGGCAACCGCGCTCTGACACGCCCGATGGGCCCACCGCACCCGCCCGCGACACGGCAGGAAGCCAACCGAAGACAATCGCCTGGCCTGCCCGGCGCGCCAGGCCGAGCTGAACGCTGCGCGCCGACGCTGCTCGCGCAGATCCCGAGGCGGCAGGACGGCGGAGCAGACAATACCGGCCCCACAGTGGCCCAGTCCGGCCCCACACAAGATCACCGCCAACGTCACGGTCAGACGTCAGAGCAGGTCAGAACGGGTGCGCCGCCAGGGACTTGAACCCCGAACCTGCGGATTAAGAGCTCGGAATCCATCATTCACTCGTGTCCAGGGTCGTCAACCGGTGCTGGTCAGGACCA
>Ga0335072_10002813_pt1 | contig 26703 bp, 20 predicted proteins | sample Lox_Sample_21_FD_206725 | JGI IMG/M metagenome (GOLD analysis project Ga0335072, IMG submission 206725) | Soil microbial communities from Loxahatchee National Wildlife Refuge, Florida, United States - Lox_Sample_2.1 | ecosystem: Environmental > Terrestrial > Soil > Wetlands | place: USA...
GGCGCGCCGCCTCGCGCAATCGATCGCCAAATCGCTCGGAGGCATTCCCGTCGTAATCGAGACAGCCGACAAGCCGGCCTATCACGCCGCGGCCGTGATGGCGGGCGGGAGCATTTATCCGGTTCTCGAGGCGGGGCTGCAGCTCCTGATCAGCGTCGGCTTCACGCGCCAGCGCGCCTCGCAAACGCTCTTACCTTTACTGCGCCAAATCTTCGATAATATAGAGAGGATCGGGCCGCGGGCGGCGTGGACGGGCCCGCTCTCGCGAGGCGATTACGCCGTCGTTGCGAAGCACATGGATGCGCTTCGCCGCTATCCGCCCGAATTCCGGAAATCGTACGCCGCGCTCGCGCGGCTCGCGGCCGCGGTTCTGTCGAAGGATCCGGCGGCGACGAAAAAGCGGCTCGACCGCGCTGGGAAATGACTTGAAGGTTTAAATGTAGCGCCGCGGACTTCAGCGCGGCATCTTTATTCAAAGCAAAGGGAACCGATCTTCCCGGAGGAAAATTCTTGAATTCATCGCCCAGCAAATCGGCAGGCCCACACGCAGCGCCGAAATCGGCATCGCATCTTCACATCCCGGTGGAACACACCACGCTCGCCAATGGCCTGCGCGTAGTCGTCTCGCCGGATCATTCCGCGCCCGTGGTGACCGTCGGTGTCTATTACCAGATCGGCTTTCGTCTCGAGCCGCACGGCCGCAGCGGCTTCGCGCACCTCTTCGAGCACATGATGTTCCAGGGCTCCGAAAACGCCGGAAAGATGGAACACATCCGCCTCATCAATTCCTCCGGCGGCCTGCTCAATGGCACCACGAACTACGACATCACCAACTATTTCGAATCCGTGCCTTCGAATGCGCTCGAGCGCGTCCTGTGGCTCGAGGCCGACCGCATGCGCGCCCTCAAAGTCGACGACGAAAATCTCCGCAATCAGCGCGACGTCGTCAAAGAAGAAGTCCGCGTCAACGTAATGAACCAGCCCTATGGCGGCTTTCCGTGGCTCGATTTGCCGCCCGTCGCTTTCCGCAATTGGCCCAACGCGCACAATTTCTATGGCGATTTCGCCGATCTCGATGCGGCCACGCTCGCCGACGTCCGCGAATTCTTCCACACGTATTACGCGCCGAATAACGCCGTGCTCCTGATGGTCGGCGATCTCGATCCGGGCGAAGCCTTTTCGTTTGCGAAGCGTTACTTCGAAGATATTCCGCCGGGCGCGCCTCCCCCGCGCGCGGACATCAGCGAGCCGCCGCAGACCGAGGAGCGCCACGGCAAAGTGGAAGAGCGCCTTGGCCCGCTTCCCGCGATCGCCATCGGCTACACTTTGCCGCCGCGCGAGAGCGAAGACTGGTTCGCCATGGGCATCGTCGATCGCATTCTCCATGGCGGCCGCGCCGGACGCGTCTATCGCAAGCTCGTGCTCGAGGAGCAGATCGCGGTCGATATCGATGGCGGCGCGGACCTGATCGAGACGAACGGCCCGACGCAGATGGTCACCCGCATCTACCACAAGCCCGAGTTCACCTCGGAAGGCACCGTCGCTGTGTTCGACGAAATCATCGAGGAATTGCAGCGCAATCCCGTCGCTTCCGAGGAACTTGATCCGGTGAAAGTGAAATTCCGCTCCGATTTCTACACGATGCTCGAAACCGGAATGGGCTCGCACATGCCCCGCTTTGGCCTGATGCACTATCTGGCCTGCTTCACGCTTTTCGACGGCGATCCCGGCCGCATCAATACGATCCTCGACGGCTTTCTCGCCGTCACTCCTGAGCGCGTGCAGGCGGCCGCTCGCAAGTACCTCGTGCCGCAGAATCGCGCGGTGCTGATTCGGCGGCCTGTGAATCTGCCTGCGCCCGTGAATCCGCACGTGGGTAATGGAGGCGCGCGATGACGTCCTCGGCCACATCCGTCTCGCACCGTAGCGCGGCCCCGGCTCTTGCTCCCGAGCGGCCGGTCGCCTGGCCCAGGCGCACCACGCGCGTGCTCGCCAATGGCCTGCGCGTCGTTCTCGCGGAGGCGCGCGCGTTCCCCCGCATCTCTGCGAATCTCTATTTCCGCAGCGGCAACGCGATCGTGGCGCATCGCGCGCCGGGGCTTGCCGATATGACGGCCACCGTCGTCCGCACCGGCACCATTTCGCGCCCCAGCCGCCAGATCGAAGAGGATCTGCGCCGCATGGGCGCGGGCCTCGGCACCCACGCCGGAGCCGATTCCAGTTCTATCGCCGCAGCGGGCCTTGCCGAAGCATCCACAGGCATTCTCGAATTGATCGCCGATCTCGCCCGTAACGCTTCGTTCCCCGAGGAAGAATTCGAGCGCGAGCGCCGCCAGCGTTTCGAGGAGCTGCGCATCGAACGCACCACTCCCGGCTTCCTCGCCAGCGAACGCCTGCGCCGCACTCTCTTCGGCAAGCATCCCTACGCGATCGTCGCGCCCACCGAGGAACAAGTCGCTTCGTACACCCGCCGCGAGCTCGTCGAGTTCTACCGCCACCACTACGTGCCGGGCGATTCGCTCCTGATCGTCGTCGGGGATTTCGCGGCGGACGCCATGCTCGACAAGATCGAAAAAATCTTCGGCGATTGGAAGGCTCCGCAGCCCGAGCCTCCCATGTCACCCGAGCCGCCCAAGCAATCCGGCCGCCGCGTTCACCTCGTCCGGATGCCGGGCAACGTGCAGACGCAAGTGGTGGTCGGCAATCTCGCCATCACGCGCCGCGATCCCGATTGGTATCGCCTCGTGCTCGCCAATTCCATCTACGGCGGCGCATTCCACTCGCGCCTTGTGATGAATATTCGCGAACAGAAGGGCTACACCTATAGTCCGCGCAGCGGCGCCAACCCGCTTCGCCAGCACGGCTATTTCTCGGTCAGCGCCGCGGTGCGCAATGAAGTGGTCGCCGCCACGCTCACCGAAATCTTCTACGAAATGGACCGCATGCGCTCGATCCCGGTGCCTTCTGAAGAGCTCGAGAGCGCCCGCAACTACCTGACCGGAGTTTTCTCGCTCGGCGTCGCCACGCAGGAAGGCCTGCTCGGCCAGCTTTCGACCGTCTACCTCGATCAGCTGCCCGAAGGCTACCTCGAATCCTATCGCGAGCGCATCCGCTCTCTCAGCGCCGAGGACGTGCTCGAAGCCGCGCGCCGCCATTTCGATTCCGCCAACGCGCAGATCGTCGTCGTCGGTGACCGCGAACAGATCATCGACCAGGCCGCGCTCTTCGGCCCCGTCACCGAATACGACGCCGGCGGCAACATCGTCACCCCGCGCCCCCGGGATGTGATGCAAGCCTGAGCAGGGAACCGCGCCATCGGGCCCGGGTTTCGCCTTTGACGTTTCGGGTGCCCCATCCTCGTTTTCTGAGGGGCCGGGTCTTCGCCATGAGATAACTTCTAGTGCCGAGCGCGAGAAAAAACGCCGGGCCACGGGCGACGCTTGGCGTCGTCGTCCTGTCGCTCGTCCTTTCTGCCTCCGCATTCGCCAAAAAGACGCCTCCGTCGCATCCCATCGATCTCAACACCGCGACAGTCAAACAACTCGAACAACTCCCCGGCGTAGGCCCAACCACGGCGAAAGCCATCATCGAATTCCGCGCCAAGGCCGGCCGCTTCCAGCGCGTCACCGACCTTCTCGTAATCCGCGGCATTTCCGAGTCGAAGCTGAAGAAAATGCGCCCGTACATCACGGTCGGCCCGCCGCCCAAAAAATCCCCGCCCGGCCCACAAACCCGATCGTCCGCCACCAATCCCTAGCGAAAAATACGCGGCCAATTCACGGCAACGGTTTTGTAGCGGCCGCCTTGCCGTCAGGCGGGCGCCTTCCTTTGCGCCGGGCAAGAATGTCTGCTTCCCATCGCCGTCGGTCGTGGGGGCGGACTTCCGATGTCTCCGGCGGCGTGCCACTCGCGGACTCCGACGAAACATTACCGACACTTCATTTGACTCGCCGACTCGCGCAGCCTACGATAACGGCGCAAATCTTGCGGCGGCGTGCGCCGTCTGAGGGGTGTCGATGCCAGCAAAGCGCCTTCCGTGGTTCGTAGCCGCGATATTCCTGATCGCGGTCTTCGCCGTCTCGATGCGCGTCAGCCGCATTCACGTCTCGTCGCCCGTGGTCGATGCCGCCGCTCCCGACGCAGGTCCCTCGGGCTATCATCTGATCAAGACGATCAAGCTCGGCGGCGAAGGCTTTTGGGACTATCTCGCGTTCGATTCGCCCACGCGCCGCCTCTTCATCTCGCGCGGCACAAAGGTCGTCGTCCTCGATGTCGACACCGGGAAGGTCGTCGGCGAAATTCCCGATACCACCGGCGTGCACGGCATCGCGCTCGCGCCCGATCTCGGCGACGGTTTCACCTCCAATGGCGGCGCCGGCACCGTCAGTATCTTCGACATGAAGACGCTGCAAGTCATCGGCACCGCGAAAGCCGGCACGAATCCCGACGCGATCGTCTACGATCCCGCCTCGAAGCGCGTCTTCACCATGAACGGCCGCAGCGATGATTCCACGGCCATTGACGCCAAGTCCGGCCAGGTCGTCGGCACGATTCCGCTCGATGGCAAGCCCGAATTCGCCGTGGCCGATGGCGAGGGCCACATCTACGCCAATCTCGAAAACAAGAGCGAACTGGTCCAGATCGATTCGAAGAGTCTCGTGATCACCGCGCGTTGGCCGCTCGCGCCCGGCGTCAGCCCTTCAGGCCTTGCCATCGACGCGAAAAATCGCCGCTTGTTCTCCGGCTGTCACAACAAAATGATGGTGATTCTCGACGCCGATACCGGCAAAGTGATCGCCACGCCGCCCATCGGCCTCGGCGTGGACGCCGACCGCTTCGATCCCGGCACCGGCTTCGCCTTTGCGTCCACGGGCAGCGGCGTTCTCAGCGTGATCCACGAAGACTCCCCCGACAAGTTCAGTTTCGTCGAAGATGTTCCCACGCAGCAGGGCGCGCGCACGATGGCGCTCGATCCGAAAACGCACGAGGTTTTTCTCGTGACGGCGCAGTTCGCGCCCCCACCCGCGCCGACGCCCGACAATCCGCACCCGCGCGGCGGCATGGTCCCCGATTCGTTCGTCGTTTTGGTTTTCGGTCGGTAAGGCCCAAATGTAGCGTGGCATCTTCGCCCGCTCGTCGTCCGGATTTTGAGGTTTAAATGTAGCGCCGCGGCCTTAAGCGCGGCATCTTCGCCCACGCCGAGCAGTCGCCTTCAGCCAGACGAGTGAACCGAGGGATGCAGTACGACAATTCCTGCATCTCCCGCCGATGACAGAAAAGCGTGTGGAGTGGTGTCCGGCGCTTATTGGTTTGTTTGTGTCGCCATCGCGGAAGAGGTGCCGATCGAATCGCCGTTGACCACGATTTCCACGCGGCGGTTCTGCTGCCGGCCTTCGGCGGTATCGTTGGAGGCGACGGGCTGTGCCATGCCGAAGCCTTTCGCGGTTATTGACGTTGCCGGAACCCCCTGCTGCGCCAGGAAATCGCGAACCGAGCCCGCGCGCTGCTCGGAGAGTGTTTGGTTGAATTCGTCGCCGCCTACGCTGTCGGTGTATCCATCGATCTCTAGAGTCAATCCGGGATGTGCCAGCAGGATTCCGGAAATCTTCGCGAGCTTCTCTCGCGCGCCCGCTTGCAGGACGTAGCTGCCCGTATTGAACAGCACGTCGGACATGTTGACGATCAATCCCCGCGCCGAATCCCTGGTCTGCAGCACGGCATCGAGCTGCGCCCGAAGCTGCGCGCGAAGGTCGGCCTTCTCGGCGTTCGCTTTCGCGGCCGCCTGGCGGGCTTGATCCGCCTCAGCCTCTGCCGCCGCCTTTTGCGCGAGCGCGTCTTGCTTCTGCGCCAGCGCCGCCTGTTGTTCGGCGACCGCGGCCTGCCGGGCCTGCTCCGCCTCCGCTTTTGCCTTGGCCGCTTCCGCAGCCGCAGCCAGGGCTTGCTGCTTCATGCGCTCGGCTTCGGCTTGGGCGGCTTCCGCATCCTTCCGGGCCTGCTCCGCCTCTTGCAGGCGCTTTGCCTCTTCCTCGGCGTCGGCGCGAGCCTTGGCGGCACGGGCTTCGGCGGCCTGCTTTTCTGCCGCCGCCTGCGCTTGAGCATCCTCTTCCGCCTTCTGCTTTACGGAGATTACCCGCGCTTCTTCCGCGGTCTGCACGGCGTCGCGCGCCAGGGAGATCACGGTTTTGGTGTCGCGCTTCTGCCGGTAGGAGTCCTCCGCCGCCTGCAACTGCTCGTTGGCCTTGGCCATCACGTCGGCGGCGTACTTCCCGGCGTTGGCGTTGTTTGCGATGCGCGCGGCGTTGCGTGCTTCAAAGAGTTCCCTGGGCGTCTTGGGGTCGATGCCGAAAATCGCGTTGTCGATCTTTGTGTTTGAAGACGAATAGATTCCGCGCGCGAGCAGCGAATAGGTCGCGGTGATCGCCTCGCCGCCGGCGCCGCCCGCGTTTTCGAGGACCACTTCATCGCCCGGCTGCGAAACGGCGAAATAGGGTTCGGCGGTCACGACCAGCGCGAACGTCTGCATGTCCGTGATCGCTTTCACCTGCGCGCTGCCGTTCTTGATCTGTACTTCGCCCAGATTGACGGCTCTCCCTTCGGGAGAAACAGCCCAGAGGACGTAGGTGAGGTATTCGAGGCCGAATTTGGTCGCATCGTCGATATTTTGAAACTTCGCTTCGATTTCGACGCGGTTTCCCTTGTTTTCGACGCGCGCTTCGCCCGTGCCTTCGGCCATGAGATCGGTTCCATGCAACGACACTTTCACGGCGCCGCCTCCGCGCCGGTAGGTCATCGCCTGGGCGGTTCGTGACGCACCCGGGTTGCCGCTTGCCGCCGGCGTCTGAGCGTCCGCCCCGGGCAGGCCGGCGCCCAGCATGACGACGCCCACGAAGAAAAATAGAACGCTTTTCAGCGCGAGACTCGGCGCGTCGACACGCAACTGGCGGACGTTAGACGGCATGATTGTCACTCCTTGTATTTCTCGAGGTTTCGCTCAGGTTAGCAAAGGGAAAGGAGCGCAACTACGCTCTTGTCCGATGATCCATCCAGGTAATCACCTGTACGTTCGGACAGTCGCTAGCAACTACACGGATCTCGATGCTGCGTCGCGGCCGAGCATTTGGGAGATGATTACGCTATCCCATAAATGCCGGTTATAGGGGGTCAGAGCTTTAGCTCAGACATTCAGGGCCAAGAAAAGCTGGGCTTCAGCCCCTGAAGGCACTCTTCGCTTCCGCCGCGAATATTTGTGAGGCAGGCTCGCCGCTGCCTTACAGCACTTGGTGTTCGCGCTTCGCGCTCTTCAGCGCAATCGGCACCTGCGTGGCGATCTCGAGCCCGTAGCCTTCGAGCGCCACCACCTTCCGCGGATGATTCGTGAGGACGCGAATCCGCCGCAGCCCCAGATCCGTCAGGATCTGCGCGCCGATCCCGCTTTCGTGCTGGATCAGCCGTTGCACGCGCAGGTCGCGATCGATCTGTTCGCGATGGTGGTAGATGATTGGCGGCAGCGCTGCGCCTTCTTCCGTGCGCGTGCCGATCTGGAATCCCAGGCCCGTGTGATGCAGGTAGACGAAGACGCCGCGCTCCTCGCGCGCAATCGCCTCGAGCGATCCTTCAAGCATCGCGCGGCAGTCGCAGGTCGTCGAACCCAGCACGTCGCCCGTCAGGCAGTGCGAATGGACGCGCACCAGCGGTGGAATGCCGTTCTCGGCGCCGCGCCCGAGCGGGTCGTCGATCCCGCTCGCGGCTCCGGAAATCCCCTCGCCGATTTGGCCGCGCACGAGCGCCACGTGCAAATGATGATCCACATCGCTCGCATACGCGATCATTCGGAAATCGCCGTGCTTCGTGGTCAGCATCGATTCCGCGATTCGCCGGACGTACCGCTCGTGCTTCATCCGGTAGCGGATCAAATCCGCCACGGTCACCATCTTCAGCCCGTGCACCCTGCAGAATTCCGTCAGCTCGGGCACGCGCGACATCGTTCCGTCGTCGTTCATGATTTCGCAGATCACGCCCGAAGGATCGAGCCCCGCGATCCGCGATAAATCCACCGACGCCTCCGTCTGCCCGGCGCGCACCAGCACGCCGCCGTTGCGCGCGCGCAGCGTGTAGACGTGCCCCGGCCGCGCCAGATCCTCCGGCCGCGTCTTCGCATCGGTCGCCGCCAGAATCGTGGTCGCGCGGTCGGACGCGCTCGTGCCCGTCGTAGTGCCCCGCGCCGCGTCGATCGGCTCGCAGAATGGCGTGCCGAATGCCGAAGTATTGCGCGGCGAAATCGGCCGCAGGTCGAGCGCGTCGCAGCGCTGCTCGCTCAGCGAAAGGCAGATCAGCCCGCGTCCGAATTTCGTCATGAAATTGATGGCTTCCGGCGTGATTTTCTCCGCCGCCATCGTCAGATCGCCTTCATTCTCGCGGTCCGCGTCGTCCACGAGGACGATCATGCGCCCGTTTCGAATCTCCTCGATGGCTTCTTCAATCGTCGCGAACGGATGTTTGCCTTCGCCCATGTCGTCGCACCTGAATTAGCGGCGGAAATCGCGAATTGACGTTCTGGCCGCCGCACCCAAACCCGTTCCCACTATACCCAAAATCCGCGCCGCAAGACATCCCGCCCGAGGCGGTCGGCGGCGAGCAGTAACGCGGCTTCCGTCATGGCGCCCTCTGCCCCATCTTCGCGCCGGGTGCCGAGCCGTGAACGGATCAGGCCGCCATAGCGGCACGCGCGATTTTGTCTTAGAATCTCCCCAGGAGGCCGCGTGGCCAAATCCACGATTACGATTCCCCTCGACCCGGAAACGGCGCGCGCCTACGACTCTGCTGCCCCCGAAGAGAAGCGGAAAATGCAGGCGCTGCTAAGCCTCTGGCTCCGCGAGCTTGCAGCCGGCCAGCATTCCTCCTTACAGCAGGTGCTCGAAGAGGTTGGGCGCAAGGCGCAGGCTCGGGGGCTCACGCCCGAGATGCTGGATTCTCTGCTGAAGGGCGCCTAATTGCGATGCGTCCTGGACACCAACGTTCTCGTTAGCGCGCTCCTCTTGCCCGATTCGGCTCCTCGTCACGCACTAGATCGTGCCCTCCGCCAGGGACAAGTGCTCTTATCTTTCGCCGCGCTTGCCGAACTCTACGAAGTTCTGAGCCGGAAGCAGTTTCGTCGTTACGTGGACGATGCCGACATTCGAAGTTTCTTGGCCGCCTTGGCCCGGCAAGCGGAATGGGTCGACGTGAACGCGCGGATTGCCGCTTGCCGGGATCCCAAAGACGACAAATTCCTCGAACTCGCGGTGAGCGGCCGCGCCACCCACATCATCTCTGGAGACGCGGACCTTCTCGCCCTCAATCCTTTTCGAGGTATTGCAATTCTGCCGCCACGACTGTTTCTGGAGTCGTAAGCTTTCGCGATTACGACGCGTGCGCCTTCTGCACTTTCGGGCTCGGCGTCCCGGTCGCTCGCTCCGTCCGCCCCGCCTCGAAGAGGAACCACACGCGCCGCTGCGTCTCGTCGATCCAGACTTCCAGCAGGCTCGCCGTCGCTACGTCGTTTTCCTCGTCGCACAGACCGTGAACTTCGAGCATCTCGCTCGCGAGCCTTTGGTTGTCGTCGCGCAATTCGGCCAGCATGTCCCGCGCGTCGACGAACTCCGCGTCGTTGTCCTCGATCCGCTGCAAGCGCGCGATCTGTCCGATCGACCGGATCGTGGTCCCGCCGAGCTTCCGCACGCGCTCGGCGATGTCGTCCGTCATCGCGAATATCTGTTCGCCCTGTTCGTCGAGCAGGAGATGATAATCGCGGAAATGCGGCCCGCTCATGTGCCAATGAAAATTCTTTGTCTTGATGTAGAGCGCGAAGACGTCCGCCAGCAGCGCGTTCAACGCTCCCGAAATGTTCTTCGTCGCTTCGGCCCCGAGGTTATTCGGAGTGGCGAGTGGTGCCCTCTGCCGTTCTTTCAGTTCTGCTTTGTCCGCCATGAATCGCTCCTTATTTCGCTGATTTGCCTGCCCATCAATTCCGCGAGACACCGGAAACGGCCTGCCGCAGGCACGCTCGCCCAGGGAATGTGGCCTTTTCTTGGTTTGATGTGGCGAGCCGGCCATTCGACGCACTTCATTTTGCTCCTTCTTCAGCGGCGATACCATCCCGCAGCCCCGGTGTAACGGCCCCTCCACATGGCCACTCGTCGAGGCGGTCCGGAGTACGCCGCCCGGCCCAAACAGAGAGCCGTAACGAAATAGTAATCAAGCGGCGGGCGGGCCATGCTATATTGCCGCCGCTGATCGATCGCGGTCTGGCGGCGCCGTTCGCCCGGTTCCCAACCCTCGGATATTTTTCTCGAATCCCAGAGCTTGAAGATCACGAAGAAAGGACGAAAAGCAATGTCACCCAAGTCAAAGCGTCCCTCGAAACCCAGCCGCCCCGCACCGAAGCCGAAAGCGAAAGCCGCTCCCGCCACGCCGGCTCTTCCTCCGCCAAAGCTCACCCAGCCGGGTGTCGTCGCGGGCGATCCGAAGTTCGGAGAATCGAAGCACTCTCCGGATCCGACGCAATATCTCGAGGCTGTCACCGACAGCATGTATTACAAGCAGGTGGACAAGGAGACTGTGAACCAGCTCATTCAAAAGATTCCGCCGCCGCGCGACCCGAAGAATCTCCTGCTGTCGTTGGCCAAGGTCTACGGATCGCAAGGCGGCGCGAAGGTCGCGAAAATCAACGCCGCCGGGCAAATCGTCTTTCACGCTGTCGGCGATACGGGTCCGACCAGCGGCCCCAAAACCGTCGTCGAGGTTGCGGACAAAATGTGCGCGGACATGCAGGAAGCGAATCCCATCGACGTGCCGTCCTTTTTCTACCACCTGGGAGATGTCGTCTACAATTTCGGCGAAGACGAGTATTACTACGACCAGTTTTTCGATCCTTTCCGCGATTACAATGCGATCGCCGGCAATCACGATGGCGAAGTCTATCCCGGCGATCCGAGCGGCAGCCTGCAGGCCTTCCGGAAGGTATTTTGCGCGGGCAGCTTTCAGCGCTTGCCCGAGGCCGGGGGATTGAGCCGCACCTCGATGATTCAGCCCGGCGTTTATTTCGCGTTTGATGCGCCCTTCGTGCGCCTCATCGGCCTTTACAGCAACGTACTGGAAGATCCGGGCGTGATTTCAAGCGAGGGCGGAAAATATCCGCGCGTGAGCGACGTGCAGATCGCGTATCTCACCAACCAGTTGAATCTCATCAAGAGCGGCAATTTTCAGGGAGCGGTGATCGTCACCGTCCACCACCCGCCTCAGGTTGTCGGGCGCCACGGATGCAGTCCCTCGATGCTGCAGCAAATGGACCAATGTTTCAGCGCCGCCGGCGTTTATCCGCACGCCGTCCTTTCGGGTCACGCCCACAATTACCAGCGATTCACGCGCATCGAGGGAAACCGCCAGACGCCATATGTGGTGGCCGGCATGGGCGGGCACAATTCGCAGCCGCCCTTCGGCAAGATGGTCCTGCCGCCGCGGCCGCCGTTTACCATCGGGGAATTCCGCTGCGACAACTATTCGGCGAATTACGGCTACCTGCGTGTGGTCGTCAACGAGCAGCAGCTTCGCATCGAGTATCACGACGCGACCACCGGGCTGAATTCGAAAGCGCCTTCGGATGTAGTGACGGTCGACCTGGCGAGCCACACCCTGGTGGCTTAGTCCGAAGATTCGCAGCGGCCGGCTCGTAGCGCCGGCGTCTCGCCGGCTTTCTGCGGGGTCGTGATGAATGCCGGCCCGAGCCCGCGCTATGGCGCAACGCTCGTCGCGTTCGGGCTTTGCGAGGCGGGATGCGCAAGGTGCTGCGCGACCTCGGCCTGCGCCTGCGGCGGCGCGACCAGCAGGAGCCGGTCGCCCGGCTGCAACACCACGTTGGGCCGCGGCATCATCACGGATTTGCCGCGCAGCACGGCCATGATCTTCGAGTCGGCCATCGGTCCGCTCATCGGCCGCGACTGAATCTGTTTTCCCACCCACGGGCTCTCGGGCCGCAGCGCGCCCACCGTCAATTGCGAGCCATCCGGCAGATCGAGAGCCAGCCCCGACTGCAGAAGCGCCGCAAGATGAAGATGATCCACTTGGGGAGGCAGCGTGATCTTGCCCTGATCGATCAGGCGCAGTGCCGTCCGCACATTCTCAGCCCGATGCGCCGGTGAATCTGCGCGCCCCGCCACCTGCGCTTCATACAAACTGCCGTATTTGAAATGGGACGACAGTTTCATTTGAATCAGGAAGCTCAGCATCACGGCGAGCCCCGCGGGAACAAGCAATTGGTAGCTTCCCGTCATCTCCGCCACCATCAGCAGCGTCGCGACCGGCACCCGCGCGGCTCCCGCAAAAACCGCGGCCATCCCCACGAGCACCATCCCTGCGGCCGAATGATGGAAGATGGCCGCGAAAGCCCCGCCCAGCATGGCGCCGACAAACAGGCTTGGCGCGAATACGCCTCCCGAACCGCCCGACGAAATGCTGAAAGACAGCGCCACCATCTTCGCGACGATCAGAACGAGAAGCAGCCGCAGCGCCAGCTGGCCGTCGATCGCCTCCTGGATCCAGCCGTAGCCGCCGCCCAGCACCTGCGGCAGCCGCAGCGCCATCAAGCCGACCGCCAGCCCGCCGATTCCCGGCTTGATCCAGTGCGGAATACGCATTGCGGCAAACGCATCCCGCAGCCGGTAAAATATCTCGGGGAAAATGGAAGCAACGATGCCGCTGGCTATCCCAAGAGCCACGTACCAGGCGTAGTCCACGAGTTGCGCGGGCAAGAGGTCCGTCGGCACGCGAAATAGCGGCTGCCATCCGACGAACCAACCGTTCACCGCATACGCCACAATCGCCGCGAGCATGCAGTAGATCAGGGCTTCGGATTCGAAGTCCATGCCGCTGTAAAGAACCTCGCAGGCGAAGATGGCGGTCCCAATCGGCGAACGAAAGATCGCGGAAAGCCCTGCCGCCATTCCCATCAGGATCAGCAGCCGTCGCTCCTGATCGGACCGCTTCAGCAGAGATGCGTAGATCGACCCAAAGCCCGCCGCGATCAGCGCCGTAGGACCCTCGCGCCCGGCCGACCCTCCCGAGCCGATCGTGATCGCCGACGCGATCATCTTCACCGGCGCCACGCGCGCGCGCAGCTTCCCACCCGTCCAATGAAATGCTTTTACGACGGTATCAGTGCCGTGGCCCTCGGTTTCCGGCGCCAGGCCATATACCAGCGCGCCGGAGATGAGCCCGCCGATGGTCGTCGCGATCGGCACCAGCCACAATCCGTGCGGTCCGATCGTTTCCCGCAGAGCGCCGCCCTCTTCCGGCAGCCCCGGCGAAAGGTATCCCACGAACCAAACGAGGAAGATGTGCTGCGATACCCGCAGCATCCACATGAAAACCTGCGCTCCCAGCCCGCCGACCACACCCAGCACCACCGAGTCGAAAAGCAGCCGCGGCTTGTCTCCGTTCTCCACCCTTAAATTTGTACCACCTTTCGATCGAAGGCGAACGACGCGAAAATCGGCGTGTCAGCCCGCGAAAGGACGTTTTCCCCGGGTCTAATCCTTTGTGAACAATTGCCGAAGAACGGTACGGAAGTACCGGTCACGGATTCGTGTGCAAGTTGCAAGATGGCACAAGCGTTCGTTAAGACCAAGGGGAGAAGGTCCATGAATAGTGTCTGGAAGAAGGTTTCGGGGGTCGTGTTAGGTGCTGTGCTTGCTTTCGTGATCATCGCACCGGGCCTGCAGGCCGGGTCGGCTGCGGGTGGCGAGTTCAAGCTGCCTTTCAGCGCGCAGTGGCAAAAAGTAGGGCTTCAGGCCGGCGATTATACGTTTTCCGTCAACCACATCACCCTGGATGGAGTTATCGTTGTCTACCAGGGAACGCGCGCCGTCGGGATCGTCCGCCCGCAGAGCTTTGACAGCCATAACAATCAAACCAAGGCCTCAGAATTGGTCTGCATCCGCCACGACGGGAAGGTCACGGTCCGGGCATTGAGTCTGCCCAGGGTCGGCACTTTCTATTTTTCTTTGCCGAAGGACTTGAAGGTCCTTGTGGCGCAGAAGCCGGAACTGATCGAAACCGTCCCGGTTCAGGTGAGCGGCCAGTAAGCAGCCGGCCGCCACTGAGTACTCGAATCCTAGGGCCGGACGAGGGCGGACCGCATCTCGAGCGTGTCCCCCCGAAGTCCGGCCCTTCTTTCTTCGTTTCATTCGACTTTCGCGCTCGGCTCTGCGTAGGATGCAAACAAGGCGCCCGGTGAGCCAGCCCGCGCGCACTCTGGCCGCCTCTCATGACCATATGCATCTGACTTCAATAGCGCGCGCAATCCGCGTGGCTTTCGCCGCGTCGTTCTGTTTGCTGGTCGCCGCATCGCCGCTCGCGTCGCAGCAACCGGCCGCCGTCGCTCCCACAGGCAGGCCGCTGAAAACCACGGCGGTTGCCGTCGAAGCATATGCCATCGTTGAGGGGCGTCACGGCCGGCTCATTCGGGATCTGAACGCGAACGATTTCATACTCGCCGAGGACGCGGTCCCGCAGAAAATCACATATTTTGCGCGCGAGACGAATACGGCGCTCAGCCTCGGTCTCGCGATCGACACCAGCCTCAGCCAGGGCAGGTTGCTCGGCACCGAACAGACGGCGGCGAAAGAATTTCTGCGCTCCGTGTTGCGGAGCGGCGACCAGGCGTTCGTGATGAATTTCGATGTGGATGTGAAGCTACTCGAGGATTTCACCGGCGCCACAGCCGACTTGGCGCGCGCCGTCGATTCGGCGCAAATCAACGAAACGGGAGCGAGCATCCTGCAGCAAGGCGCGGCGCCCGCCCAAGGAGGCACGCACCTGTACGATGCGGTCTATCTCGCCTCCAACGAATTGATGAAGGCGCGCCTCGGCCGCAAAGTGCTGGTGCTGGTCACCGATGGAGAAGATGAGGGCAGCAAAAGCCATTTGCAGGAATCGATTGAATCGGCGGAAAACGCCAACGTCATCGTCTACTCGATTATCGTCAGCGATCCGGAATTTTATGCGCTCATGGGCGGCAGTTACCACGGGGACGCGAGCATTCGCAAACTCGCTCGCGATACGGGAGGCCGCACCATTCGCGTGAAATCGAATGATCAGATCGCACGGGCATTCGACCAGATCGCCCGCGAGCTTCGCGCCCAATACCTGCTCGGCTACTTTCCCGCGAGCCCTCGCCATGACGGCTCATTTCGCCGCATAAATGTGAGCGTGCGCGGCCACAACTATACGGTCCGCACGCGCACAGGCTATTACGACAGCGGCGGCGCCGATTCCGCCAAACTCGGACGGTAGCCCTTCGCAGTCCTCGTGCTGCTGGCACTCGCTTACAATCGTTTTCCTCTAGCCTTCCCGGTTCATTGGTGGTTGAATGCACGGCGGCGCGGCCGCGGGCACGGGTGAATGCCCGCGCGCGACACGCAGGCATCCGGGGGGCAGCATGAAATCTCGTATCCGAAAATCGTGCATCGCAAATTGCCGGATCGCGCTCGCCGCGCTGATCGCGGCCGCCGCCGCAGCCATCGCGCTTGCGCCCAGCGGCGCCGCGCAGGCGCCTGCGAGGGACCAGTTCGAATTCAACAGCCGCTCGATCGCCACCTTCACCGCCGCGCAGGCGGCCGCCGGCAAGGACGCCTACGCCAAAAGCTGCGCCTCCTGCCATGGCGCCACGCTCAACGGCAGCGAATTCGCCAGCGCGCTCCGCGGCCTCACCTTCACCAACAATTGGGGCGGCCGCAGCGCCGTCGAGCTTTTCAATTACATGAATACGAAAATGCCGCCCGCCGCGCCCGGCTCGCTCGGCGCGGAGACCTACGCGCAGATCGCCGCCTTCCTGCTGCAATCGAATGGCGTGCAGCCCGGCGAAAAGGAATTTCCCACCGACGCCCAAGCGCTCGCCACGATGACGATCCCTCGCGGCGCCACGCAGCGTTCCGCGCCGATGATGCCGCTCTCGCCGCTCGCTCCGCCGATGCCCGTCGTCAAGCTGCCCGACCCGCTCGCGAAAATCACGCCCGTCACCGCCGACGAGCTCGAAAATCCGCCCGCCGGCGAATGGCTCATCTGGCGCCGCAGCTACAACGACCAGGGCTTCAGCCCGCTCGCGCAAATCAACAAGAACAACGTCACCGGTCTCCGCGTGAAATGGGCCTGGTCGCTTCCGCCCGGCGAAAATGAAGCCACGCCCCTCGAGCACGATGGCGTGCTCTTTGTCGACGCGTATGGCGACCATGTTGAAGCCCTCAATGCGGTGACGGGCGATCTGCTCTGGGAATATTCGCGCCAGCTTCCCAAGGACGCGCGCCTCGCGCAAAAGCGCGCCATCGCGCTCTTCGGCGACCGCCTCTTCGTCGGCACCTCCGACGATCACGTCGTCGCGCTCGACGTGAAATCCGGCGACGTCATCTGGGATTCGCCCGTCGCCGACTACACGAAAGGATTTCAGATCACGGGCGGCCCACTCGTCGCCAAAGGCAAAGTGATGCAGGGCGTCGGCGGACAATCTCCCGGCGGCAATTTCATCGTCGCGCTCGATATGGATACCGGCAAGGAAGCCTGGCGTTTCCACACCATCGCGCAGCAGGGCCAGCCCGGCGACAGTTGGAACGGCCTGCCCGACGACAAGCGCAATGGCGCGTCCGTCTGGACGCCCGGCAGCTACGACCCCGAGCTCGGCCTCGCGTATTTCGGCGTCGGCCAGACCTACGATACCGGTCCCGTCCTGCATCGCGTCCCCGGATTTTCGAACGACGGCCTCTTCACCGATTCCACGCTGGCCTTCGATCCCGATACCGGCAAGCTCGTCTGGTATTTCCAGCACGTTCACAATGACCAGTGGGATCTCGATTGGGCCTTCGAGCAGCAGTTGACCCATCTGCCCGTGAATGGCGCGGACGAAAAGCTCGTCGTCACCTCCGGCAAGATGGGAATTTACGAAGCGATGGACGCGGCCACCGGAAAATATGTTTTCTCGCACGATCTCGGCATCCAGAATGTGATCGCCTCGATCGATCCGAAAACCGGCGAAAAAACGGTCGCGCCCGGCGCCGTCCTGGGCGACGACAAGGCCCACCTGATCTGCCCGCATCCCGGCGGCGGACGCAACTGGATTCCCACGTCCTATAATTCCGCCACCAAAATCCTCTACATCCCGCTCAATGAATCCTGCATGGACCTGATCCCCGCGGGCCCCGGCCATCGCGGCAATCTCACCTCCGGCTACAACTGGTTCATCCGCCTGCGTCCGGATAGCGATGGAAATCTCGGCCGCATCGAAGCGCTGAATCTCGAAACGAAAAAAGTGCTGTGGATGGATCGCCAGCGCGCCCCGCAGATGACGGGCGTGCTCGCCACCGCGGGCGGCGTCGTTTTCGCCGGCGCCTTCGATCGCGTCCTCAAAGCCTACGATGCCGATACGGGCAAAGTCCTGTGGCAGATTCGCCTCAACGACGTGCCCGATTCCTGCCCCATCACCTACAGCGTCGATGGCAAGCAGTACATCGCCGTGGTCACCGGCGAGGGCGGCCCGATGACGGCCACCTACCCGGTCCTCGTCCCCGAAATCCAAAATCCGCCCGACCGCGAATCGACGGTGTGGGTCTTCGAATTGCCCGACAAGAATTAAGGGTAGCCTTCGTAGCGGCGACCTTCAGGTCGGCGGTTTTTGGTTTGTGGTTTTGCGGTCGCCGTGGTCTTTGGGGGCGCGGCGTTCGTAGCTCTAGGTCCTTTCTCCCTGCGCAGGAAAAACCATAAATCCAAAACCGCCCACCTGAAAGGTGGCCGCTACGAAGGCAAATGCTCCGTAGTTTCCGCGATTGACAGAACGCGGTCGATGACCGATACCGGAGGCGTGAGTAGCGATTTGGCGCGACTGCGGCTTTCGCTTTATTTTCTAGCGCTAAGAGCAGCACCATTGGTGCTCTCGTCGGGCGGTTAAAACGGGCTTAAATGGCCGAAAAAGGCCGGATTTGGCGGATTTTGCGACGATCATGCGGCGGCCGACCCAAAAACAGAGGACCGAGCTAGCCTTTCGCGCCTATCTGGACCTGATCGATACGGCGGACTGGCTGAAGCGGGAAATGCGCGCGCCGCTGGATGCGTTCGACATGACGATGATGGATTTCCGGCTGATGGAGATGCTCTATCGCGAGGGCGCGCTGCCAGCACCGGACATCGCGAGAAGGATCGGGCGCCCGCGGCAGGACGTGCAGGTGATCACCGCGCGGCTCGAGGAGCGCGGATGGGTGCGGCGGAGAATGGTGGGCCTGCCGCCGGTGGAATTCGAGCGCGCGGACGTCGCGAAGGCGGAGCAAGAGGGGAGAGAAGGGCGGCAGGTGGGAGTTGTGGGGCTGACGGCATCCGGCAAGCGGCTGATGGGGAACGCTCTGCCGCGACATGCGAGGATGGTGAGGGCGCTGATGCGCGTTCTGGACGCGCGCGAGAAGGAATCGATCTGCAAAATTTGCCGGAAGCTGCGCTCGCGAGAAGCCGTGTTCAGGTTTCTGCAGGAGATTCGAATGATCGACGAAGACGAGCAAGCGGTGGAGGTGAGAGAGGAAGCGGCGGCCGAGTTGGAGCGACTCACGGAGCGAATGAGAGCGAGGGGGCGGGCGTTCAGGGTTTAGAGTTCAGAGTCGAGGGTTGAGGGGTAACGCCTCCGCCCGAAAGATCTCGCCCCGCTCCTCGGCTCCGAAGGCGTCGTCTCCGAGGTCCTCAGCGGCAAACGCCAACTCAACAAACATCACATCGAAAAACTCAGCAAAAGATTCCGCATCTCCCCCGCCGCCTTCTTCTGAAAAGGTTTTGCCTTCGTAGCGGCAGCCTTTCAGGCGGGCGGTTTCGCCGTGTGGTTGCGGGGTTGCCTTTGTAGCGGCCGCCTCGCTTCCAGGCGGGCGGTTTTTGCCTTCAGGTTCGCCGCGTTTCAGGCGGGCATTTAAGCGCGGTACGCGCGCCACAAGTTAGCCCAGCCCGACAGGATTGGGAAAACGCAAAAAATCGAATCGCAAGCGCCGTAGGTGCGGCACGCGCTTTGCTGTTCGGCCTATCGGCGGCCCTTGCTTGCGGTTCCAGCCACTAACCACTCGCCAGCGCGGTCTCCCGCTCGAGGCTCGAATGGACCCGCGAAGGGCGCGCCACCCGCCGACTAGTGGCGGAGGGCCGGCGACCCGAGGCGACCCAAGAGGGAGGAAAACATCGGGTGTCCGGCCAAATCGTCCGGCCGGAGGGTCGCGTATAGCATCTGGCGAACGGATTCCTGCTGCAGGTGCTTGCCCCCTTCGACCTTTTTCAGATACCAGGTGAGCACTCTGATAAAGTCATGACCCCGAATCCGACAGCGGACGCTTGAGGATAACATCGACTGGATTTCATCGAATCGCGCTGTAAATCTCTGGACTTCCCCAGCAGGGACGCGGTCGACCAGATATCGCTTCATGAATTCTTGCCCGTCAAACTGAATGCGCCCGCCGCTGATGCCAAAAAACTTTTCTACGGAGTCAATCCATTCGAGTCCCAAGCGCAGATCGACGTTTGTCGCAAGTGCGGAAAAAAGGAATTGCAGCGGGCCCGTCAGGTCGGCTAGCAGAGTCGCGCCGGCGTAGCTGGTGTTAGGGGAAACGAGGATCAGAACTCGATGGAGAGCTTCATCGAAAAATGCGTACAATTCCATCGAGGTGAAATCCGTGAGCAAGAGAAGAGAGCAGCGAAGTCCCCGGGGGAGCAGATATTCGAAATCCGCGTCGGCGATGCACGCTGCCTGGCGCGGCGGCACGCCCTTGGATTCAAGTTCAAAGGCGAGGGTGATTACCTCGCTCCGACGACTGCGGCGCGGCAGCGATCTTGCCTCGATCAGGTGTGCAGATACGTTTACAACCGAAATTGAGAACACAGAGATATTTTCGTCGCCGTATTTCTCTACGAACGTTCGTACGAGGCCTTGGTCCTGATTCCCTTCGACAAATACGTCCCGCCTTTCTGGATGTAGTTGGTAGCGAACAACGAGACTGTCTATGTCGAAATTTATGGGGTCGGTCATGCCTCCGCCTTGCCGCCCTCCGGATTCACTTCTAGCGGGCCGACCACGGTTTTGGATAACCTCGTTACGTTGGATCGATATCGTGTCAGCAGTTCGATTGAGTGTGTGGCGATCACGAACTGTACGCTGCTGCCGCTGCCACATTTAAGAAGCGCCTCAAGCAGATTCTTTTGCCAGGAAACGTTTAGCGACAGCTCCGGCTCATCGATGAAGAGGACGGTGCTGGGGCTTAGCGCGCTGATCACCTCGCAAAAGAGAATCAGAAGTTCTTGCTCGCCCGAGGACAGCTGCTCGGGAAGCAGCTTCTCGTCCGTTAAGAAGGTTGAAATTTGTAAGCCTTTTTCGAGGTGAAGGCTTATCCTTTTATTCAAGTACATTGAGTTGACAGTTCCGACCATCGTAGTCAGCGCAATGTGCAGTGGCTCCAGCACTGCGAATCGCGCTTCGTTTCCGAGAAGGAACGGTTCCAGGACCTGCGCCGCGATGTTGAGCCTCTCGGGTAGCATCGTTTGTAAGGTGCCAACTAATCCCTCAATTTGCAGCTCTGACGAAAGGCCGAACCTGCTGTACTCCCGGGCGAGCCGCGCTTGGTGTGTGAGGCGTTGGACGAGGCTGAGTCTTTTCTCCTCCACGCCGTTAGCCGGGAGTGTAAGGTCCACGTGGACAATTTGCTGAACGAGGTCGGTGTAGATGGCATTCGTCGTCAGTTGCCCCTGGTTCGAGGCCCCGATGGCTCGCTGGCGTGCAGTGCCGATGGCTCTCGCGATCGAACTGCTGATTGGCGAAGATTCCTCACTCGGCGTTGCGGGGGCTAGGGTAGGAGGCCGCCTCTGGGGGCCGTCCTCGTGGGACACAGTCAGCCGGTCGTGGGGTAGGAACCCAAAGTTGAAATACGGCAACGCCTCGACGAACCTGGAGTGCTCCGGGTCTTTCCTGGTGGCGGGCGGCACCCTGCCATTCTCGTCGGCCTTATATTCGTAGGCGGCAATCTGCTCTTGGCCCTGACTTAAGGTCATTCCAAAGTCCCCAGGCCGAGCGGCCTCTCGCTCCGCGGAAATCTGGAGTCCGTCGGTGAAGCGAACGAAAAATCGCTTGAAACGTTGCCGCGCCAAATACGACCGGTGCCCCTCCGCCGGGTGCCTGTTCAGGAGATGATAGAGCATCCAAAGAAGGGTCGTCTTGCCGGTACCATTTTCGCCATAAAGGATCAGCAAGTTGGGATTCGCGGGCACTCCATCACGAAAAACGAGGTCGTGGTCGAACTGGCCAAAAAGCCCTTCCACCCTAATTCTGGCTATATACCTCGGCACGGGGGATTGTGGGGGGCTGGCCATGCGTTCTCCCAGATTGAGGATGATAGCAGTACAAAAGAGTAAATCAAGCAACTGTCTTCGCGAAACATTAACACAGACGTTGTTGCCGTGCGCCAGCGAGCTCGCCAGGTTGGTCTTCGGTGGATAGGAACGGCCCCGGCGGATCGGCGGGCGGGTGCCCGCAGACCGGAGCAGTCACGACCGATTCACACACGGCTCCATTCGAGGCGCGAACAAAGAAGGCAGTGGCCCGCCTGCGCTGAAGCTCCTAATGGCCCTCCGCGAAGCTCCCTTCCTACGTCCCTTCGTGCGTCCCGCCTCTGACCCTCACCCCCGAAATCGCCACGCGCGGTGTTTGCGCCCGCCGTAGCGGGCTCGACCCCTCATTCTCATCCGCGCTATGAGCCGCTCCAACTCAATCGCCGCTTCCTCTCTCACGTCCGCCGCCTCCTGATCTTCGTCGACCATTCGAATTTCCCGCAGAAACTTAAACACCGCCTCGCCTGACCGCAGCTTCCGGCACGCGCGGCGCAATTTAGCGCAGCCCCGGCAGCAGGCATGTGTCGCACCTACGGCGCTCGGGTCGCTTTGTTTTCATTTTCCCCGCCCTTCCGGGCGGGGCTAACTTGTGTCGCGCGTACCGCGCTCGATTGACGCCAATTTGCGAACCCAGTCCTGCCGGATTGGGCTAACTTCTGCCGCGCGTACCGCGCTCGATTGACGCCAATTTGCGAACCCAGTCCTGCCGGATTGGGCTAACTTCTGCCGCGCGTACCGCGCTCGATTGACGCCAATTTGCGGACCCAATCCTGCCGGCTTGGGCTAACTTCTGCCGCACCTGCGGTGCTGGGGAATTGTCTCGGGCGTGCTTGTATATCTTTTTCCTGCGGGGCCATGGGGCACTCGGTGCGGCGAAAGGCGAGAACTGCCCTGGCGGGCTGGGCCGACTTCTGGCGCGCCTCCGGTGCTCGGGACAAGCCGCGGCGTCGCCCTTCAGTCTTCACTCCGTAGGAGTCGCACGAACTCGCACCAAGCGCGGGACGCGCGGCACAGTTTAGCCCAGCCCGGAAGGGCTGGGAAAACATGCGGCTGAATCGTGAGCGCCGTAGGTGCGACACCCTCAGCCGAACACGAAATTAGGGTCGAATTCGACGCCGTGTTTTTTCAGCAGGGCAACCAATTCGGCGTCGAACGTCATTTTTCGATGATGCGATTCCTGTGTTTCTATGTATCGGACGACGGCAGGAACGTTGGATGAACTCACGCTAAACGCGGCGTAGCCTTGTTGCCAAGCGAATTCCTGGCCTTCTTCGTTCGCCCAGCGCGACGAATTCGATTTGATGGTAAGAACGGCTTTGGCGAGCGACAGCGACGGCGGGACCTGAATGAGGAGATGAATGTGATCGTCGATTCCGCCGATGGAGTGGACGAAAATCCCATCGTTCTTGCAGATGCCCGCGACGTAGGCCCACATTCGCGGTTGAAAATCCTTTGAGATTGTTTTGGCGCGATTTTTCGTGCTGAAGACGATGTGAATTACGTTTTGGGCATACGTGTGAGGCATGTGTCGCACCTACGGCGCTTGGGACCTTATATATCACGGACCCAGCCCTCACGGGCTGGGCTAACTTCTGACGCGCCTACGGTGCTCGGAATGATCTCGGGCGTGCCCGTTTATTTGTCTCCTGCGAGACCGTAAGACAGGTGCGGCACGGACCCAGCCCTTGCGGGTTGGGCTAACTTCTGACGCGCCTACGGTGCTCGGAATGATCTCGGGCGTGCCCGTTTATTTGTCTCCTGCGGAGACCGTAAGACACTCGGTGCGGCACGGACCCAGCCCTTGCGGGTTGGGCTAACTTCTGCCGTGCCTACGGTGCTCGGAATGATCTCGGGCGTGCCCGTTTATTTGTCTCCTGCGAGACCGTAAGACACTCGGTGCGGCACGGACCCAGCCCTTGCGGGTTGGGCTAACTTCTGCCGTGCCTACGGTGCTCGGAATGATCTCGGGCGTGCCCGTTTATTTGTCTCCTGCGAGACCGTAAGACACTCGGTGCGGCACGGACCTAGCCCTCACGGGCTGGGCTAACTTCTGACGCGCCTACGGTGCTCGGAATGATCTCGGGCGTGCCCGTTTATTTGTCTCCTGCGAGACCGTAAGACACTCGGTGCGGCACGGACCCAGCCCTTGCGGGTTGGGCTAACTTCTGACGCGCCTACGGTGCTCGGAATGATCTCGGGCTGGACTAACCTCTGGCGTACCTCCGGTGCTCGGGATGATCTCGGTTCGTTGGCCACCATAAACTTGACCGGAACGTGCGCCGATGGTACGACTCTGAACCGGGGGAGGGGACCTATGACACCAGGCGAACGCGAACGGGCCATCAACGAGCTGCACGAATCGCGCGAGCGGCTGCTTGCGGCGGTGCGGCGGCTATCGCCGTCGCAGCTTGCGTATAAGCCGGCGGCCGACCGGTGGTCGGTGGCCGAGTGCATCGAGCACATCATCCTGGTCGAGACCTCGATCCTCCGCGCGATCGAGAAGACGGTGCAGCAGCCGGGCGATGCGCCGCAGGGCGCCATCGAGGACGGTGCGCTTTTGGCGAAGGTTGTCGACCGCAGCGCGCCCATGAAAGGGCCGGAGCGCCTGATGCCGACGGGCCGCTGGGCTCACGATCAGCTATTCGGCGAATTCGAATCCACCCGCAAGCGCACCTCGGAATTTGCGTCCACCACGGACGCGAAGCTGCGCGAAAGCGCCTTCCCGCATCCGGCGTTTGGCCCGCTCGATTGCTACCAGTGGCTCCTGCTGATCGCGGCGCATGGCGAACGCCACCGCGCGCAGGCCGAAGAAGTGATGGCCTCGCCAGGATTTCCCCGCGCGGCCTCGGCAAGCTAGGGGCATCGTAGCGCCGGCTTCCAGCCGGCCGGTTTGCGCTCGGGGAAAAGGGAGCCGGCGGGACGCCGGCGCTACTCGAGAATCTTTGAGGCCGTGGCCTCCAGCCGCTGAAACTTCTGCTTTCCGGTGGAAGCGTGGGCCTTCAGGCCCGCGAAAAGGCGTGCGCTGATGAATGGGCTTTAGCCCTGGATCGTCTTGCTGGCTGGTGGTGGTCAGGCGACGAGCGATCGTCGGAGCGTCGCCTTTCAGGAGCTCGGACTTTCCAGCTCCGACGTAAAGACATTCGCGCGAGGCGCGCACGTTCTTGCCCTGAACGGAGAGAAGGGCGCGCAGACTATTCTTGTGCGACGCTTTTTCGAGAGCCTAAAGGCTCACGCTTCCACCCTGATATTAAGATTGCTCTGAGCATCGTCCTTTCGCGCAATCCTGTCCCGCGGACCAGTTGCGCGATTGGGTGTCCGGGTGGAAAATGCACGTGGTTTATGGTTGCGCATCCCTGCATGGCTTTCCTACACTACGGACTGGCTGACGCTACAGGGAAGATCGGCATCGAACACTGATATGCAACGGACCCCAGCCTTCTATAAAGCAGTCGCAATCTTTTGCCTGATCCTCATCGGAAACTTTGGTGTGGCTCTTGCCGCCCGCCACGACACGGAATCGACCCCGGCCAGGCGCGCAGCGGCGCGCTCGACCGCTCGTTCGTCCACGCATTCGGCTGCAACGCATCGCGCGGTTGCGCATGCCACGCGCACGCGCCGTCCAGCAGCGCACCCGGTGCGCGTGCGGCACACGCTTGCCGCGCGGCGCACGGTGCACACCACGACGGTTGCCGCGCGCGCGCGAACGGCCTCGCATCGCGTCCGCCGGCGGCGCTACGTGGAGTACGCCGACCCGGGCGAGGATGACGTTACGACCTACGACGATCCGGTGATCCGCAGCATCGCGGTGGAAGCGCTGGGCCATGAAAAGGGCGCGGTGCTCGCCGTCGATCCGACCACCGGGCGCATCCTGGCGATCGTCAATCAGAAGATGGCATTCAACGCGGCGCTCGAGCCGTGCTCCACGATCAAGCCGTTCATCGCCGTCGCCGGATTGCAGGAAGGCGTGATTACGCGCGACACGATGATTCAGGTGGGCCGCCGCCGTTACATGGATTTGACCGAGGCGATGGCGCACTCGAACAACCACTTTTTTGAAACGGTCGGCTCGGAGCTGGGCTTCCAGCGCGTCATCAAGTACGACGAGCTGCTCGGCCTGGGCCAGCGCGTCGGCTACGATATTCCCGAGGAGCAGACGGGCTCGCTGCCGGCGTCGCCTCCGGAGCGCGGCGGCGTGGCGCGCATGTCGAGCTTCGGCGAGGGCATTCGCATGACGCCATTTCAATTGGCGTCGCTCGTGAGCACGCTAGCCACCGGCGGTGCCCAATATTATTTGCAGTATCCGCGCAGCGAAGAAGCGATTCAGGATTTTCAGCCGCGGCTGCGGCAGCAGCTCGATATCGCGCCGCTGCTTCCCGATCTGCGGCAAGGAATGCTCGCGGCGGTGCTGTATGGCACGGCGCGGCAGAGTTACGATCCCTACGGCGAGCAGGCGCTGGGAAAAACCGGGACTTGCAATGACGAAGATCTCGGCGGACGCCTCGGATGGTTTGCCTCCTACGCCGATCAGGCACATCCGAAAATCGTGCTCGTGGTGCTGCTGCACGGGCGCAGCCGCATCATCAGCGGGCCGCATGCTTCCGAAATTGCCGGCCGCATCTATCGCGGCTTGAGCGAACGCAATTATTTCGCGGATGCCCCGATGACGCGCGAATCACCCACCTACTATCCCGATCCCGCCGCCGAGATCAAGACGGTGGCCGGCGCCCCTAATCCTTTAGCCACCGAACGGTAGCCAGCTCAGCACAAGGTGGCGCTGCAGCTGTTGTTGGATTGCGAGATCGCGCCGCCCTCATTTTGCACGTCGCCCAAACGGTTGGCCCAAAAAAGGTTTCCTCCGTAGACTGATCTCGCGGCACCCAATCCATATTGAACGTTGCCGTCGGCTTCGTTCCCGGTCACGGTGGCGTCGACGACGTCTATGCCCCAAATGCCGTTTTCGTCTGTCTCGTTGTCTTGCACCACGGCGGCGGCTGCGTCGATTCCATCGCGGCGGTTGAGATTTCCAGTGCAGTGGCGAACGAGGCCTCCATCCAAGACGATCCCCTCGCCGTTCTGGGAGGCGCGCACCCCCTCGATGATTTCGCCGGAGCCGTATAGATCGACGCCAGCACTGCCAAAGCCGGTGATGGATCCGTCCGTTACGCTGACGTTATAGTGCTCTACGGAATACACGCCGGTCCCGCTTGTCGAACCTGTGCAAGGCACGGATGTGTTGTCATAGGTACAGCTGTAGGTGCTCCCTATATTGAAGCCATTCAGGTCCAA
>Ga0335072_10002814_pt1 | contig 26682 bp, 21 predicted proteins | sample Lox_Sample_21_FD_206725 | JGI IMG/M metagenome (GOLD analysis project Ga0335072, IMG submission 206725) | Soil microbial communities from Loxahatchee National Wildlife Refuge, Florida, United States - Lox_Sample_2.1 | ecosystem: Environmental > Terrestrial > Soil > Wetlands | place: USA...
CAGGCGGGCATGGGCCTCATGTACGAGCTCGATGCCATCGCCGCGGCGGTGATCGGCGGCGCCTCGCTCTCCGGCGGCGTCGGACGCATCTCCGGCACCGTCATCGGTACGCTGATCCTCGGCGTCGTCACCTCGGGCTTCACGTTCCTCAGGATCGACGCCTACTACCAGGAGATCGTCAAGGGCGCGATCATCGTCGCGGCGGTGGTCGCGGATCAGTACCGGCGCCGGCGCCGATTGACGGCCACCTGAGGGCGGCGACACGATAGCGCGCATGAGCTCCGACACTTACCGCAAGCGCTCCCCCGGCGACGGCACGCCCTATGAGCCGATGAAGGAGCCGCGCTACACCGACATCGCGACCTTCATGCGCGCCCCGCTGGCCGCGACGCTCGCTGGCGTCGACATCGGCCTCATCGGCGTGCCGACCGACCTCGGCGTCACCAACCGCCCCGGCGCCCGTCACGGGCCGCGCGAGATCCGCAACGCCTCGAGCCTGATGCGCGGCTTCAACCTGGGATTGGGGGTCAACCCGTACGAGCTGTGCCGCGTCGCCGATCTTGGCGACGTGCGCCTCTCGCACCGCTACGACCTCGAGCGCCAGAACGAGGACATCGAGGCCTTCTACCGCCACGTCCAGGCCGCCGGCATCCTGCCGGTAAGCGCCGGCGGCGACCACTCGATCACCTACCCCATCCTGCGCGCCCTCGGTGCGCAGCGCCCGGTCGGCATGGTGCACGTGGACGCGCACACCGACACCTGGGGGGAGTTCTACGGCTCGAAGTTCACCCACGGCGCGCCCTTTCGCCTCGCGGTCGAGGCCGGCGTGCTCGACCCGCACCGCACCATCCAGATCGGCATCCGCGGCGGCCAGAATTTCCTCGACGGCATCGAGTTCTCCAGGTCCCACGGCATGCGCGTGGTCTTCATCGAGGAGTTCGCCGAGCTCGGCGTCGAGGCGGTCATCGCCGCAGCGCGCCGCGTGGTGGGCGAGGGCCCGACCTACATCTCCTTCGACGTCGACGGGCTCGATCCGGTCTACGCTCCCGGCACCGGCACGCCGGAGGTGGGCGGCATCACGACCCTCGAGGCACAGCGGCTGCTGCGCGGCCTGCGCGGTCTCGATCTCATCGGCGGCGACGTCGTCGAGGTCGCCCCGCCCTACGACCAGACCGGCAACACGGCGCTCGTCGGCGCCACCATGATGTTCGAGATCCTGTGCCTGGTCGCGGACCGGCACTTCGGCGGCGCGCGGCGCCGCTGAGCCGCCGCCGCCCGCTTCAGCCTGGCGCGACGCTGCGCCCGATGGCGCGCGCCAGCCGCTCGATGAGCTCCTCGAGCTCGGCGTCGCTCGCGTTGTAGGGCGGCGCCACGATGACCGTGTCACCCGCCGTACCGCCGACATTGCCGGCGCAGGGGTAGACGATCAGCCCATCCTCGAACGCGTGACGCCCCACGGTCTGGCTGAAGCCGCGCTCCGCGGGCAGCGGCGCGCGCGTCGCGCGATCGCGCACGAACTCGACACCGATGAGATAGCCGCGGCCGCGCACGTCGCCGACCTCGGCGAAGCCGGCGAGCGCCGTACGCAGCTGCGCGAGCAGCGCCGGCCCGCGCTCGTGCACCCGCCGCACCAGCGACTCGCGCGCGATGATGCGCTGTACGGCGAGCGCCGCCGCGCAGGCGGTGGTGTGTCCCGAATAGGTGTGCCCGGTGAGGAAGGCGCCGTGCGCGGCGAGAATGCGCTCGCCCACCTCGCGCCCGACCACCGTCGCCGCGAGCGGGATGTAACCGCCGGCGAGCCCTTTGCCCACGGCCATGATGTCCGGCACCACGCCATCGGCCTCGAGCGCGCGCCAGCTGCCGCAGCGGCCGGCGCCGCACATCACTTCGTCGGCGATCAGCAGCACGCCGTGGCGCGCACACACCGCCTGCACCGCCTGCGCGTAGCCCGCCGGAGGCGGCACCACGCCGCCCGCCGCCCCGACCACCGGCTCGAAGACGAACGCCGCCACGCGCTCGGCCCCGACCGCGAGGATGCGCTCCTCGAGCTCCTGCGCGAGCGCCTGGGTGAGCGCCGCGCCGGCGAGCCCTCCGAGTCCGCGGTAGTCGTTGGCCGCCGACACGAAGCTCACCTGCAGCAGACTCCCCTCGAACGGGCGCCGCCGCTCGCTGAAGCCCGAAACCGAGAGTGCGCCGAGCGTGTTGCCGTGGTAGGAGCGCTCACGGGCGATGAAGTGCTTCTTGTGAGCGCATCCGCGCGCGTCCCAGTACTGCAGCGCCACCTTGAGCGCCGACTCCATCGCCTCCGAGCCGCTGCCGCTCAAGAGTACGTGCGCGTATGCGCTGCCGCACAGCGACAGCAGCAGCCGCGTGAGCTCCTCGAGCGGCTCGCTCGTGAAGAGGTAGCGGTACGCGCACGCCACGCGCGCGAGCTGCGCGGCGATCGCGGCGTTGACCTCGGCGTTACCGTGACCGAGGCTGAAAGCGGCCGGACCGCCGGAGCCGTCGAGATAGCGCCGGCCCGCCTCGTCGTAAAGATAGCTGCCCGCTGCGCGCGCGATCCGCGGCAGCGCCTCCATCCCCCAGCCCGCCGCACGCCCGGCCGTCACCGTGGCGCCGCGCCGATTTCGACGGTCCGCCCGGTGGCGAGGCTCTCGCCCGCCGCGACCGCGAGCTCGAGCGCCGCGACGCCGTCGGCGAAATCCGGGCTCACCGGCTGCCCCGCCTCGAGCGCCGCGACGAAGGCATCGAGCTCCGCCCGGTAGGCTTCGGCGTAGCGCTCGATGAAGAAGTCGAGCACCGGGTCGCGCGCGGCGGTACGTGTCGCGCTCGAGGCCTCGACCGTGGTCGCGCGCCGGTTGCCCGCCTGCAGCATGCCGCCGGCGCCGAACACCTCGAGGCGCTGATCGTAGCCGTACACCGAGCGGCGGCTGTTGTTGATCTGCACGAGCGCCCCCGAGCGGGCGCGCAGTGTGATCGCGCAGGTATCGATGTCGCCGAGCGCGCCGATCGCCGGGTCGACCAGGTTGGCGCCCACGGCCTGCACCGCGGCGATGTCGCCGGCGAGATAGCGCGCCATGTCGAAGTCGTGGATCGTCATGTCGCGGAACAGGCCGCCGGAGACCCTGAGATAGCCCGCGGGCGGTGGCTGCGGGTCGCGGCTGGTGATGAGCGCGAGCTCGAGCCGCCCGATCTCCCCGCCGTGCAGCCGCTCGCGCAGCGCACGAAACGAGGGATCGAAGCGGCGGTTGAAGCCGAGCATGACGGCAGGCTGCGCGGGCGCGATCTCGCGCCAGCAGCTGCGCGCGCGCTCGAGATCGAGATCGACGGGCTTCTCGCACAGCACCGCCTTGCCGGCCTTCACGGCGGCGGTGATGAGCGCGACGTGCGTGTCGGTCGAGGTCGCGATCAGCACCCCGCGCACCGCGCGATCCGACCAGATCTCCCCGAGACTCGCCGCCGCGCGCACGCCGAGCTCGGCGGCGCACTGCGCGGCGGCCTGCGGGGCGACGTCGTAGACCGCCGCGAGCCGCACGCGCGCATGCTGCGCGAGGTTGCGCGCGTGCAGGCGCCCGATGCGGCCGCAACCGAGGACTGCCATGCCGAGCATCTCGCGCCTCTCCCGTCAGCCGCGTGTGAGGAACTCGAAGCCGCGCGCATGGCTGATGCGCCAGCGCCGCTCGGGTCCGGCCATCACGTTGAGGTAATACAGATCGAAGCCGTGCGGCGCGCTCACCGGATGATAGCCGCGCGGCACCAGCACGAGGTCGCGGTCCCCGATCGCCATCGACTCATCGAGCGTGCCGTCCTCGGTGTAGACGCGCTGGAAGCCGAAGCCACCCGGGCGCGACAGGCGGTGGTAGTAGGTCTCCTCGAGCTGGCTCTCCCCTGGCTGCGCGCTGTCGTGCTTGTGCGGCGGGTAGCTCGACCAGTGGCCGCCGGGGGTCACGACCTCGACCACCAGCAGGTGCTCCGCCGGCACCGACTCCGGCAGGATGTCGTAGACGTAGCGGGTATTGGTGCCCGTGCCGCGCACTTCCCTGCGCACCTCCTCCGGACGGATGAGCCGCGCGGGGTGGCGCCCCTGCGCGGGGGCCGAGCCGACGGCGAGCTCGACTGGCGTCTCGGCCGTGATCTCGAGAGCCGCGCGCGGAGGTACGTAGAGGGCGAACGGCCTGCCGGCGAAAGGACCGGTGCGCGCGCCGAGGCTGCCGAAGTCCTCGCCATTCACCCGCACGTGTGCGCGGCCGCCGATGAGCACGCAGCACTGCTCGCGGTCCGCCAGCGTGCGCGCCAGGCTCTGCCGCGCCTCGAGATCGAACACCTCGAAGCCGAGGTACTGCCAGCCGGCGCTCGCGGGCGTCACCCGGTGGACCGCGTCCGCCGCGCCGGACAGATCGGGCTTCAGGTGCAGCTTCGCGCTCACGTGCCGGCCCGGGCCACGAGGCTGCGCAGGGTCCTCAAGCCGAGCGTCGCGTAGGTGACCGGGTCGGCAAGGGCGGGGTCCTGCTCGGCCTCGAGCACCAGCCAGCCCGAATAATCCGGCAGTGCGCCGAACACCGCGCCGAAATCGACGCTGCCGTCGCCCGGCACCGTGAACACCCCCTGCAGCACCGCCTCGAGGAAGCTTGAGTTGCCGCGGCGGGCCGCGGCGGCCACCTCGGCGCGCAGGTCCTTGGCATGCAGATGCACGATGCGTTCGGCATAGCGGCGCGCGAGTGCCGCCGGATCCGCGCCGGCGAAGGCCGCATGCCCCGTGTCGAGCAGCAGCCCGACCTCCGGACCCGTGGCTTGCATCAGCGCATCGATGTCCGCCTCGCTCTGCACCACCGTCCCCATGTGGTGATGGTACGCGAGACGCACACCCGCGGCGGCGGTGGCCGCGGCGACCTCGGTGAGGCGCGCGCCGAGCTCGCGCCAGTCGCGCGCCGTCAGCACCGGCCGCTCCGCGAGCGGGCGCTTCACATCCGCGTGCACGGCCCCGGTCACCTCCGCGAACACGAGGACCTCGCACCCCATCGCCTGCAGCAGCGCAAGATGCGGCTTGAGCCGCGTCAGCTCCTCGCGCGCCCCCCAGACCAGCAGCTCCGCGGAGTACCAGCCCGATATGCACTGCAGATGATGCCGCCCGAGCACCGCGGCGAGCGCGCGCGGCTCGCGCGGGAACTTGTGGCCGAGCTCCATGCCCTCGAAGCCGATGGCGTGCGCCTGAGCGAGACAGGTCTCGAGCGTCGTGCCGGCGCCGAGCTCGCGCAGGTCGTCGTTCGACCAGATGATGGGATTGGCGCCGAAGCGTACGCGCTTCACTTCAGGCATCCCCCTCGCCCGCGCGCGCCGCCAGATACCGCTCGCGGGCGGCGCGCACCTCGGCGCGCTCGGAGACCTCGGCGACCGGTACGTCCCACCAGCTGCCGCCGGCCGCGGTGCTCGCCGCCGGGTCGGTCGCGATCACCAGCACTGTGGTGCGCGCCGCGCCGCGCGCACCCGCGAGCGCCCGCTCGAGCGCGGCGATGTCCGCGACGCCGCTCGCGAGCGCCCCGAGGCTCGCCGCGTGGGCGACGAAGTCGACGCCGGCGGCGCCGCCCGCGGCGGCGAGATTGTTGAAGCTCGCGTTGCCGGTGGCGTTCTGCAGCCGCTCGATGCAGCCGAAGCCGCCGTTATCGAGCAGCACGATGGTGAGCTTGACCCCCATGCGCACCGCGGTCGCGATCTCGCTGTTCAGCATGAGATAGGAGCCATCGCCCACCAGCACGATCACTTCGCGCTCAGGGTGCGCCAGCTTCGCCCCGAGCGCGCCGGCGATCTCGTACCCCATGCACGAATAGCCATACTCGAGGTGATAGCCGAGCGGCTGCTCGGCGAGCCAGTGGCGGTGCAGTTCGCCGGGCAGCCCGCCCGCGGCGCAGACGACGATGTCGCTGGCGTGCGCGGCTCTGTGTACCGCACCGATCACCTGGGCGTCCGTCGCACGCGCGCCGCCGGGGCCGGTCGGTGCGGCGGTGAAGGACGCCGCGGCGGCGAGCCACGCCTGGCGCTCGCGTGCGGCACGCGCGCGCCACTCACGCGGTGCGCGCCAGTCGCCGAGCGCCTCGCTGAGGCGCGTCAGTCCCTCGCGCGCATCGGCGATGAGTGGCAGCGCTGCGAACTTGCCCGCATCGTAGGGCTGCACATTGAGCGCCACGATGCGCCGCCCCGGCGCACGGAACAGTCTCGCCGAGCCGGTGGTGAAATCCTGCAGCCGCGTCCCGACCGCGAGGATCAGGTCCGCCTGCGCGGCGAGCGCATTCGCCGCCGCCGTCCCCGTCACGCCGAGGCCGCCCAGGTTGAGGGAGTACGAGCCCGGCAGCGCCGACTTGCCCGCCTGCGTCTCCGCGCACGGCACGCCGTGCCGGTCGCAGAAGGCGTGTAGCGCCGCGCCCGCTTCCGCATACAACACCCCACCCCCGCAGACGATCAAAGGGGTGCGCGCCGCCGTGAGCGCCGCGGCCGCGGCGGCGAGCTCGCGCGCCTCGGGCGGCGGACGGCGCGGGATCCAGCTGCGCTCCTCGAAGAACTGCGCCGGCCAGTCGTACGCCTGGGCCTGGACGTCCTGGCACAGCGCGAGCGTCACCGGCCCGCACAGCGCCGGGTCGGTCAGCACCTCGAGCGCGCGCGGCAGCGCCTTCAGCAGCTGCTCCGGGCGCGTGAGGCGGTCGAAGTAGCGCGACACCGGGCGCAGACAGTCGTTGGCGGTCACCAGGCCGTCGCCGAAGTCCTCGAGCTGCTGCAGCACCGGGTCGGGCGTGCGGCTCGCGAACACGTCCCCCGGCAGCAGCAGCACCGGCAGGCGGTTGACGTGCGCGACCGCGGCGGCGGTCGCGAGATTGGTGGCGCCGGGGCCGATCGAAGTGGTGCAGGCCATCATGCGCCGCCGCCGCGAGGCCTTGGCGTAGGCGATCGCGGCGTGGCCCATCGCCTGCTCGTTGTGGGCGCGCAGTGTCGGCAGGACCTCGCGCGCGGCATAGAGGGCTTCACCGAGCGCCGCCACGTTGCCGTGACCGAAAATCGCCCAGACACCCGCGAACAGCCGCGTGCGCTCGCCGCCGTACTCGGTCCATTGGGCCGCCAGCGCCCGCACCAGCGCCTGCGCCATCGTGAGCCGGATTCGCCTCAATGCCGCTCCTTCGCCGCCTGCCACGCCTCGGTGAGCGCGCGAAACCCTTCCACCACGCCCGCGGGCCCGAGGATGCTACCCGCGGCAACGAAGCCGCGCACGATCGGGCTCGCGGCCGCCGCGGCGAGGCGCTGCGCCGCGCCCTCCGGCGCATCCTCGACCAGCACCAGCACGCCGCGGCAGTACGCATCGCCCGCCGCGATGGCCCGCGAGCACGCCTCGAGGATCCCAGGGTCAGTCGCCGCGTCCAGCGCCCACCAGTCGGGCCGGATCCCGCGTGCGTAGATCTGCTCCATCGCCTGCGCCGGCGGTGCGGCCGACCCCACCACGACCGCGAGCTCCCTGCCCTGCGCGCGGCAGGCGGCATAGGTCTGCGCGAGGCCCTCCGCGGCGTCCGGCGCATGGCGGCAGACCACGGTGACCCCGGCCGGCCACTCGATGAGTCGGGCGTGCGCGCCCGGCGGCTCGAGCTCCTGCCCCACCCACAGCCCGTCGCGCAGCGCCGCGCGGCGCACGCCCGCGTCGGCGTCCGCCGCGAGCAGCAGGCCCGCCGCCGCGCCCGCCCCGCCCGCGTGCGCGAGCGCCTCGATGGCCCGCGGCGCTTCCTCCCTGTCGGCGAGCACGGCCCGCACCTCCCCGGGGCCGTGCCTCGCGGTCGTTACCCAGTGCAGGTGATTGAGCTCCCGGTCGAAGCGCAGCGCGCGCTCACGGCTGCCGTGCGCGAGGTAGTACTCGAGCTCGGTGAGCGAGGGGAATTCCACCGAGCACAAGAGGCGCGACACCGCGAGCGCACCACAGGCGTTGGCGTAGCGCGCGCACTGCGCGGCGGACGCATCGCGCAGGTAGCCGCGCAGATACCCGGCGAGAAAGGCGTCTCCGGCGCCGAGCACGTTGTACACCTCGATGGGCATGCCGGGCACGATGAGCCCGTCCTCGAGGTGCCGCGGCGGCGGCCCGGCGGCGAACACCACGCAGCCGGCCGCGCCGCGCTTCACGACGAGCGTGGCGCCCGAGCGCGCGCGGATACGGCGCACCGCCTCCAGCGTGTCCTCGCTGCCGGCGGCGATGTGCATCTCCTCCTCGGTGCCGACGATGAGATCGCAGTCCGGCAGCACCGCCGCGAGCGTCCCGGTCACGCGCGCCGAGCGCGCGTAGCGGCTCGCGCCCGCGTCGTGTCCGCCCAGGCCCCAGAGGTTCGGGCGGTAGTCGATGTCGAGGATGACCTTGCGGTGATGGGCGCGTGCCACGGCGATCGCCTTGCGCTGCGCCTGCGCACCCGGCGCGAGCGCGAAATGCGTGCCGGTCACGAGCACCGCGCGCGCCGCGGCGATCAGCTCCTCGGGGACGTCCCCGGGACCGAGCACGCTGTCGGCGCAGTTCTCGCGATAGAAGATCAGGGGAAAGCTGTCGCGGTCGCACACCGCGAGCAGCACCAGTGGCGTCAGCCGCTGCGCATCGATCCCGATGGCGCGGGTGTCGACGCCCTCCCGGGCGAGCTGCGCGCGCACGAAGCGGCCGAGCGGCTCATCCCCCACGCGCGTCAGGAGCGCGGACCTGAGCCCGAGGCGCGCCGTGCCGACGGCGATGTTCGCGGGACAGCCGCCGATCGCCTTGGCGAAGGTCGCGATGTCCTCGAGCGGGCTGCCGATCTGCTGCCCATACAGGTCGACGCTGACGCGTCCGATCGCGACGAGATCGAGTGGAGCGCTCACGAGGATCAAGAATAGCCGCAAAACCTCGCGCTGACTGCGGCATCGAATGAGAGTCCCCACACGATGGCCCGAGGACGCGGGCTTCGCTAGAGTGACGTGATGGACCCGGTCAGCTACCGCTGCGGCGACTTCCACGTCGACGCCGCCAACCGCCGCTTCACCTGCCGCGGCGTGGAGGTGGCGGTCGAGCCGCGCACCTTTGCGGTGATCCTGCAGCTGCTGGCCCATCCCAACAGCCTCGTGACCCGCAACGAGCTGCTCGATGCGGTGTGGGGTCACCGTTATGTCACCCCCTCGACTCTCAACCGCGTGATCGCACTGGCGCGCCGCGCCTTCGGCGACGACATCGCGGAACCCGCTTACATCCTCACGGTGCACGGTGCCGGCTACCGCTACATCGGCCCGGTCGAGCGCGATGAGCCGGCGGACGGCAGCCAGCCGGTGCGTTTCGGTCCGCCCGCGCCGGCACGGCTGCCCGCGCGCATCGAGACGCTGATCGGCCGCGAACGCGAGCTCGAGATGCTCGCCGCGCTGGTCGCGAGTGAGCGTGCCGTGACCGTGCTCGGCCCCGGCGGCATCGGCAAGACGCAGTGTCTGCTCGAGCTGGCGCGCCGCTGCGCCGCCGATTATCCCGACGGCGTCTGGTTCTTCGACCTGGCGCCGATGCGCAACGGCGCGGACTGGCTGCGCGCGCTCGCCACCGCGCTCACGATCCCCGCGGCAGACCCGGACGGGATCCTCGCGGCCGCGCTGCCCCATCTGCAGGGACGCCGGGCACTGTTCGTGCTCGACAACTGCGATCGCATCGCCGGCGAAGTCGGCGCCCTGGTCATCCACATCCTGCGCGGCACCGATCAGCTGAAAGTGATCGCCACCTCACAGGCGCCGCTGAGCTTCACCGGCGAGCATCTGCTGCGCCTGCCGCCGCTCGCGCTGCCGCCGGCCGCCGAGAGCGGTGCGGCGCGGCTGGAGGAGATCGCGGCGGCGGCCGCGGTCGAGATGCTGGTGGCACGCGTCAAAGCCGTGCAGCCCGCGTTTCAGCTCACCGCGGGCAATGCGCCGGTGATCGCCGAGATCTGCCGCCGGCTCGACGGCATGCCGCTCGCGCTCGAGCTCGCCGCCGCCCGCTTCGCGCTGCTCTCGCCCGAGCAGGTACTGCAGCGGCTCGACCAGCGTTTCCAGTTCCTGCGCAGCACCGTCGCGGGCCGCGACAGCCGCCATCAGAACCTGCTGCTGCTGCTCGACTGGAGCTTCGGTCTGCTGTCGCGTGAGGAGCAGCAGCTGCTGCGCTGGTTCAGCGTGTTCGTGCAGGGCTGGAGCGTGGAGGCGGCCATCGACCTCGCCGCCGCGCTCGGCCATACCCCCGAGGCGGCCATCGAGCTGCTCACCGGGCTGGTGGAGAAATCGCTCGTGACGATGCGTCCCGGCCTCATGCCGCCGCGTTATCAGCTGCTCGAGACGGTGCGCGAGTACGCCGGCGGGCAGCTGCGCGCCGCCGAGGAGGAGCCGCGCGCGCGCCGCGCGCATCTCGCCCTGGTGGTACGCATGGCCGAAGCCGCCCACGCCGACATGGTGGGCGGGCGCATGCGCGAGCGCATCGAGCAGCTGGTGCACGAGCACGGCAACATCGGCGCCGCCTCGCAATATGCCCTCGGAGCCGGGGCGGAGCCGGCGGCGGCCCTGCGGATAACCAGCGGACTCGCACTCTACGTGAAGGCGCGCGGCGCCTATGACGTCGGACCCCTGTGGTGCCGGGCCGCGCTCGAGGCGACCCACGGGCTCGAGACGCGCGAACGCGGGCGCACGCTGCTGTGCCTCGGCGTGGCGACCGTGCATCGCGGCGATTCCGGCGATGCGACCGCGGGCACGCTGCTCGAGGCGGCGCGCCTCGCGCAGCTCAACGGCGATGACTGGGGCGAGGCCTATGCCAACGGCTACTACGCACTGTGGCTGTGCAACTGGGGGCGCGCGCGCGCGGCGGCCGCGCCCGTCGCCGTGGTCGAGCGCATCGCGGCGCTGCGCTCCGATCCGATACTCGCGGGGCTCGCCGGGCTCGCGCGCGGCTGGATGGCGTACGGCGCCGGGGACTACGCCGCCGCGCTGGCGGCGCTGCAGAGCGTGCGCGAGCTCGGCGGCGACCTGCATCAGCGGCACTTCATCGATATGTACATCGGGCTCGCCCGCTACGCGCTCGGCGAATACACGCTGGCGGCGGCGCAGTTCCTCGACTCGCTGCAGCGCGCCGCGACGGTCGCCAACATCCGCGGCGTCGCCGGCTCCATCGAGGGCTGCGGCTATCTCGCCGCGCACGCCGGCGAGTGCAGCGACGCGGCACGCTTCCTCGCCGCTGCGCGCCGCATCCGTGAGCGCACCGGCGTACCGCTCTTCAACTTCTGGCTTCCCTGGCACGAGCGCGCCGACGCGCTGGTGCGCGCGCGGCTCGGCGCCGCCGCCTACGAGAGCGCTTCGGCCGCCGGCTGGCGCATGCGCGATGAGGACGCCGCCAACGAGGTGCGCACGCGGCTTCAGCGCTTCAGCGAGGCGGCGAACATTTCCGCCGGGTCGTAGCGCCTGCGTGCCGCGGCGACGCGTGCGCTCTGCTGCGCGGCGAAGCGCAGGGTGGGATCGCCGTCGTCCTGGCCGGCGAAGTTCGGCTGCAGGCTCGGCAGCGCCTCGGGAGCGAGCTGCGCGTGCAGCTGCCGTACCCAGTCGCGCACGCCGGGGAACTCCTCGGGCCAGGGCGTCACCCCGATGAGATTGACGAAGTACGGCGCGCTGCGGTCGGCGAACGCGCTCTCGGACTGGGGCACCCGCGCCACGGCACCGCCGAGATGCTGCACGTGCAGCTCCGTCGTCCGGGTCGGCAGCTCGCCGGCAGCCTCGGCGAGCGTCTCGATGGTGGCATCGCTGAGCTGCGCGAAGCTCGCGCTCTTCCAGTATTGCGAGCGTCCCGGCGGGGTCGCGCCGTCCTGCAGATGCTGCCACTGCACGTAGGGGATCGGGCCGACGTGATCGGCGAGCACCGTGCCGAAGCGGCGCAGCGGCTCGAGCGCGCGCTCCCCGGCCTGCGTTTCCCCGCACCAGCACAGCGCCAGAATCACCACCGGCCGTCCGTGCCAGGCGGCATCGAGGAATGGCAGCGGCGGGCCGCTGGCGAGCACCGCCATGCCGCAGAACTCATCCGGCGCTTCGAGCGCGAAATCCCTGAACACCCGCAGCACCGCGCGCGCTTCCGAGGCCGGGCGGATCACCACGCCGGCCAGGACCTGCCGCAACGGATGCAGCCGGAACTCGAAACTCGTGACGACGCCGAGGCCGCCCGCCCCGCCGCGCAGCGCGTAGAAGAGCTCGGCGTGCTCATCGGGCGAGGCGCGCACGAAGCGCCCGTCGGCCAGCACGACGCCGGCGGCGGTCAGGTTGTCGATCGCCAGTCCGTGGCGGCGCATCAGCCAGCCGACCCCGCCGCCGAGCGTGAGTCCGCCGACGCCGGTGCTGGAAACCATGCCGCCGGTGGTCGCGAGTCCGTGCTGCGCGCCCGCGACGTCGAGGTGGTGCCACAACGCGCCCCCCTCCACGACGGCGCTGCGCTCCGCCGCGTTCACCGTGACCGCGCGCATGCGCGCGAGATCGATGAGCAGCGCCCCGTCGGCCACGGCGCGGCCGGCGACGTTGTGCCCGCCGCCGCGCACCGTGACGGCGGTGCCGTGCTCGGCCGCGAGCCGCACCGCGATAGCAACGTCCTCGGCGTCCTCGCACAGCACGATGGCCGCGGGCCGCCGGTCGATGGCACCGTTCCATACCCGCCGCGCCACCGCATACCCCGCGTCCGCCGGCCGCAGGATCCTGCCACGCAGCTGTTGCGCGAGTGCCGCCGTCATCGCGGCGCGTTCCGGATGCTTCTCTTCAGACATCGCGCACTCCCCGCTCGCCGCGGTCCGTTTACCACCCGCCCTGGCGCAACATTACCTTAATACAGGGCCGGCCGAGGGATCGGCGCCCGGGCGCGGCCCTCACATTATCCTCACGGATTGCATACTGACTTCGGGCCACGGGACTCCTAAGGTTCGCCGCGCGGCAAAGCCACCGCACATCAACTCACCTTTGGGGGAACCAACATATGAAACGCTACTCGAACACGCGATCGACGCTGCACGTGGCCGCGGCGGTTGCCGGACTCATGGGTCTCGCTGCGGCCGGCCAGGCGCTCGGCTGTAACGGCCTGCCCGTCCCGGGCGGCCACGACGCCGCTCCCGGCCGTAGCGCACCGCCGAGTGCCTACGCCACCGCGGGCGACTTCCTGCGTACCTCCTACGAAGGCCCGCAGGGCGGCAACTTCGGCGGTCCCTCGATCGTCGGTCTGTGGAAGTTCGTGATGAAGGTCGAGGGCCAGCCCTTCGACTTCGGCACGATCATCTGGCACGGCGACGGCACGGAGAACACCATCTCCGGAGGACGCGAGCCTTCCACCGGAGATGTCTGCATGGGAGCGTGGGAGCAGATCGGGCGCTCGACCTACCAGTTGAATCACCTGGCGCTCCCCTGGTCGGGCGGCGCCTACGTCGGCGTCACTCACTTCCACCAGACCGTGAAGCTGGATCCTTCCGGCAACTCCTACAGCGGCTACTTCACGCTGGAGGCGTTTCTCGACAGCACCTCGGATCCCTTCGATGAGAGCACCCAGCCGGTCGCGACCATCTCGGGGACGGTGACCGCGACGCGCGTCGAGCCGAACTGAAGCCGGACGTCCCTCCCCGTCCGCCTCGCCCGGGGTGGCGGGGAGGGTCTGCGCAGACGCACGCCGGCGGTGGGTTTCCCTTGATGCCGCTCCCGTAATATCGTGGGCGGCACGCATGGCGGAGCCCCATCACCATCACCCCCGCGCGCATGACCACGAGCATGCCCATGGGCACGAACACGAGCATGCCGACGGGCGCGGTCACGCGCACGGCGGTCATGCGCACGGCGAGCGGGCGGGGGAGCGCCGTCTCGCCGTCGCCCTGCTGATCCTCGGCGCCTTCACGCTGATCGAGGCGCTCGGCGGCTGGTTCGCCAACTCCATCGCCCTCATGGCCGAGGCGGCGCACATGCTGGCCGATTCGGCGTCGCTGCTGCTCGCGATACTCGCCATCCGCGTCGGCCGGCGTCCGGTCAGCGTGCGGCGCACCTACGGACACCGCCGCTACCAGCCGCTCGCGGCCTTCGTCAACGGCCAGCTGCTGCTGGCGCTCACGGCATGGGTGGTGTACGAGGCGGTGCTGCGGCTGATGGAGCGGCCCGCGGTGAACGGCCGCCTGATGCTCGGCATCGCCCTCATCGGCGGCGTCGCCAACATCGCCGCCTTCATGGCGCTCTCCGGCGCCCGCTCACTCAATGAGCGCGGCGCGCGTGCCCACGTGCTGAGCGACCTGCTCGGCTCGGCGGCGGCGAGCGTCGCGGCGCTCGTCATCCTCGTGGCTGGCTGGACGGCGGCCGACCCGTTGCTGTCGCTCGCGGTCTCGGCGCTCATCTTCCGCTCGGCCTGGGCGCTGACGCGCGAGTCGGCACACGTGCTGCTCGAGGGCGCCCCGGCGGGCTGCGACGTCAAGGACGTCGAATCCGCGCTCCTCGGGCACGTGCCGGGCCTGATCGGCGTGCACCACGTGCACGTCTGGTCGATCACCGGCGAGCACCCGACCGTGACGCTGCACGCCAACCTGGCCGCCGGCAGCCGCCACGGCGAGGTGATCGCCGCCATCTGCGCGCGCCTCGAGGCGCAGCTGCGGGTCGAGCACACGACCGTGCAGATCGAGGACGAGGGCGACTGCGATACCCCCGATTGCCGGCCGCCGGGACGGGCCGCGGGCGGCTGACCCGGGCGCTCGAGCCGTGCGCGCGTTGAGAAACGCCGCGCAATCCGCGAAGCTTGGCGGCACTCGCCCCGCACCCGACAGGTGTCTCATGTGCTTGCGCCGTCCCGTACCCCTGCTGTGCGCTGCACTGCTCGCCGCGGCAGCGGGCGCGCCGATCCTCGCCGCGCCGCCCCAGGGCGTGGAGCTGACCGACGCCACGGTGGCGATCGGATACGACACGAAGGACCGCTGCCCGGAGCTCGTGCGCGCCGAGACGCAGGACCCGGAGGCGGCGCTCATCGTGCTGATCGTCGGCTCGAGCGGCGTTCCCTCACAACCCTCCATCAGGACTTCCTCCGGCTCCGGCGCGCTCGATCAGGCGGCCCTGAGCTGCGTAGCGCGGCTGCGCTTCCTGCCCGCGGTGCGCGCTGGCGAGGGGACCGCGGTCGATGCCTGGGAGGAAATCGCCTGGAAATGGGGCCGCGCGCACTTTGCGCAGGCACCGCCCGCGGGCGCAGCGCCGGTCGCAGGCGCTGTGCCGGCCGCAGGCGCCGTGCCGGCCGCAGGCGCAGCAGCACCGGCGCTCGCCACCGCGACACTGTCGGCGGGCGCCGCGCGCGCCCCGCAGGCCGAAGTGCGGGTGTGCGCGGATGAGAGCGGCAAGCTCACCCGCGATCCGCTCGTCACGCACTCCTCGGGCGACGCCGGGCTCGATGCGGCGGCACTCGGTGTGGCGCGCGCGGGAGCGCCGTACTACCGGCCGGCCGGCGCCGCGGGCGTCTCCGGCTGCGTCGATCTCGCCGTCCGGTTCGAGCCCAAATGAGCGCCTCCCCGCAAGTCGCCGCCGTGCACACCGAGGCGCAGCGCCGCGCGCGCATCGATCTCGCGGCGTGTCATCGCCTGGCGGTGCACTTCGGCTTCCATGAGGGCATCGACAACCACATGACGATGCTCGTGCCGGGAAGCACCGACCGTTTTTATCTCGCGCCCTTCGGACTGCTGTGGTCGGAGGTGAAGGCGAGCGACCTGCTCGAGGTCGGTCTCGACGGCCGGCTGCTCGCGGGGCGCGGCCTGATCGAGGACACGGCGCTGTGCATCCACGCCCCCGTCCACCGCCTCGCGCCGCGGGCGCGCTGCGTGCTGCACACCCACATGCCGTACGCCACCGCGCTCGGCATGCTCGCCGGCGGGCAGCTTGAGACCGCCTCGCAAAGTGCCATCGGCTTCCACGACGACATCGCCTACGTCGACTACCACGGACTCGCGCTGGATTTCGCCGAAGGCGAGCGCATGGCGCGCGCGCTCGGGGCGAAATCGGTACTGATGTTGCGCAATCACGGCGTGCTGGTGATCGGCGAGTCGCTCGCCGAGGCGTTCGAGCGGCTGTACTTCCTCGAGCGCGCCTGCCAGGCGCAGGTGCTGGCGCTCTCGACCGGACGTGCGCTCGCGGTGCTGCCCGAGCCCGTGGTGCGCGCCACGCTCGCACAGTTCGCCGCCTGCGCGAATGTCGCCGGCCAGAACCGGGCGCAACTGCACTTCGAGGCGCTCAAGCGCCACCTCGACCGGCAGCAGGCGGACTACGCCAGTTGACCGCGCCGGCCCCAGTGGCCGCGCCGCCCGCCGCCGGCGCGCGCTGGTGGATCGTGGTACTGCTCGCGATCGCGATCTTCATCAACTACGTGGACCGCGGCACGGTACCCACCGCCGCGCACCTCATCCAGGACGACCTCGGCTTCTCCCCGCAGCAGCTCGGCGTGCTGATGTCGGCGTTCTTCTGGTGCTACGCGCCGCTGCAGCCGCTGGTCGGCTGGCTCGCCGACCGCTACGGCGCGCGCCGGGTGCTCGGCCTGGGCCTCGCGCTCTGGGCATGCGCCACGATGGGGGTGGGCCTGGCGCAGTCTTTCACGGCGCTGCTGGCCCTGCGGGTGCTGCTCGGCATCGGCGAGAGCGTCGGGTTCCCCTCGATATCGAACCTGCTGGCGAGAGTGGTCCCGGTCCGGGAAATCGGGCTCGCCAACGGCGTCGTGGCTTTCGGCTATCTCTTCGGTCCGGCGGTGGGCTCCCTGGTCGGCGGGCTGCTCATGGCGCAATACGGCTGGCGCAGCGCCTTCTGGGTATTCGGCGCGCTCTCGCTGCTGTGGCTGCTGCCGTGGTCGCGGGTGCGCCTTGCGGCGCAGCCGCCGGCGGCGCGGGCCGCCGCCGCCAATCCCCCGTGGCGCGCGCTGCTCGCGCGGCGCGAGCTGTGGGGCTCGAGCCTCGGCCTCTTCTCGGTCAACTACGCCTTCTACTTCACGCTCACCTGGCTGCCGTTCTACGTGGTACGTGAGCATGGCTTCTCGACGGAGCAGATGGCGCGCTTCACCTTTCTCGCCTATTGCGTGCACGCCGTCAGCGGGCTGGCCGCAGGCTGGCTCATCGACCGCGCGGTGGCGCGCTATGGACGCGCCACGCTCGCCTACAAGTCGGTCATGGCGGGCACGCATATCGGCTTCGTGGCCTGCATGATCTGCATCGCGCTCGCTCCGGCGCCGTGGGCGCTCGGCGCGGTGTTCGTCTACCAGGTGCTCGACGGCGCCAACTCACCCGGCGTCTTCGGCATCCCGCAGATCCTCGCCGGCGCCAACGCTTCCGGGCGCTGGGTCGGTATCCAGAACGGTATCGGCAACCTCGCGGGCGTCATCGCGCCGGCGCTCACGGGGTACCTGGTGGGCGAGTCGCATCACTTCACCTCGGCGTTCCTGGTGGCCGCGGGCATCAGCATGCTCGGCGTCGTAGGCTGGGTCTGCATGATTCCGCGGATCGCCCCGCTCGAGTGGCGCACGGCCTGATGAGGTGCGCGATGCGTCCGGCGCGCAGCTAGCGCATCAGCAGCGTAGCGGCGATCCACACCTGCATCGCGACCCCGGCCACGAATGCCAGGGTACGCACCCAGGGTACCGCGAACGTGTAGGCCGCCGCGTGCACCACCCGCGCCCAGAAATACACACAGGCCGCGGTTGCGATCGCCGCGGCGTGCACCCCGGCGGCCTGTGCCACGAGCACGAGCGGCGCGAACACCACGAGATTCTCGACGGCATTGTAGTGCGCCGCCTTCAGTCGCTGCGCCCACGGCGCGAGCGGCTGCGGATGCTCCGGATAGCCGACCGCATCGACGAGGCCGCGGACCAGGATCTCATTGAGGATATAGGGCACCCACAACAGGCCCGTGAGCAGGCAGACCAGCACCAGGTACTTGAGCTCCGGGCTCATGAGACGTCCCCCTTGCAGCGGTTGGCAGCGGCGGCGCTGCAGTGGCAAGTCTACGCCGCCGGGCCTCCCCAGGCACCCCGCGGGGGCACGGCGGCGTCCCCGCGCCGGCGGATGCATTAAACTTCAGCCAGTATCGCGAGGAGCCGCCATGAGTGCCTTTCCCGAGGACATCTACACCGAACAGCAGCCGAGTGCCGACACGCTCGCGAATCTTGGGCCGCTCAAGCGTCTCGCCGGCATCTGGGAGAGCGCCCGCGGCGTCGACATCAATCCCAAGGCCGACGGCCCGCAGCGCCGCGAATACAGCGAGCGCATCGAGCTGCAGCCGATCGACGCCCAGTCGAACGGACCGCAGCTCCTCTACGGCTTGCGCTATCACACGCACATCCTCGCCTCCGACGAGGACGCGACCTTTCACGACCAGACCGGGTACTGGCTGTGGGAGCCGGCGACCGGGCTCGTGATGCAGACGCTCAGCATTCCCCGCGGCCAGGTGGCGATCGCCGCCGGGCACGCCGCGCCCGATGCGACTGAGCTGGTGCTGACGGCGCAACGCGGCACGACCGATTACGGCATCTGCTCCACGGCCTTCCTCGAGTACGCCTTCCGCACCGACTCGTATCGCATCGAGGTGGTCTTCAACCCCGACGGCAGCTGGAGCTACGTGCTCGATACGATGCTCAAGGTGCACGGGCGCGAGGAGCCGTTCCTGCACCGCGACCGCAATACGCTCCTCAAGGTGGCCGAGCCGACCCCCAATCCGCTCGCGCTGCTGCGCGCGAAGCAGTCGCAGGGCCGCTGAGACGCGCGCTCTAGCCCGGCGGGCTCGCGCCCGCGAAGCGCACCGCGTTGGCGCCGCTGATCGGGCCGGTGGTGGCCTGCTCGCTCACGTACAGATCGACGGCCCGCTCGAAGTGCAGATCGCCCTGCACGACGGCCCCCGGGCCGATGACGATGCGGGGCTTGTGGGCGCTGAAGCTGAAGAAGCCGCCGCTGTGCTTCACGAGGATGCCGCCTTCGACGTGCGAGCCGCCGAGCACGTCGATGTCGCCGTCCACGGTGCGCAACCCACCCGCCACGTGCGCATCGTTGAGTGAGATGCGGCCGTTGACGTTGGCGACCCCACCGCCGACCGCAGCGCCGTCCTTCAGGGTCATGGCCCCGTTCACGGTGGTGATGCCGCGCGCCACCTGCGCACCCTCGGCGAGCGTGATCGAGCCGTTCACGGTTGTGAGCGCGTCCGCGGCGGCGTGCGCACCGAGCGCGATCGAGCCGTTGACGGTGTCGGCGGTACCGACGACCGCGTTCTCGTCGACGTGGATCGAGCCGTTGACGGTGCCGACGCTCTTGCTGTGCGTGCCCGCGGGCACGTGGATCGAGCCGTTGACGGTGCTGGCGCCGCTCGAGTCGGCGGTGACATCGCCGCCCGGCATGTTGTAGCAGCCGGTGAGGAGCAGCAGTGCCGCGAGCGGGTAATAGCGTGCCATGAATGAGCTCCTTGAGCGAACGAGGGAAGCTACCGCCGCGCTCCCCCGCTGTCCACCCCGGCGCCCACCGCCCACCGCGAGGCGGCATCGTCCGGCCGCCGCCCCGCCGGGGCCGGCGCTCAGCCGGCCCGCGCCGGCCGCCGCTCGCGCTCCATGCCGCGAAACTCGACGAAGCCGGTCATGCGCGCCCACAGGTGGTCGCCGTAGTAGAACGGCGCGAAGCTCGCGGGGTCGTCCTGCGGCAGCGGACGGATCTCGGCGTCCGCGCGCGCCTCGTAGAAGAACGGTATCGAATGCCGCTCGGCGCCCGTGCCGATGACGCGGTGCTCGGTGGCCCGGATGCGTCCGCCGCTCCAGCGCTCGAGCACCTGGCCGAAGTTCACCGCAAGGGTGCCCTCCGCGGGCGGCACATCCTCCCATCTGCCGTCGCGGGCGCGTGCCTGCAGCCCCGGGACGCCGTCCTGCGCCAGCAGCGTGAGAAACCCCGAGTCGGTGTGCGGGGCCCCGGTGAGATAGCGCCGCTCGCCGCCGTGCTCGACCCATACACCCTCAGAGGCGCGCGCCAGCTCCGCGGCGTCGCGCGCCGGGTAGCGCAGCAGGCGCAGCGTCGAGAGTCCCTCGTGGAAGGCCGCATCGAAATAATCGGGCGCGAGCCCGAGGCCGCGCGCGATCGACTGCATGAGCGCACGCGACACGCGCTCCATCGCGGCGTAGTACGCGGCCACCGCCGCCCGCCAGCCCGGTAGCTCCGTCTCCTGCGGCAACGGCGTCGGCTCGCGCAGCGGGTCGTCGCCGCGCGTGACCCGCGGGCCGTAGAGCACGTCGCCGCCCAGGTCGATCCCCTCCTTCAGCGTCACGTTGCCCGGCTGCGGCGGGAAGAAGCCGCGGTAGAGGTTGGCGTTGCCGGGTGCAAACTTGCGCCGCCACAGCCGCCGCTGCGCCTGCGGCTCGAGCGCGAAAATGGCGAGCAGCGCGGCGCGCGCCGCCGGCCCGAGCGGCGCGTGCGCGCCGAGACCGACGATCGACAGAAAGCCGGTCCCGGCCGCCGCCGCGGCGATGCGCGCGTCGACCGCGGCACGCGCGGCCTCCCCGCCCGCAAAGAGCGGTGCGACGTCGACGGTCGGAACCATGGCGCGATGCTACACCGGCCCCGGGGGCCGGGCGCGCGCGCCCTCAGGCGGCGCCGGCGCTGCGTCCGGGGACGGACTTGAGGGCGCGGAAGCGCCCCGTGGGGGAGAGCTCTTCGGTGCGGGTCTGCGCCGACCAGAGCGCATTGCGCCGGGCGACGAACGGACTCTTGGAGAGCGTCTCGAGCGAGGCGGACTTGGCGAACAGGAACCCCTGCCCCGCCACGCAGCCGAGCGCCAGGAGCGCTGCGACCTGGGGCTCCTGCTCGATACCCTCGGCAACCGTCTCGAGCCCGAGCGTCTCGCCGAGCGTGATGACGGCGCGCGCCAGCTCCGGGCCGTTGTCGGAATTGGTGAGACTGCCGACGAAGGAGCGGTCGATCTTGAGGATGTCGATCGGGAAGCGGTGCAGGTACGAGAGCGAGGAATAGCCCGTACCGAAGTCGTCGATCGCGACACGCACGCCGAGCGCCTTGAGGCTGTGGAAGCGCTCGAGGTTGGCGTCGGTGTTGTACATGATGGTGCTCTCGGTGAGCTCGATCACGAGGTTGCCCGGCTCGAGACCCGACTCCGAGAGGGCCTGGGCGACGTCGTGCACCAGCTCGCCGTGCTGCAGGTGCCGCCCCGAGATGTTCACCGCCAGGCGCAGCCCCGCGCCGCCCGCGATCGAGCGCCGCCAGGCACACAGGTCGCGGCACGCCTGGCGCAGCACCCAGCGGCCGAGCTTGACGATCTGGCCGGACTCCTCCACGACCTGGATGAAGCGACCCGGCATGAGCACGCCCGCCTCCGGGTGCCGCCAGCGCACCAGCGCCTCGACGCCGAGGAGGCTCCGGGTGCCCAGGTCCACGATCGGCTGGTACTCGAGGAAGAACTCCTGGTTGGCGAGCGCGCGCGAGATGTCCGCCTCGAGGCGCAGCCGCTCGTGCAGCAGCGCCTGCATCTGCGGCTGGAAGGTCACGTGACGGTTCTTGCCGCCCGCCTTGGCGTGGTACATGGCGATGTCGGCGTTGCTCAGCAGCTCCTCGGCTCCGGCCTCGGCCGCCGAGATCGCCACGCCGACACTCGCGCCGACGCGCACCTCGCGGCCGTCGAGCTGGAAGGGCATGTTGAGCGCGGCGATCAGCGCATCCGCCACCCGCCCGACTTCGCTCGAGCGCTCGACGCCCTCCATGAGTACCGCGAACTCATCGCCGCCGAGACGCGCCACCGTGTCGGACGAGCGCGTGGTCTGCAGCACCCGGTGCGCGACCGCCTGCAGCAGCCGGTCGCCGGCATCGTGACCGAGGGAGTCGTTGATGTTCTTGAAGTTGTCGAGGTCGAGGAACATGACCGCGAGGCAGGCGTGACCGCGTTGCGCGAGGGTGAGCGCGTGCTGCACGCGGTCGCGGAACAGGTTGCGGTTCGCGAGCAGGGTGAGGGGGTCGTGAAAGGCGAGCTGCCGCAGCTGCTCCTCGAGCGCCTTGCGCTCGCTGATGTCGCGGAAGTTGAGCGCCAGGCCGCGCACCGCCGGATCCTGCATCAGGTTGCTGCCGACCGTCTCGACCACGTAGCGCTTGGGGCCGCGCTCGACGCGCAGCTCGACCGGGCCCACGGTGCCCGCGGGCGGCGCAGAGGCCACCTCGGCGAGAAAGGCGCGCAGCTTCTCCGCCTCCTCCCCCGCCCACAGGTCGAGCAGGCTCCTGCCGGTGATCTGCGCAGGCGTGAGGCCGAGTGTGCGCTCGGAAGCCGGCGAGGCGAAGCGCAGCACCCCGTCGGGCTCCACGATCATGATGACGTCGGAAGCGTTGGCGATCAGCGAGGCGAAACGGTCCTCGACCATGCGTGCCGCGCGCCGCTCGCGCACCAGCGCGTCGCCGCGCAGCACCACGCTCTGGCGCACCATGAGCAGCAGCGTCAGAGCGAACACGATCATGGTCATGATGTTCGCCGGGCCGCTGACGTCGCCGCGCGAGAGGTAGACCAGCATGAGGAAGGCGGCGAGCATCGCCGCATAAGGCAGCGCCCGCGCCAGGGCGTCGGCGTTCTGCGAGGCGGCCGGCGGCGGCAGCGTCATCCACTTCAGCTGCATGCGCGCGGCGGCCGCGAGCGGCACGTAGCATACGAGGTACATGACGTCGGCCGTGTCGCCCGGCAGGTAGTAGCCGCGCATCTTGGCGAGCGACCAGACGATGTCGCCGGCGAACATGGTGGCAAAGCCGGTGAGCAGCAGCAGCGGCACGCGCTGGCCGCCGAGGTTTCCCGAGCCGGTGAGCAGCAGCACGCCGAGCATCAGCAGCAGCACGCAGTCGAGCGTCAGGTAGGTCTGGCTCAGCACCTGCTTCAGGACCGAGGCCTCGTGCTGCTGCGCGGCCGGATGCAGCACCAGGAACCAGAAGAAGGCGCCGAAGCCGACCGCGAAGATGGTCGCGTCCATCGACAGCTGCACCCAGGGCACGCGCACCGCGGCGGCGCGGATCAGGAAGATCGCCGCGGCCGGCAGCGCCAGGTAGAAGCCGCAGTAGAAGAAGTCGGCCGGCCCCGGAAAGGGGTCGATGCCGTAGAGCCAGGAGCTGACGCCGACGCATTCGCCGAGAAAATAGAATCCGAGCGCGCAGGCGAGCGAGATCCACGCGCGCCGCAGATCGCCCGCGGGCGCGCAGCGCGCGGTGATCGCCGCCGTCACGACCGCGGTGAGCGCCGCGGGCAGTGCCCAGCTGAGGCCGACGTAGTGCGTGATGGTCGGCCCGAGCACGCCGGTCAGCATCAGCAGGGCCCCGGCGCCGCTGTAGAGCGTGAGCGCGACGAACAGCCGGTTCACCCAGCGCGGGCCGGTATCGAAACGCTGGGTTGGCGCAGCTGTTGCGGGTATTTCCACAGCAAATCTTGGTATTTGCCAGAACGTCCGGACGCGGCAGTCCCTGCCTTGACCGAAGAATCGGCCGCCCAGGGTGAAATTTGAGGCTAAATCGCCGCGGCGGCCATCAATTAATGCCCCGCGCGTGACGCAGTTCTCTCCGCAATAAGTAGAACTGGGCAATCGGTACAGTTTGTGCCTGCCGGCTGCGCTTTCAGGCACGCTCCGGGATCAGCGGCAGCACCACGTGCGAGGGGTGCGCGGCATCCAGGTACACGGTGTTGCGCGCCACGCGCCGCGTGAGTCCCGTGCCCTCCGGCGCGCCGGTATTGGGATTGACGTCGAAGTGCGGAAAGTTGCTCGAGGAGACGTCGAGCCGGATGCGATGACCGCGCACGAAGCGGTTGGAGGTGGGGAACGCCGCGACGGTGATCCGGTACACCTCGCCCGGCCGCATGAGTGCCGGACGCTCGAAGGAGTCGCGGTAGCGGCAGCGCAGGATCCCGTCGGTGAGGTTGAGCGCGAAGCCCTGCGGGTAGTCCTCGCTCGGCGGATAGACGTCGATGAGCTTCACGGTGAAGTCGGTGTCGGGCCCATCCGAACTCACCCACAGGTGCGCCTCGATGGCGCCGGTGACCTCGGTGTCCTCGGCGAGCGGCTCGGTCTCGAACACCAGCACGTCGGGGCGCGCCGCGACCGGCAGATACGGCGCCCGCGAGCCGTAGATTTCCGGACGCTCGCGCTGATCGTAGCCCCCGCCGCGCATCAGCGGCTCCCCGGAAGTGACCGTCCCGCCCATGGTCGGCACGGGATGCCCGGGGTCGAAGTCGAAGCTCTGGGGCTGAGCATCCGCCGCCGGTTTTGCGGTCGTGAGCCGCCCGTCGTTCGCGAGGTAGTAAGGCGTCAGCCGCCGATCGGGAATCGGCCAGTCCCGCTCGCTGCGCCAGCGCCCGCCGTGCTCGAGGCGGCCCGCGGCGTTCTTCCTGCCGCTGCCGCCGCCCATGACGAACAGACGCACCGGCGGCTGCTCCGTGCCGCCGGGCGCGCCCTTGAGATAGCGGTCGAACCAGGCGAGCCGCCGGGCGAAGAGGTCGCCGCCGTCGGCATCGAGCGTCGCGCCGGCACCGAACTCGACCTCGCCGGCGTAAGAGGTGGAGCGCGCCCCGTGCGTCCAGGGTCCCATGATGAGGCGCACCGGGCCGCGCTTCGCCCGCGCGAGCCCCTGGTAGTTCTCGGTCGCGGTGCGCGCGTAGGCGTCGTACCAGCCCGACAGATGCACCATGGCCGCATCCGCGAAGGCCCCGTAGTAGCCCGCCGCGTAGATGCCGAGCTGCTTCCAGTAGGCATCGAACGTGCCGTGCTGCCACTGCTCGTAGACGTAACTCTCGTACTCGGGAATGGGGCTCAGGGGCGTGTGGCCGCGCTTCCACGGCATGCTGGCGAACCATGCCTTGAGGTCGATGCTTCTCAGCGCGGCGAGGCGCCGCGGATCCTTGCGCACCTCGGGGCTCTCGAGACCGAGGTTATACGCCCAGGTGACCTGCTTGAGCTCGAAGGCGCCGCCCTGGCGGATCCCGCCCTGGTAGGCGTTCGAGAAGCCGCCGCAGTCGATGTACATGGCCTTCAGACCCGGCGGGTCGAGGCAGGCGAGCGCCACCTGGGTATGCGCGGCGTAGGAGAGTCCCATGGTGCCGATGCGCCCGTCGCTCCAGGGCTGCGCCGTGAGCCAGCGGCAGGTATCGAAGCCGTCGGCGCCCTCGCTCAGGTATTTGACGAACTCGCCTTCAGAGTCGTGTCGTCCGCGGCAGTCCTGGAAAATCACGACGTAGCCGTGGCGTACGTAGTACGCCGCCACCTCGGCGCGCGTCTTCGGCGTGGGATTGGCGGCGGTGATGTCGCGGAAATAGGTGACGTTGCGTCCGTAGGGCGTGCGCTCGAGGATCGCGGGGAAGCGTCCGGGAAGGGCGACACCGCCGCGCGCCGGGCGATACACGTCGGTCGCGAGCCGCACGCCGTCGCGCATCGCGACGCGCACCCCGCTCTCGAGCACGACGTCATCGGGCAGGGCGGGCGCCGCGGCCGCGCCCGCGGCGGCGCGCACGCGCGCGAGGCTGCCCGCGCCGAAGCAGCCGAAAGCCGCGACCAGGGCGGAGAAGCTGCGGCGGGAGACACGGGCCATGGACCGCGAGACTACGATGCCGGGCGCATCCGTGCCATCATCGGCCGCGGCTGACACCGCCGGAGGGAGCATGAAGGACCGATCGCAGGCGCCTCTCACGCGGCGGGGATTTCTCGCCGCCGGGGTGACGGGCGGCGTGGGCGCGCTCCTCTCTCGGTCCCTGCGCGCCGCCGAGCCGCCGCCCGGAACCCACGCGCCCGTGAGCAGCGGGCCGCCCTCCGTGAGTACTCCGGCCGCCTCGCCGCGTCTCATCGCCAAGGCCATTCCCGCCAGCGGCGAATGGCTGCCCGCGGTCGGGCTCGGCACGGACGCGTTTCGCACCGAGATGCGCGCGGACATCGCCGCGGAGCTCGAGCGCATGCACGAGCTCGGCGGCGCCGTGATCGATACCGCCGCCGCCTACGGCGACAGCGAGGCGATCATCGGCGAGGCGCTCGAGAGCCTCGGCCTGCGCGAGAGCTTCTTCCTCGCCACCAAGCTCGTCGGCGGCAGCACCACGCAGCCGCAGGGCGCCGAGAGCTTCGCGCGCTCGCTCGAGCGCCTCAGGACCCGGCGCGTCGATCTGCTGCAGGTCCACAACCTCAACGGGGTCGCGGAGCTGCTGCCGCGCATGCAGGAATGGAAGCAGGAGGGCCGCATCCGCTATCTGGGCGTGACCACCTCGCGCGCCAGTCAGCACGCCGAGCTCGCCGAGGCGATGCGCACCTACCGGCTGGACTTCGTGCAGGTCGATTACTCGATCGGCAACCGCGAGGCAGCCACGACCCTCCTGCCGCTCGCGCTCGATCGCGGGATCGGTGTGCTGGTGAACCTGCCCTTCGGGCGCTCCTCGCTGTTCCAGCAGGCCGCTGGGCGGGCGCTCCCGCCCTGGGCGGCGGACATCGACGTCGCGAGCTGGGCGCAGTACTTCCTCAAGTACGTGATCTCGCACCCCGCCGTCACCTGCGTCATCCCCGGCTCCACCCGGGTCGCGCACCTCGAGGACAACCAGGCCGCCGGGCGCGGCCGCGTGCCGGATGCCGCCATGCGCCGCCGCATGGAGGAGTACTGGGACGCAAAGGCCACCTGATCCCCCGGCCGTTGGCTCCATCGCTGCTGCGCAGCCGGCAAA